>Ga0123357_10001112_pt1 | contig 27905 bp, 12 predicted proteins | sample TergutEmb28metaG_FD_89873 | JGI IMG/M metagenome (GOLD analysis project Ga0123357, IMG submission 89873) | Embiratermes neotenicus P4 segment gut microbial communities from Petit-Saut dam, French Guiana - Emb289 P4 | ecosystem: Host-associated > Arthropoda: Insects > Digestive system > Gut ...
ATATATATATATATATATGTATCCTTTACTGCAGCCTTTAAATACACTGGATCTTGACATTATGATCCCAATTAATTAAATATTCTTCATACCCTGCTATATATATATTAATACCTGTTAGCCAGTCTGAAGCTGCTTCAGAGAGACAGACAAACAGATAGAAGGACGGTCACAAGTGATCGAAACAGGCGCTTAACATAGATCCAAACACATCTAAAACCTGTATACTTTGAAAAAGTATCAGTTGCAGAAATATTCAGTTACTCCTGTACCTGTGTAGCATGTCTGATTGCAGACAGGTTACGATGGCGAAGGCCACGAAAGAAATGGACCGCTGGATTAGCAAGACCAACATCACCAGACCTGGAAGCTGCCGGGTTCTCATCACATGCATACAGCACCTCTTCAGCACTGATACCATGAAGAACTCTGTCCAAATGACCTACAGATATAATACAAAATTCAGTTAATAAAATGCTATGTTTCTAAACTAAACATCTGCAACAAAGGTTATAAGATGAGGAAAAATGTTAGAGATAATGTATATTATGAACAGTGGCAACTGGGTTGAATCAGGAGCACATAATTTGAGGAAAACAATAAGAGGAACAAATCAGCCTTTCCAATTTGCAAAACAGATAGTATGAATGTATGGTAAAGACAGCATACTGAGTTCTCACATTCAGTATTAATAGGAGTAGGAAATTCTGACCGAAACTTAAGAGGGGAAAAAGATATGTTTATACAAACACAATAAGCATGACTATCTTTCTCCTCATAAAACTTCAAATTCCATTCAATTATTTCCATTATATTGAAAACTGTATTCAAAGAATACAAAATATATTTCACTTTATTCTTTTTTTTTTCACAATCGTACCATGCATCTTGATATTATCAAAGTTTTATTTATTCACCAACTGATGCACTAGTGAGTTGTCTTAAAAACAATATTAAAATTTGCATTAAAATTTACATTAAAACAGCTCTGACATGTTTCGGTGTTACAGTTACACCACCATCAAGGAGCGCATTAATTTGTGTTTACTAATGTTACGGTTGTTAAAAAAGTCCATTGAAATACATTTGTGTGTGGTTAATACAGTGGTGGTGTGGCTGCATATATTAGGTCCTTACAAGGGGGTACTAATAAGTTCTTAGCCCGAACTACTTCCCAAAGTCGTAGGACGGAATCGATAGTGTCATTGGAAAGAGGGGTCTGTTCATGTGCCAAATTGCAAGTCTTTTCTTGTTACAGAGGCTGAAAGGAAGCATGTCAGGCGACACGAGCGATTTCAACATGGACACGTGAGCTGTCATCAAGTTTTTTTCCTGCAAGGCAAGGCGCTGAAGGAAATACACACCATTCTCACAGAAACATCAGGGGAATATGCACCATTGTATGCCACCGTCAAAAACTGGATGGCCCAGTTTAAACATGGTGATTTTTCCACCTGTGATGCACCTCGTCCTGGATGACCCAAAACAGTGACCACCCCAGAGATTATTGAACTAATTCACGAGCTAATCTCGGAAGACCGCCAGATTTCGGTTAAATGAATAGCTGAACAACTGAGCATCTCACATGAGTGGGTTGGGTCCATCATTCATGAAGATTTGGACATGCGGAAGCTCTCCGTGAAGTGGGTCCCAAAATGCCTGAACAGGGATCAAAAACTTCAACGGTGCCAGTCATATGAGCAACTTTTGGGATTTTTTCGGTGTTATCCAAATTATTTCCTGTCGTGATTGGTGACCATGGAAGAAACCTGGTTATATCACTATGACCTAGAGAAGAAGCAACAATCAAAGGAGCGGTGGCATAGCAGTTCACTCCCACCCAAAAAATTCCAAGTGCAAAAATCCACTGCAAAAGTTCTCACCTCAATTTTTTGGGATCAAGATGGCATCCTCCTCATTGATTATCTTCCAAAGGGCCAAACTATGAACGCGGAGTATTACTCATCTCTGCTGGTGCAACTGAAGGACATTTTGAAGGAAAAATGCCAGGGGAAGGTCAGCAAGGGGGTCTTGTTCTTGTATGACAATGCCCCGGCTCACCGGGCAACCCAGAAGAAATTGGCTTACCTGGGCTTCCAATGTCTTGATCACCCACCCTATTCTCCAGATCAGGCCCCATCAGACTACCACCTGTTCCCTGGACCGAAAAAACAATTGAAAGTTCGCCATTTTTCATCCGACACGGAGGTCATTGCTGTTACGGACACCTGGTTGGACGGACAACCTTCTGATTTTTTTTTCTTTGAGTGGCTTTTAAAAGTTACATCAATGTGCTAAGAAGTGTAATGAGCTTCGTGGGGAGTATGTTGAATAAATCCTGAGTTTGTTTGCTGTAGCTTGTTTCCTCCCTGGTCGGGCTAAGGACTTATCAGCACCCCATCGTATTGGTGTCTATATGTTGCAACATACAGACACCAATAAGGACCTAATATATGCAGCCACACCACCACCGTATTAACCACACACTGATGTATTTTAATGGACTATTTTAACAACCATAGCATTAGTAAGCACAAATTAATGCACTCCATGATGATGGCGTAACTGTAACACAGAAACATGTCAGATATGTTTTAATGTAAATTTTAATGTAAATTTTTATATTTTTTTAAAGACAACTCACTAGTGCATCAGTTGGTGAATAAATAAAACTTTGATAACATTTTTCTTGTTACACCTGATGCAGTATGTCACACAGTTAATAAGATGTCATTAATATATGTAATAAAATAACAGTTCTGAACATTACTAGCTCCAGACACTCATTTTGTGCATCATGAAACATAACTTCACACAAAATGAAGCAGAGGAAAAGGCACAAAAAAAACTGCACATATAATGAAGTATGAAACCAGCTGGTGCAGGTACCATACAAAGGAACCAAATAAAAGAATATAAGAGATATACATGTCATAACAAATAAGTCACTTGTATTAATCAACCCCATACAGCAAAGTATATCTTGAGAAGCTGCAAATCGCTCTGTAAGTCGGTCAATTAGTCAGTGCAAAAACTTTTCTGCTTTTACTAAATGCAATGCATAATTTTACATTTGCAACAGCCTGTCACCACATTCTACCCTAACCCAGACCACTCTAACTCACAACCTCACAACCTATGTTCACATGGTCATTTTTAATATTATCCTTTCAAACAGTATCATCCTTTCATGTTATCTGACCTAAACTTTGTGTACACTATTCATTTCTTCCACGCACATATACTGTCAATCACATGTACATAAACCAATGGGGAACATCAGTAGAAATTCTCACATAATAGATCATTTGCGATCAGACATCCTGTACTACATCAAGCATGGCCAGTTTTACATTTCTGGGCCCAATGAAAAAATAAATTTGGAGGCTCTACTTATACACAGTCCTAAAATGACAATGCAGAGACAGCTACATAAGAATTTTCACACTAAACATGTATGACACAAAAACTGCAGTAAGAACAGCCTTCCTTTCCCACATGACCCTCTAACCCACTCAGAATAATGTGGCATCAAACAGCCCTGTAAAATGTGATAGCCTTAAACCAGTGTTTGATGCAACTGAATATAATAAGATGTTCTGTTTTCACATCTCTTCGAACCTACTACAGTAAACCCCCGATGTTACACTTATGTACAGACAACATAAAAATGGTGGAAAATCCATGACATCCACAAAACATTGTTCTGCCCAGCACCATACAAAAATATATAAAATCAGGAAAAAAATAAAATGTGGAAACATAAAATTAGAATTTAATTTAATTTGCTTTTTATAACCCTAATGTGACAAATATATTCCTCATGTATCCAATTTCAGCAGCTTAGAATTTATGATCATGTTTTTTTGCAAAACATACCCCTAGGTTACTTAACTGAATGTAACACCAAACCACAGTAACTTTAAGCAAGCTGAAGAAGTAACCTTGGAAATGAGGTAAAGAAAGTGAAGGTTCCATAGTGCAAAACTCAGACAATAACTTCAAAACCCATAACCTATTTCAATTCACCTGTTTCCATCTGCCAGACATACACTGTTCCATCACTGCAACCAACGATCATAAAGTCATCTAAAGGACGCCACTTGATTGTCACAACTGGGAAGAGGTGTCGAGATGCCAGTACAACACATTTCCTCTCAGTAAGTCCCAGAAGTGTAACAGAATGATCACTTGCAACACTGCAAACACATTTCTGGATACGTGGCTGAAAATGAACACAGAAGTTAATGGAAGACAAACTAAATTTTCACAAGGATTAAATGCTATTTTTGGAACTCTATACTAAGTTAAATATGACAGGACACATTTTAATGTTTCTCATTTCTCTCATTACATGCATATTAATGTAAATGAACAAAATTAATTTTTATGGATTTGTTTTACTGTTCTCGTGTAATGAAATAATGTTACATGCAGAATGCACTTCCGAGAAGAATAAATTTGTTTCAAAGTAAGAGCCCTGTATAAGAACAAACACACACAACAATGGAAGTTAACAAAGAATACATATTACAGGAAGGCTTCCAGGGACAGTGGCAATGAAGTAGGATGAATTCCCTGTGTTCAGATGGGGCTGAAATACAACCAGTGACATTAGAGTAAAAAACCCCATAACCTCCAAGGAAGGAACAGAAGAGGAACAGAGGTATAGCTCTATGTTTTCTTTAACTGCAGTGCTAGATGGGGGAGGGTGGTTAATGCCAGCCCTGGCCACTTTATCCCCAGGAATGACGTGGTACCCACTGTAAGGCTGCTATGGATGGGCGCAGAATATCTTGACCCCCACTGGGACTTGAACCCTGAACTGTCCAGCCCGTAGCAAGTAACTCTACTGACTAAGCTGCCCCGGGCCACAAAATAACAGTAGTAGTAGTAGTAATGAAACTCGGTTCATGAATAACAGAATGCTACTTATTCTTGCAAGATTTTATATTCTCACACAGACTCTGATGAAGATTCAAGTCTTCTGGGACATAACACTGTGTCACCTGCTAAACATTAATTAACATTTCAAAGAAGCATAATTTCTTGGATTTTTTTTTTCTACAAAGTTTTATTGCGCATTCGGTGTATACAAGATGTACCAAGATAAATTACAAAATTGTTCCTGAAACCAATTTCAATAAATATTTACACTATGGCACAAGTGGAAGTGAGTAATACATATATTGATATGAATGTAAATAACGGCAGTGAAAAATGAACAGGAAAAAACACTGCGACTTCTGATAGGCTAATTAAAGTGGTATATGTTTTGCGTGTTTATGTTTATATGTTATGTACAGGGTAGCCAGGTGAGTTAGAGTGTAATTCTGTATTTAGTGGGCTAGGGAGTGATTTGTCAGTTGGGAGAATGGTTAGAGGAGAAGGTACTTGGGTCATTTGTGTATTTCTTATACTGGTGGTGAAGGTCAGCTAGGGTGTAATCTCCTATGGAGCGGACGAGGGGATTGGGGTGGGCAGGGCAACTGTTGAAAAAGTTCGCGGTTAAATGATAAATGAAGCCACGGATGGGAGTAACGTGTAAGGCGGAATGAAGACGTGGGATGGGTGTGCACCTAGGGTAGTTGCCAATAACGCGGAGACATTTAGATTGCAAAATTTGCAAACGACAATAGTTGGAGGATGTGTTGCTCCAAACGGGGGCAGCGTATGAATTTCTTGGATGGCTTGAAAACGAAGCAATGTAAAAGTCAGTGTTACATAAAATCCCAGAAAACTTGAACCTTGCACTTACAAGGGAATTAATTTGATCTGCCACTGACAGGACCAGACAAATGCTGGACTTCAAATACTCTGGATTATCAAACAGCATCTATACTGACAATATTTCTTGGAGGTATTTTTTTTTCACAGCCAAGCAGGAGACAATGTGCACTTGTGAGTTATTTTCATTTTATCATAAAAAGACTTAGCTTTTTTAATTATCATAGGCTTAGTCACTGGTTTTTCTTTGGAACACACTGCTGTAAAAAAATTATAAAACACCCTGTCCAACTGCTGAAGTATCAGGATTTCTGGACTATCAACATCCAGATTGAAAGCGACATCTACATTTTAGCATTTTCTCAATCAGGAAAACCTCAAATAAAGTTGCAGGACATGTCACTGATGTGCCAGGAAGCTCTGTACATTACCAAGAAGAATGTAGTCAATGTACTCTTCTTGACAGGTGGTGCAACACTGAACTCTGTTTCTTTGTTAAGTGAGACTGAAAGAGTCTAAAAAGCACTGATGGTGCATTAATTGTATCACATAAAACTCTGTTACACACTGTTCCGTCATTTTCCACAAATTTTGAATGTTTCATTACAATGCTTATAAACCAAACAGTTATTTCACACTGCTTACACATGCTGTAGTATGTGGTTCTTTAACAAGACACTAACTAGTTAATAATTTAAAGAAGTTATTTCTCACAATTATCCTTTACATATGCAGGCAAAAGTGGGTCACATTTCATGAGGAGAGGAAGGCCACAACGTTTGAACAGCCATTAATACGGTCACCTCTCTTTAATAATTTTAATAAACAAATTTCTTGCATCTTTTCATAAACTGTTTGCAGCAATACTTACACTGCATGAATTAGGTGGCACAAGAAGCTGAGTGATCTCACCAGCATGAACACAAAACCTGTGAATCAGTGTGCCAGAATACAAATCCCACAAACACACAGCAAAGTCAACACCACCAGAAACAAGATGGGACTTCTCATATCGCTGGTGCAGATGGTGAGGATATAGTAGGCAATTCACTCGTCCTGCATGCCCCAACAGCAGCTGGTGTGGTGGCCAATCTGTTAGTCATAAAACATAAAAATACAATACATGAATACAGCTGTCAAAAATAGTTATCAGAAACCAAAGATGAACTTGACAGCAAATAAAAATAATAAATTCCCTGGCTCTATGAACAAAGCAACTACTCAACTTTTCCAACAAGCCTGGCACTTATAGTGTTCTGTCTTCAGGTTCTGCATTCCCAGTCTTAGCAACTTAATTTCAATAAAACTGATTCCAATCATTTTTTAACTACCAATATGATCTCCTGTCTTTGAGAAAAATGTGGGTAATGCACAATGAAAAAGCTTCTCATCATGCAACTGAATTTGGAACCCCAGAAAACCAGTTGATTTAATGCAAGAATGATTTATATCTACAATACGTTAGAGGAAGAATCTTGTGTCTTATACACTATACTGTTACACTCACAACTCTCTGACCTAGGGTGATGCTGCACTTCCATTATCTTTTAATATTACTTTAGAACATATCATCAGCCCATTAATGCTCAATGGCATATTTATAAATTGTAAAGAAAAGCTGTGTCTGTGCACACCAAAAAGGCATGCAAGTGTGTGGCAGTATAGCTCCACTCATTCCTAAACTTGACACTGGACAGGGGTGAGTGGTCAGCTGCATGCCTGAGCCACTTTGGTATAGGGTAAAACACCTAGTAGTCACTAAATGGAAGGTTGGGAGGGCCGCAAAGCCAGACTGGATGATATGGAGAAAAGAAAAATCTCTTGCCATAGCTGGGAGTTGAACCACAATTCCTTCATCATTCAGCCAGTAGCCTGGTCACTATGCCAACTATGCTATCCTGGCTCTCACTTATAAATCATAGAACTTTTATTTTCAAGATATTAATTCTGTATATTCAGTGGATCCAGGTTTTATGGGGACTGATGCTTATACAATTTTTGGGGTACTCTTTCAGGGGGGGGGGAAAAAAAAATATATATATATAAGAATAATAATAATAATAATAATAATACAAATTGTGAATACAAAATTAAGGACAAATGTGAATATTTCTTTAGGGCCTTTGCCGTGGCCTTGAAAGGGGCCTGTAAGCTTAAGCTCCATTAGCTTCATGGTAAAGCCATCCATTTGTATATTAAATTCTAAAGTGCATGGCCTTGCATTTTGCAAGGAGAAGACTAGGACACATACTACCATTTCTGTCAGAAAACCTCATCTTCTTGAAGATTACTGTCTTCTGGAAAGCAAAGCCAGGTAATGTTTAAAAAGATAGGTGTCATCATTTTTGGAGAACATCCTCTCTCCACCTTAAAATACACGATGAAAACTGTATCAGTATGTTCACACAAAACATCTGTAACTATCTAACAAACTAAACAGTGTCACATCCCAGAAGAAAATAACCTGATATTTTTTATCACACCAGTGAGAACTGTCTGGACATCCACTTACTCATTCATGAAGTAGCACATGCCACAATGTCTGTGCACTGCCATGCCCACCAGTCAGCATCTGAACAAAGAGCAGTGAAGTCCTTCATACTTTCTATGAAACTGTACATTAAAGACCTTAAAAAATAAAATAACACCAACCATCATACTGTTGGTGTTTGCCATGTAGCAATTGCAACAACACAGTCTGTGTAGCAGGCACAATGATGATTGAACCATCTTCACGCCCCACAACCAGGCGACTCTGCTGAGGAAGGTAGATGCTTGCAGTCAGTCGCACTCCTGGTTGGTCACCAGTGTCCTTTAATGATACATAAACAGAATGGCTCCAAACGATAATCCAGTTGTTTTTCACTGTCCAACCAGCTACAATAATCATTCAAATAAAACAACATCTTGATGATACAAAAGGTTTCAATGTGATGGGAACAGGCACAAGAACTATGTGCAGGATATGAAAATAGTAAGAACTGCACCACTAAAAAGTTATAAATATATGCCCAATGCAATGTGATTCCAAAATATATTAAAGAATTGCTGATGAGATTTATAAAATGCAATAATTACTTCCATTAACATTATAATAGTTTTCCTGTTCTAAATACTAATTTCTCGTTTCCTCCATTTATGCTACATGTTCTGCTAATCTCTTCCCTTTTCATTTTATCATCACAATAATGAAGAATACAAATTATATTGCTCCTCATCATTCAGTGTTCCAAATCCCCTCTTATTTCCACTGTCTTGGGTCCACATAGTCCCATCCCTACTTTGCTCTCAAACTCCTACAATAAATTAAGCAATTTCCTTGTGCATGAGAGAAAACGTTTCACACCCATGCAAAACAACAGACAAGATCTGCCGGGGAGACATGGTTAAGGCACATAAGCATAAGTAATGCCTAAACAAACTGTAAGCAGACTTCAGCTTCCTTCTGTACAGCTACCATAAGGTCTACAGTTCTTCGACTCTTCTGAAATATGAGAGTTACTTCCTTTTCTGTTTGCCACCTAATTCATGTTCTCAGAAGAACGGAAAAACTTACCAGTTGATCAAGTATTCCTACAGGTGGAGGTTTCATCCCTGCCCATGCCTTGACCAAACTGGTCAAGACAGTTGGCGGCATTGCTGAAACACACAACTTACATGATTTTACAACTATCATATATAGATATCAATATATAACTAATCTGCCAGCATGTTATAAAATCGCAATGATTACATCCATATTAAAGAACACAACAAGACAGGCAATAAGCATGCTATGTTACAATGAGGTGCATTCTTGCAACCACTGTTGCAGTGGACAAGAAATAGGTATTACATAACCCTGTTGCAGGGGATGAAACCCTGGAACACCATTTGTAACCAAATTAAAGTGGTAGATGATGGAACAGTGTTGTATAATATCTCCAAGGAAGAATAAGTTCAATAGTGTACCATAGGCGGTAAAAGCCATGGCTAAAGTATTGTGGAATGAGCAAGATATTCTTGTAAACTCTTTACATAGAAGGAAAACAGTGATTTATTACCGATATTTTGAAACACTGAAAACTTTCACTGCCTGCCTTTGTTACGTTAATCCCACAAGGAAAACATCAGGAGTGTTGCTTCTCCATGACACCTTGCGACACACAAGTGTGTGCACACCAGAACGCTGTAATAAAATTTAGATGGACCATGGCACCACATGCATCCTAAAGTCCTGACCTCACACTTTCAAATTTTCACCTGTCTGTTCCCTTGAAAGACAGTCTGTAAGGACAACACAAAACAGATGATGGAGCACTAAACACCATGTGCCAGTGTCTACAGAGGTGGGACAGCAACTTGTATCAGACATGAATACATGCACCTGTTCAAAAGTAATGACACAGAACAAAAACAGGAGGCATTATGATTTAACCTATATATGTATTTATACTGAAATATCAGCCAATACACCTCCCTGAAGAAGACCAACTAGGAGCCCAGTCTTGAAGAGAGATTAAATAAAAAAGCTACAGCATTGCAGCACACTAAAATATCACTTAATTTCAGCTAACTCCATGCAGCAGAGTCTTTGCTGAGGAGCTAATAGTAACACTGTTGGTGAAGAAAATCTGTGCAAACAGCCAGAAGAATGTGACTCATAACGCACTCACCAGGTGGTTTTGAAAAATCTTCTTGCTTTATTTGTGCCAGCTGACTGTTAGAGACTTCAGGAATGTTCCAGATCAGCACACAACCCTCTGAATCGCCTCGTATTAAATACTTATACATTTTGCCCTGGCGTGACACAACATGATATCTCATAGCTGGTGGACATGACAGAAGCTGAAATGATAACATGCCATACAGCTTTTACTCCTGCAAATATAATGGATTAGATTCTTGAACCTGTTTCAGTTTCATATCTTAACAAAAGGTTCTCTTCATTTGCATTTAGTATTGGATGACAGGCCTTCCTTGATTGAGACTTTTTAGGAGCTAACAGAGGTTAATAGTGCCAAACTGGAAGACTCTTGTCCAGGATAGAAGAAGATGGAAGGAAGTGGTTGGGAAGGCCAAAACTCTGCACTAAGAGTTGTAGAGCCATACTAAGAAGTACTGCATGACAGGATTTACACATTTTTAGGTTACTAGTTTCGGTCCATCAGCCATGTCATCAAGAAAAAGTTTCTATTTCATTTCCTTTAGGCATATATCAAAATGTTAATATTTTGTGCCAGTTCCATATATAAACGGCACTACAGGGCTTGACTGATAGACTAAATGAAATAGGAAAATTCAATGGAATGGAAAGGAATGTGAACAAAACTAAGGTAATGATACACTCAAGGCAACCATCCCCAGTACAGATTATGACAGATCAAAACCAACTTCAGAATACGGAACATTTGAACTATCTGGATAGCATGATAACAAATGATGCAAGATGTACGTATATGAGAAATTAAATCCAGGATCACTCTGACAAAAGCAGCATTCAACAAGTAAAAGACTATCTTCACCCGCAAATTAGACTTAAATTCTAGGAAGAAACTAGTAAAATGCTACATCTGGAGCATAGATTTGTATGGTGTTAAAACTTGGACACTTATGGAAAAGAGATCAGAAATATTTGGTAAGTTCTGAAATATGGTGCTGGAGTAGGATGTTGGACCATACATGTAAAAATAATGAGGTACAGTCAAAAGCTGTTAAAAACATCAAGAAAGGGAGTGAATATTTTGTGTCTTTATAAACAAGTGTTGTCCTAACCAAGGTAATTATGTTATGGCTAACAGTAAGGAATTGGCTGGTACCACAAAATATCTGAGGCTACAGACAAGGTGACACATTAATCAATGTTGTTATAACTGGGTTTGTCTGTACTACATGAAGTCAAGGAGGAAAGCATTATCCTACATACAATACAAAGAAGAAAGGCCAACTGGATTGGCCACATCTTATAGAGGAACTGCCTTCCAAAACACATTGAATGAAACACAGAAGGAATGATCAATGTAATGGGAAGACAAGGAAGAAGATGTAAGCAGCTACTGGATGACCTTAAGGAAATGAGGGGATACTTGAAAATTGAAAGAGAATGCACTAGATTGTACTCTGTGCAGAACTTGCATTGGAAGAGGATATGGACCTGTCGTACAACAAACTACAGAGGGAATGACCATGCATGCCTTACATTCCTTAAATATGGTAAATCCAATTAGACATTATAATCCTCTAATATGTATTTAGTTAGAATTATTAAGCTCTAATATTAGCATCTTCTGGGGTGTGACACTGTACAGTGTGGTAGAAATATACTGATTCCATCTTCAGAGCAGTCTCATGGAAAATACTGCCTCCATCCTCAGGTTGGAAGATGATGCAGGCATTAAGCTTCTATAAAATGTAGGTAAGTTTCTTCCAGACTACATGATGTCAGACTCCACAAGATGGTAATGTTCAGTCACTTCCACAAGAAACATATACTCATATCATTTTAGCCAGTACGTCATCCCAGCTACATGTATGAGAAACTTCAATTCATTATTTCAAGTTACCTTTTGTATAACTTTATCTCAATACTATTCTGAATATGTACTTAAGGCAAACATGTGTACACAGTTCATGACTTTATTTTGATGTCAGATCTTGGTAAAGGTTTTAGGATTGCAAATAAATGCATTTCAAGTTCCAAAGTTCTTACATGGCTAAGAATAATTGAAACAAACCTCAAGTTTGCAGATGCCAAAGCAATTCTACAGCATTTTTGTTCATAATGTTATTTAGTGATATCATTTTATATATATATATATATATATATGAACACACACACACATATAAATACATGTGTGTGTGTGTGTAACAGAACTGAAGCACTACATGTGTAAGAGATATTTCAATTGTCTCATGGTTTCACCAACAAAGTCAAGAAAATTTTGTTTCACATCTTCTAAGGGTCAAAAAGCAACTTTTTCACTAAAAATGTATTATGGCATACAAACAGAACAGAAAAGTTCCTTACTTAGAAAACATAAGTGAATCAGTCAAAGAACTACTTTCTAGCTAATGGTCAAGAAATTTATATATAATTAAAAGCACAAATCACATCATTCATGGCATCCTCTTGTTTCCACTTCTGTATAACATAACACGAGGCACACACTGAGCTTTCCACCTACCTTAACACAGCAAAACACAACAAATATATAATATAAAATTAATATAATAAAAAAGGCCTGCTTATATCAGACAGCTGTGGTTAAAAACATAATGAACCAAGACTTAAAATATTACCTAAATAATGTTCTAATACAAATTTACCTTATCAGATGGAACAGCCAGCAGACAATACAGGAATGGATGGTCATTTTCCACTGACTTGCTATGAAAATCCTTGCTGTCAGCAATGCTACTGTAAGGAAGGGTAATGTCATATCAAAATTGAGATCAGTGACCTGCACTGAGAGAAAACCTTCAGGGAACTTATATTTTCTGACGCTAAGATTATGACTAAAATAAACCAACCCATTACACTAACAACAGAAATTTTTAAATTTAACCAGACAGTCCCTGTTAGTCCTAATTATAACTGCACTGAAATGTTTCATTTCAAAATACCTGTCCTTGCATGCTTATTGTTGAACTAGTAACCTACACATAATGCAAACATATGATGTTACAATTTGTGCTGCAAATTCAGCTCTTACTAAACTACTTTTCAGCTACACAGTTAGAGTGGGAGATTAGTTGATGTTATGTTTAAACTGTGATTAAAGTCAAACACAATACTACGGAAGAATAAGATAATCTAGTCACTGCCTACAAATATTCTTACAACAGAAGCAGAATCAGTATTTTTACTTGCTGAACTGAACATAAACCCAAGCAGCCTAGATGTTGCTTGAGAATGGATACACCATATTTAATCCAAATACTGTTGCACTTCTCATACATTCTTGGATTGTTTTCCCAGGATAAATTACATTTTGTAGGCAACATTCTGAAAAGACCTTAAAGGTAAAAAATCCATGTGACATGATTGCATTTCCTTTGAGTAAGTATTTTTGTTTTCATTTCATTCAGTGAACAATAAAAGAGGCTCAAAATAAATCTGCATAATATAAAATCTGCAGTTCAGCTGTGGTTAAAATTTTTTTGTATGTTCAATACATACATATTTAATTGTGTATATGTGACCATCCACAGTTTTAACTCTCACATATTCCTTGTATTAAGCTTAAGAATGTGTGTGCAAGTAATGATGAAGTATAAACATGGAATAACATTATCACATCTCCAGTGTCCCAGAGGAACTCTAAACATAAACTTCAATAAACGAACATTCACACATACAATCAAGAAGTCCTGACTTTCATTTAAAAAGAATGAAAATGAAGACAGGAATTTCAACAGAAACATTTCAATTCACGTTTTGTAATATAATATAAATTTGATGAGTAACATTTGATTCACATTATAATACAAATGCAAATCAATTTTATTTAAGGAATCAGTACTAGGAGAGGAATATATTCATAAACTTACAATGAATTTCATGTAAAATCTCACCACTGAGTACAAATGAACCAAAGTTTTAACTCAGTACAATGGCCAGCATATGGGCTGGAAAACCAAGGAATCTGGGTTCAATTCCTAGCAAGGGCTAGAGATCATTCTCTCCTCCGAAGTGTCTAGACAACCTCTGGGGCCTCCTCGACCTCCTGTGCAATGGACACAGTGGATCTTTCCTCCAGGGAGTGAAGCTGACCACCCACCTCCAGCTAGTGTTGAGGTTAAAAATGTGCAGAGTATACTGCCACTCCCCAACATGTCTTCACACCATTATGCTTAATTAACCACAGGGCTAAATTTCAATCTACACTTTAAAAATACTAGCTGAAAAATGTTTCCTGAAATTTCAGTCTTATAATTTAGATGTTTCAAACTTAATGTTATTCCTTCCTGTTTGTTTTAAATGAAGTCAGGAAGGAGTTTTATGATGTGGAAAAATATATCCAAACACAATTTCATTTGGATCTCTGTTACTACGAAGAGTAAAGGCACTGAATCTCAACACCATCACTGTACGTGCATAAACCACATCACTGATGTTGTGAAATAAATTTCATTCTATATTATTTTTACTTAAAAATAAAACAAACATCCCTTGAATTTTTAAACATTTTTATCACAGCTCAAACACAACATCAAAGCACATATATGCCAGAAATGCAAAAAATGCCACACAGTATGATCATGAACTGGGAGTGCCAAGTTACCAAGATGACCTACTACACACAAAATTACAGCCAATATTGCTGCATGTTTTCACCCAGTGCTAGTGGGTTGCACTGCATCTCAGATATTCAATTAACTAACAGTGTTATCAACCAAAGTTGGCATGAATCCTTCTCTACACTGTCCCAGTCCTATTGTGTGAGCTCACTTACAATTTTGTCACCTCAAGAATTACTTTATGTATCCAAGTAAATATCATCTAGCTCCAATATGAAAGGTACTTCATTTGAGGTGCAAAACTACTGAGGTCTAAGTCCCAGATAGAAAATGCATGAGAGACAAAAGATGGCCATGGTAGGTGATTTAATGACCTCTCCTTTAATCTACTGCTTTCTATTCTATTCTATTTATGTTCTGTGAGAGGTGTACACATAGGAAAACTTTGACATTACTTACTATACAACATACTTTTCATTCACTTCACAATGAAACTGTAAATGTTAAAGCTGATAAAAACTACTCTACATTTACCTTCACAGTTACGAACTAATGACTTATTGTTCCAAGACAAAATATGTTACTTTTATTCATTTCTAAAAATGCAAAATCTGATTTTATTTGCTGATGTTAATTCACAGTGTTGCATGTTACCATGAAGAATGCCAGGTACTGTGTTCTGTATTACTAACTTGTATCACAAAATTAAAAATACACAAAAGTAAAGCAAAAGCAAGAAAATAACTAAATATTAACACACGACTACTTGCACAGCCATGCTTTGTTAACTACCATCTGTGATACACATACTTACCCCTCAGTAACACGGAAGGTACAGGTAAGTTACAATGGGCAAAAATTGAAGGAGTTAGTTTGGATGAAGAAATATATACATTTTAAAACACGCAAATCCCTGCAAACAGCTATGGTCCTCACGCTCGACCTACATCAAGTAACTGTATAACATTCTGCACAGAAGATTAGTAACTGCCTATTGTCATCCATCCATATCATTCTTCATTCAAGTATAATAAAGGCCTGACATATGAGTACAACCAACAAGTGCAGCGTTAAAAACGAGCAATGATACAAGTATGACCTATTTATAAAGGAGTTAGTAACTTCATAAGATAGTAGAGAATGTTATATACACCAATAAAGCACATACCTTTAAAACCCAATTTAAAAAGAAGATAGGCAAACAAACATATCAACAATGTCAAAAAAGGATTAAACTGATAAAGTCTGAATAATATTGCCATGCACATGGTAACTACAATAACACAATCAGTGAAGATGAAGCAAATTCAGCACTGAAATATGTAGAAAGAGTGAATTGTATAATGTGCAGAATGGCTGTTGGCAATTGCATTATTACTGTATTATTCAAGATCACTTTTCTGTGAACAAGTTTTCCATGTAAGAGTCAGCAGTGTATTACAAACTGCATCTGCAAAGAACTATATAGCTTTCTCAATTACATGCACAAAATTGTTGATGATTATGAATCATTATAAACCACTTATTTTTAATTCATAACTCAAAATTCTTTGTAATTTAGGGATGTTTACTGTCATTGTGATACACTTATCTAGAGGAGTCCAGTGAGTTGTCTTCTACCAAGTGAGACATAAAACTGTACATAAAACATGAAAAACAGAACAATACCAACTGATAGACTATCGACAAGTTCAGCATAAGCTGAGAAATGTTACTTAACACAGGCAGAAAAACAAGTACTGTAACCAAATGTGCAGGACTTTGTAACTTCAAAGCATGGTGTAAATTTACCTGGCAGACTGAAATACACCACCATTTATGAGCCAAAATTCACCAGTAAATTAATTTTGATTGTCAATTAGTAATAACATAATGAAGTGTCACTCTCTAATGGTAAACACCCCTATTACCTATAAAGGAGATTCTGATATAAAATCATGCTCCATAAACTAAACATTCTAACAACATAGTTCTGCATTTTTTCTCAGTACTACCAATACCTCCAAACATGCAATTATCAGTTATTTCCACATACTTTACAATTTATCATTCAATGTCACATTAGCACTGTATGAAATATAAAATATTTTGGTTAAAAACCCAAGAATCAACCAGTTATGGCCTACACATATTCCATATTCCTACAGGATGTCCAGCATATTTCTGCACCACTATATAGTAAACCACATGCAGCTGTACATGCACACTGTATGCCTTTAGTAAACAGTGAAACTTGAAAATGCGGCAGCGCAACCCTCTATTCATCACACGAGATGGTTAGGTGTAGTTCAAGAGAGTTAAACATTTGAATCTGAAGTTGCATCACCTGACATTCAAACATGAACTGTCCAACATGAATCAACACTGTGATGCATGTCACATTCTCCTCAACACTTTCCCTAACACCATATTCCACTTAAAAGTTCTCTTCACCAATGAGTGAGAAATTTATGACGGAACTCATGGCAAAGTTTGGGATTTTTGGTTAACGGGAATGAGCATATCAAGATGGAGTTTGAACGCAACGCAACACATGTGATGCTTGGGCCAGTATGAGAGCAACTCATTTGATTGGCCCCTATTTCTTCAGTGGACCTGTTAATGCCACATCTTAAGTAGAAATGTTAAAAGTTGGGTTAATACCACAGCTTACAGACAGTGGACTCATGTAAGATGTATGTCTGCAGCACAGTGAAGTACCTGCACATTTTGCACTCAATGCATGTGACATTTTGAATGAACAATTTCTGGATTGCTGGAATGGCTGTGATTCAACATCTCACACACCATCACCCTGCAAACCACATATTCCTGACCTTGCAACACTGGAAAATTCTTTGTGGGCCAATATCAAGGGACAAGTGGCTGCAAACTGGTGTAGCAACAATCACAAGTTGTGCAGAGCTGTGTAACAGGCTTTCACCACCATTATAACACAAACAATTCAGCTTGTGTCACACAGAACATGGTGGGCCATCAGGGTACATTTGGAACACAACTGTACACAAACAGATCCACTTGATGTACAGCAACTCTCAAAAAATTGATACAGTGAAGCGAAGTGCAGTACAGGTTTGGTGACTTCCTGGCTATTCTGTTTATAAGATATACAGTATTAATTTCATAAAATTCCTAGTTAATTCTGATGTCTAAATTAGAGTTTGTTCACAGAATAAGTGACGATGATGAAGATGATGCTGAGGAGGGGAAGGAGGTGAATTAGAGGACATTCACAAAGCTATCTTTTCCTCCAGTTACCTGCAAGTAAATGTACCTGTTAGTTCATGCAGTGCTGTTTTCAAGGAATCTGTTAGAAGGCACTATAACTTACTTGTAAGTGTTTGACATTCACACTGATACACACTGAACCTGACATGACTACAAACAAATTATTTTGAACTAATGTATTACAGACCTTCTCAACAAAGATTCAGACTGTTCAGCAGTATGCAGTGCAGCATTCCTAATGTGCTCATACAAACAGGGATGTGGTAAAATTATAGCACAATTATGCACATGATATTACAATGAGGGCCATGCACAGACTGAAGCAGTTGGGAAGCCAGGCAATACAAGAACTACGGAGCTCTTCACAAGTGTTACGCTGTTTTACAGTGCTGGTAATCTACTACCCTCAGGCAGGTTAACACTGCAGTATAAAATGCAGTGAAGTAATATACTTTAAGCAACAAATGTATCTTATACATATAAGGAAAACAGATGCAAAGTGACAGAACATTGTGTGCAACAAGAATGTAAGGTCTAATATTACAAGTCACTCACTTCTCTTTCCCTCTATAAAATATTTTTAGCCGGTAAATTTAGTTTCTGGGCTCCTGAAATTAAACAGCTTGTAGTCATGACTAAATTAATTTGGTTGCAAGTCTACAATTCTTTTGGGAAAGATTCATACAATTTTCTACATAAAAAAAACCCAAAATAAAATACATTTCAAACTGTTCAACACATTGGGCAACAAAATATAGCTCTCTGCCATAACTTGTCTCCATAAACATAAAATTCATTCTACTTGGAATGTAAGTTTGGAAATTACAACTAGCTACTTTGATTCTATGAAGTTTCTAAGATGTTAGTTCCTGCAAACTGATAAATTAATACATGTTCAATTATAACAGAGTAATAATTATCCAAACTATCAATAACAAATGTTAACCTGTTAAGTGCCTGTGGCAATGCTGAATTTTCCCCAAGTATGCGATCTGTAATGCATATTTACCATCCAACAGTACTATGTTACTTACAAACTACAGAGAAAAGCAGCATTTCAATATCCTTTTATTATTACATTTACAACCTGACACCAAGAATGTTTCAGAAACACAGACTGCCAACACAAATTAATGTCTCATACTAAGTATATGAAGTGTAAGAAAAAACTGTAGTCAAAACTGAATAACTCATATATATATATATATATGAGTATATAATGGGACACCCTTGTATTGCCTGGTTTGCAACAAACATGTCAGTGACAGAAAACAAAAAGGGGCTGCCTGACAGTTATAAATTAAATATGAAGTCACAAAAAAAAATCCAGTAAAACAGCTGTTAAAACATAACATTCAATACATTATGCCATGCATAATTAATCTTATTACCAATAAATTATTAATGAAGAGTAAGTTGAAAGTAAAAAAGTAAGTTATTATTGTAGTGTAAAAAATATAGACTGCAGTTGTAAAACTCTTTGACTCCAACAGTACCCTGCATGATGCATTAAACAGGAACTTACTTTATTTCAAAATTGGAAACAGGAGCATGCTGCTATGTTGTTCAATCTGCATCATGCACTGTATACTTATAGAGGCTGTTCAAAAAGTTCTCAGACTAATTAATAAAATACAGTATGTAAGATATAAATTTTACTGAAGATTATCCCCTTCAAAGTAGTCCAATCCCACACTATGCACTGATTCCAATGATATTTCCATTTTTTCCAGTATTCCGCATATGATTCTGAAAAAGGTTTGGTTAGCCACTCCACCGATTGTTCCATCTTTCCTTTACTGACTCAAACTGATATCCTTTCAAACTAGCTTTCAATTTTGGGAAGTCGGAAAAGTGTGCTGGAGAGGCAACAGGGTTGTAAAGTGGCTATAGGGCCACCAATGTTTTGTTTTTCACGAGAAACTTTCACATGGAGAATACCACATGCACACGAGCACTGCCATGGCAAAGAAACCAGGCATTTCCTGTTAAAGTACCATATATATATTTCATACTAATTTTTTTTCAGAAGTCATAAAACAGTCAGGTAGACTTTCTCATTCAGTGTTTGACCTCCATTAAGAACACAACGTGCAGTCCCCACATTCAGGTGCACAGTCTTCACATTCAACCTGGTCCTGAGGCAAATTTTACGTTCCACTGTGAAGACTGCTGCTTCATTTCGATCTCATACCTGTAGATAATGTCCTATAACACCTAACAACCAACTTTATACAACTCTTGTACACTTCTCCTAGTTTCAAACGGTCGTTGCATATGGTCAACCAGTTCTCTTTTTCTTCAACCATACGAAGTCACTGAATGAATTTTGCAAACATGCTGTACGTCCATATTTCTGATTAAAATTGTGAAACACAATCCTACAAAACTTCATATGTCTTTCATCATTTCTCATTCTCTTAACCATCAATTTCAATGTTCCAAGTATTGATTGTGCTGAGTTTTTCAACAGCTAGTGATGTGGATGGGACTGGGACAGGCATCTTTCCCACAATTCTCAGCAACTTTTAAAATGTTTATGCCATTCACAGTGTTGATCAGTCCCATGCTTCGTCATGAAATGTCACTTTTAACAAATCACGTGTTTCCCTAGTAGTTTTCCCCGTTTTGTAATAAAATCTCATACCATAGCACAGTTCCGTAAACATATGTAAAAAAACTGTCAATGCACAATTTCCCTAAATCAAATAAATGTCTTCATGTTACAACAAGAACAAGTTAGGACTGAACAATAAAAAAAGGATCAGGATTCAGGGAGTCTAATCAACCACACCAAATCACTGTGCGTCCGTCACATTATTTTAAAAGGGGGTGGCAATCGCTATCCCAGAACTTTTTCAACAGCCATTATACGTGCATCATGTGTGATCATACTTCAGTCTCTATTCCACAATGTTTTTATATAATGCAAATTATAAAAAGTAACATATTATTTCCATCCCTTCTCATAACGACGAGCATGTCCAAAGAAGTGGGCCATGGTACAAACCAGATAAATCTGCCTTGATATGTGTAAAGAAAGCTGAACTTCAAGAAAATGAAAGAAGCAACTTCTGATCATAATAAAACTGCTTACAAGAGACAACTGTACAAGTAAGACTGATAGCTATAATCACAATGAAGATGACCATTTTCTGGGTAATACTGAGCAGTCCACAGAAGTGCACTAATGATTCACATGAAACAGCTGTTGCCATTATCTGATGATCAGGTGATGAGTGAAACAGCAGATTCCTGTAAAACATTAGCACACACTGCACAGCATCACTTACTAGAGAACAGTCACACTTACAATCACTGCTGTGAGAACCTGAAATATAACATCTGATCCCAAAGTATACATAAAAATCTGTATTCAAGCAGATGGCTTTGCTGCATCTAAACCGGCTGGATCATAGTCACATCTACCACCAGTCTGCCTCTAGCAACATCATCTCAACATATCACATGCAGAACAGAACTTTTACAGAGATTCTCCAAAGCTGGTAATGGTGTAACGCGGGCAGCGAATGGCACAGCCCTTCACAGCAGCAATGCCACAATTGCATGGACTTGCTACATGATGCTAATAGCACCATAGCTATGAGAAAAGATGATGCTGTAACAAGTACAGTAACTGAAGTGTGGGAGAGTCAGAGTACTGGAAACTGTTCACTTTTTGTGTTCCGTACCATGGCAGATTTATTTTATGCAAATTATAACATCACTGGATCTTGTTACATATCAGGCAAGTCAAAGAGTTTTTACAGAAATAAAAAATTCAGAAAATGTTTGAGAAAAACGTTACAGTGGACCTTTCATTGTCAGTTATGCTGACAAACAATTATCTAGAACATTTCCAAGTAGCTGATTAAAATCTTTAATAAAATCATGAACTGTCATTATTTATCTCATTTTCAATAAAAACTTGCAGGTTTTGCACTAGCAACAAACAATTTTACATGTAACATACCAGAAACACATGAATATATTATATAGCTCACGAATGTAGTAGCAATTACTCGATCTGTTCTACCTGGCAGTTGATACACTCATGACACAACTTAAAAAGAAAATTGCAGCCGGGCACAACAATGCGCCTGCTACCCTACATAATAAAGTCAGGAAGTTAACATGGAAACTGTAAGTGAGGATGAAGGCATCAGTTTTTGTGAGATACAAGCACTATTTCTATTGAAAGGAACTAAAATCATGTGCTCTAGACATGATGACAAAATTTTCCTGCTAAAAACATAACTAGGAATTTTTGTTTCCATTTTAGTATTTAATTTGTTTCTGTTTAAAACTTTCACTTTTTATTTTCACTGACTAACTAATATTCTAATGTGTCAATTCTTCTGTGACATTATGACCACACTGAAGACAATACCATGAAGTTTTCTCAAAATGTTGGGTGCCAATCTCCCAGTGCCACGTGCCACATCCCACAAGAATAAAGACCTCCCAAGTGCACTGTTGCAATATCCTACAAAGACACACGATATCCTGTGCTCTGATGGACCCTACTCTCTGTATCTCCAAGGCAAATGAACATGAGTTCCTTTGCAACACCCCACTATCCACCAATAGTACCTTCTCAATGCACAAGTTTTACTTGTGTATTGCAGCAACAATTTGTAACACGGTATAAATCCCAGTTTTCAAGATACAATACTGTCCTAAGTCTACTGTAATAATATGATACACATACTTATGTATATCTGTAACATACCTTAAATATGCAAAAAATTCATAATGCACAAACTTTACAAGATGGGAACATGATACCTGATACAGCATAAGATCATCAAATGAAACACAAATGTATGAAGTGTCCGCTGTATGCAGGTTATCACCAGGTACTTTCGGTCTTTCGCTTCAGATATTATTAGGTGGCAGAAAAGGCAAATGCTAGATCTCATATAATTTCATCTCCTTGTAGTTTCTTGGAGAGCAAAGCATATTTTTAATCACATTTAAAGTATCCAGCTTCAATGCTACCTTCACTTTTTACAGTAACTTGATAACTGCATTAATGCATTTTACCTTTCCTAACTAAACTTCGTTGTTTTCCACTCTTGTATCGTCTGCTGTCACCATGTGTTGGCCTACCAGGTGCCAGATTAAAGGAACTCCACTATATATACATACCTATACATTAGACCATAGTGGAAAGCTTACAGTATAATCAGATTTGTAAATACAGTGCATGAACCACAACGCACATGAATGTGAAACCGTGCTAACCATAAAATTTGCAGTAGATACTGATGATGACATGAACATAAACATAGAAACACATCTGTCATAAGCAAAACAACGATTGTGACAAATGCAGTTGGTATTCTATAACGACATTATGTTACTAGATAAGCCAAATGGAATGCACAACATGAAGTTCGTATAGCCGACATGTGGAAGTTACCATATTATGGACTTCTAAACAGACTTCAATTTCTGCAATGTTCTACAAAGAATTCTTGGCAAACAACTTGAACAATAAAATGTCATTTACTGCCACATATCTTTCTTTCACAATCATGAAAATTGCAAATGCTACCACAATCATGTTAGATTTTCAGCCACAGCCATTTGTAATGATATCCTCAAAGACGTAATTTAAAAAAAAAACATCAAGAATTTATTTTCCACTACAAAAGGAAACTTAAAGATCCACTGTGTAATATTTCAAACGTGTAAGGGTGTTAACAGAAATGAAGGAAGGTTTAATGAAAAGCATGAGAATAGCCAAAATACACAATTAGCTAGACAGCCCCATCTACTGGCAGATGCTGAAGTGTATGTGCTAAATGAAAGGAACACAATGTTCCTACCAACCTAGAGACCATCTTCCCTTTCAGCTTGCTAGTGCAGGGTACAGGAACAGTTCACCATTGCAAGGAAACAAGGAGTGGGGAGTAAAGGTGTGGAAGAAAGAAAAAACAAACATAAATAAAAATTAGTTATATGGCCACACTATGGACCTACACACTAGCAAATACCATAATAAGCTTAAAAAAATTTACTTAAAGTATACTGATTATCTGTATGCTCTTTTGGAGAGTATATCTGGAACCACTTCTTTTAAAAATAACGGACCTAAATTTGTGTACAGCAGCAGAAGAGATGCACTACTTTGTGGAAACCCAATGAAAAGGTAAATCATTACTCCTAGGCACAACAATGTGAAGGTGTGTACACAGAGTGCAGGTAAAATACAGTGCACTCTTGTCTTACATAAGTGTTCAGTTTCAAACTTGGCTATGTCACCTTAGGGAAAATGCTCTGCATACTGATTGGATAGGAAGTGGGCTGAGTCTCAAACTTGCTTATACCGATAAGGCAGGATAAACTAGGAAGTGGGCTGAGTCTCAGACTTGCTTATACCGATAAGGCAGGATAAACTAGGAAGTGGGTTGAGTCTCAAACTTGCTTATATTGGTAAGGCAGGATAAACTGTCCCTACTCAACATCAATGCCTGGTCATCTAGCCAATAATTAGCAAAATAAAAACTTTGTTTTAATTCATTTTACTCATTTTACAGCACTCACCGTCCCTTGCTGTCATTATACCGTAGTGCATCTTACTGTACTGTCATTAGGAAATATGAGACTTAATGTATAGCACACAAACTGTTACTACGTCAACAGCCTACTGTACCGTCATTAGCAAATATGATATTTGATGTACAGTACACAAATTCTTACTATGTGAACAGTATACTGTACTGTCATTTCAGAAATGAGAGATTTACTGTCTAGCATGGAACTGTTACTATGTACCTGCATACCTATCTGCACCTGTCTACTGAACCCATCCACAGCCTTAATGAATTACATATGTACTTAATTCAATCCCTATCTTCTTATCCTCTTAGCAGTACACAGACTCATGGATAATGTAACACATATTGTTCCTGATATTCTCTAGCAAAAAAACTTACAGATTCATGTATGCAATATGTCTACAGATAACACAGTTCAATAAATATGATATAATAAATAAGTAAATCATAAAACACATTGTACAACAAAGTGATGCAAAACAATCAATGGAAAAGTGCTTTCTAGAAGCAACTATTTGTGAAAAATAAGCTGATTAATACAACTACATTGCAGAGCAGCAAATAAAACAACTCTGCATTCATATGTTTTGTGTGAAGACATTTTGTGACATATTTAATTTAAAACTGCAAATACATGTATACAAAAATGCCAATACTATATAAACACATGACAAGGCAACTGTAAGTAATTTGTTACGACAGGAAAATGATAAAATATGCATCATTCCATAGTGATCAAGTTAAAAAGTTTCATTATTATCGACTTCCATTCCCACTGCTTTGGAATACAAGAAAATAAAATTTAGGAGAATAAGAGACAACTTTTCTCTAAATTCTGAATAACATATCACACACAATCCATGATTAGGGACATCAATAAAATAAGTTCAACACAGAATTTTACAAACAGCTGTCTTCATATGATAATTTTATTTTCTAACACATTCATCCTGAAGAGTGTCAAACAAGCAACCAACACTGCCTGGGGGTTTTAATGTATCAAGATGGTGAGACTTAACTGGTGAACTGAAGGCAAATCTTATAACAATCATATCAGTATGAGAAGAGTTTATTGCTAAAAATGGACATACGTAGACAGGTACATCAGAATATAGCAGTGGTACAGGATCAATAGGGAAATATTTGGAATATGACAAGCCAACATCTTATTCATCTCCACTCTCCCATCAACAGTCTCCTGCCCTCCAACAAGATAAGATGAGATAGCTTAGGAATAGTGAACATGTCTGTAACCACACCCCACTGTTTTCACAGGAAGAAAATTACAGTGCTGGCAGTCTACAGGAACATGTTAGGCTCTCCTGAGAGTAGGGGTACTTCCCTGCCACAAGTCAAATTCAGAGGCATCAATCTCATCCCAGGCTTAGGCAGCAGTTCACTAAGGAAATTAAAGGCTTCAGTTGGTGGGAAAGAGAAAACTGTTGTTCATTAATCTTTAACCTCAGTCAATCTACCAACACACCACTGCTGAATTTGTCAGGCAGGCAGTCAGGACCTGACAGACACCTGGCAATGCAGTGTCATTATCCCTCATGTCTACACACACATATTTTTAACCTTGCATCTAAAAACCAGAACTATGGTAATTCAAAGCACAGAGCTTGATACTTTTCACCACTTCAGAACGAGGTGAATGTCTGTTGTTTTTGTAACTGATGCCTAATCTCTGAAAAAGTAACACCAAATTCTGAACCTGTAAGTAAACCATCTAACTGCATGACTGAAACCATACAAAAATTAACCTACAACTCCACTATCCACATCTGGTTTCACATTATATGACAACAATCCTTCTCTTACTGTATGACCAGTTAATTATCATACCAAGACAACTGCAAGCCTAGTCTATTATTTTGCTGTACTATAATGCGTTGATCAAAACTCATAACAATGTCCAAGTTGAGAGGCAATTAATTACATCTGCTATATTGGAGCTTCAAAAACTAGCACCAAATATGCAGCAAATTCAATTAGCCACTGCATATCTAAAGGCACAATTCATATTAAGCAACTCTGGCTCCTTGCATTGTAACGTAAATGGCAAATAACCATATGATGGACCAAAGTATAGAAAATAATTCTGTAATCTATACATAAAAAAATATACATGCATGTTGCCTGTCAATTTATGCTTAAGCAATTATGCATTCATGGAATCAGCTTATGTCATAAAATAGAATAACAACACAAAGTAACCTCCCTCACATCTGACATGAAAGTAATAACGAGAGGTTGTCTGTATGCTCCTATCCAAAGGACATATGATAATTTTGTATGAAGACGATCAAACAGAATTGTGTAAACAGAACACCAACACTATCCAGATCAAACTATATCACATGAGAAAGTCAGTGTTTTATATAACAAAATACAACTTTTGTAACAAAGCACATGCTGTCCTGACAGTAAACTGTTAATATAAGACTTCATACACTGAATATTTCACACACACTTCAACAAAGAAGACAAAGAAAAAATCTTTAATATATATATATATATATGACTTCACATGAAAGTTAATGAATGAAACAAATACAGACTTATGTTACCTATGTCCCTCACAAATCTTTCTTCACATTTTAATTCCCAGTCCTGTTTAATCACATCAGTCCTGTCCCAAAATTAGATTACTGTACCCTGATTCACATGTAGTGAAAGCAAATAAATCTTCTATATCTCTCATAAGATTGTTGGTATTATCAGATTAAATGCCATGAGACCACGATGTGTCATCATATTTGCAAAGATCACATATGTACACCTCCCCTGACAAAATTATTACAGTGATACCTTGGCTAACGAGTGACCCTGCTAACGAATTTTTCGGCTAAAGAAGATTTTTTTTGCTGTTTTTCGGACTCGGCTAACGAATATGGATTCGGCTAACGAATGTTTTAGTGGATGTGCGCGCTAACATAAAGCAGCAAACATGCGGTCGGGCCATTCCAGGAGCTTAAGAGAAGTTCAATCAACTTTGGACAGATTTTTGACTTCTCCTTTAGCAAAGAGATAGAGGCCGGCTACTGAAGAAGAGGAGACTTACCTTCAATAAACTTTGAAAATTTGGAAGAAGAATAGTAAAAACGTTGTGTACATATTTTCAGTTTAATAGTATAAAGTGTACTGTATAATATATTTTCAGTA
>Ga0123357_10001113_pt1 | contig 27887 bp, 13 predicted proteins | sample TergutEmb28metaG_FD_89873 | JGI IMG/M metagenome (GOLD analysis project Ga0123357, IMG submission 89873) | Embiratermes neotenicus P4 segment gut microbial communities from Petit-Saut dam, French Guiana - Emb289 P4 | ecosystem: Host-associated > Arthropoda: Insects > Digestive system > Gut ...
CAACACAAAGCAATCCAAGAACAATACAGCCAATGTGGTAGTTCAACAACATAGCCGCAAACTCCTGAAGATGGACATATTAATGCCCGAAACATGTTGAGTATCTAAGAAGTAAAGTAAATATAACAAGTGACATCCAGTTCGTTTTTTATTCTTTAATTATTTTAACCCTCTATATCTAGTGTAGTTGTATGAATATGTATGATACATTGAAGTACAAGAAAATTAAAAACTCTCAGATTATCGCTGGCTTCTGACGATATTTAAGAGACGTTATACATATTGTTGTGTCAGGGAGATGTTCCACACAGCAGACCGACACAATCGATAACGCATGTGGTTTGAATTTGAAACACCGTCTGTCCTGAGAGAGGGGTTTCGGAGTTCTCCTCATTCCTTCCAGGCACTTTTTTTTTCTGCAGCGCAACAGCACAGCTCTGGACTAGGACGCCTCATTGTTGTGGTTTCAGTATCACACACACACAAACAGTAAGGACCCTCTGAACGAGTGATTAGCTAGCCGCAAAGGCCACTTCATGCACATCACAAAAAGGATCATCCATACCTTCTGCGCAATTCGAAACTACCGTTTCAGAAATTTAGTGGCTTAGACCTAAACCTTAGACCACACGGCCACTAGGATCGGCTTCCAGGAACGTACTGGAATAGAACAATAAAAATTAAGCCACAATCACATTCCCTCATATTACTGAAAATTAATTATTCATAATCACTGTATCATCGACACTATACAATGTGACCAACTGTCAAGGTCATAAAAAGCAGACATAAATTAATACACGTATTACATAAATTGTTACTTTACATGATTATTATCAATAGATTATTTTCCTTAAGGCATACAATAAAACTGTATAGAAAACGTTACAAATCGATAATAGGTCTGTAAGGAGTAATGATATACATAGCAACAAAGAACGTACCTATTCTTTTCAAAGAATATTGAATTCGTATTTTGGTTTACGCTCGCTGACCTACATACGTAGGAATTAGAATCTTTTATGCAGAGGTCACAGTAGAGGAAAATTTGGGTCGTGTCTGGATCGTGTTGGTACGTATAGAGCGGGTTGCATGGTGCTGGAGTGAGAATGTATGTAGCTGCACGTTAGTGTGAAATAGGCGTTTATTACATCGTGTCTGTGTAAAGAAGGTGATTGGAGAACCACTTCTTGTTTAAGTTATGTATTGATCATTTGAAGTTTGTACCAGCCACACTATCCAATACTAATATCTCACGTTCAGTCGTTACGTTCCCGTTTAATATTCACCGATAATTCGGCTCGGAACTATAACCCAATAATGGTGTTAATGTTTAAAGTGATACGGAATTCCTAAAATATTATTGAATTCTCTAAGACTCTGATTCCCATACGTTATTTCAGAACTAAGTTCACCTAATAACTTTCCCAAAAGTTATAGCCTTGTGGAGCGGTTTCTGAAGTTTCGTTCTGAATTCGTTTTAATTCTTTTAACTTGTGGTCGATTTGTCGGGACGTTAAGTGATGCTGCAATGTGAACTGTGTGTGCAGTTATCACAGAAAATACGAAATTACAAAAACTCAATGGGGCATAACTTACTGACTTAACTGGTCCTTACAGCTGCCCAAGAACACCTGATATTTTGATAAAAATGAACTGCCCAGTTTTTGAAAAGAAATTTTGGGATTGAGTGACGTTATTTCACTACGCTATCTGTGCCGTGGGAGTTATGCAATCAATTGTTTTTTTTTTGTCCGATGCCCCACATGTCCTTATGGACTTCGTTGTCCTCCCTCCTGGGCATGGCAGGAGTGTAACCGACATCTGATTTTGGGACACGCATGAGGCGCAGTTACGTTGTCCCGATGATGTGAGTGGTGATATAGGAGGATGTAGTGCCAGGAGGGCCCTTAAACATAAATTCTACCAGCCTACCCAGACCACAGCGGGAATCCTCCCCTTCAGGGAAAATTCCCACGGTAGAGCCGGGAATCGAACCCGGGACCTCATGATTAGAAGTCAGGGATTCTGACCACTAGACCACGAGGCTGGTCAATTGTCGAATTAGTTTGATGCATGGTTTCGGAAGGTAGGAAGGGAGGGGAATAACGAAGGAAGCCTTATTTGCGTGTTTAAGGTCACCATAAGTTTGACTCAAATTTTTGAGCTATGTGGCTGACTGAGCGTAAGGTTCCAAACGTTTGGGAGGAACTGATGCCTTTATTTTCAGGTGAAGCAGTTCAGGAATACCCTTCGAAAGGTCGGGGCGTATTCTCTCAAGGACACAGCATCATATTCTAGAAGACTCGAATCTGTAGCGACTCCACTCTGAGAAATGAAAATCTCACAACTCACATTTGGTCGAATTTGTGATTTAGAAATGCAACCGGAATAGACAGTGCTGGCCGAAATTGAAACTAAATACGAAGAGAACAATGACCATAATTGGCATTTTGTAAGTTACGTCTCTTTGGTGGAGGCCTGTAGTTTACGCAGAGTGTAGTTGAAGATATGAAGATGCCTTACTGGAAGATCCTTTCCTCCCTTTCGAAGGAACCTACTGCATTCATGTTGCGGGTTGAAGTAGTTCAAGACTGCCTGCTTGAACTCTGAAAACAGAGGCACTATCCTATTTCGAAATTTCTGGAACTGCTTACTTCGTGTAGCAACGTCGTATGCCCGAAGAGCGGAATCATGAGATTGTTTTAAGTGCTTTAATTAATGAAGCGTTAGTCATGGGTTATATCTCATCTGTTCACTGAATTGCCTGTGCGTACTTTCTGAAAAATTGCCCCACGGGGTTTTAAAACAGTTTACTAAAAGCAATGTCAACAAATGAAGGAATGCATTAAATTAAACCGCTGGTTTGGTAATAGAAGTTGCGATCGGAATTAGGGTCGAGAGTTTATTGAATAGGAACCAAAGAGTTTGTTAAAAAATGTCTTTTTTAGGTGTGTTCGCAAAATTGCGTAAAGCAACTGTTAGCTTCGTCATGCTTGTGCGTCCGTCTGTCTGTCTCTCTGTCTGTCTGTGTGTCTGTCAGTCCGCATGGAACAACTTGGCTGCCGCTGGACTAATTTTTATGAAATTTTATATTTGAGTACTTTTCGAACATCTCTCAAAAATGCAAATTTCATTAAAATCTGACAAGAATAGCGGGTGCTTTACAAGAAGATATTCATAAATTTATGATGATATATGACTGAACTCTTCCTGGAATGAGAAATAATTCAGAGAAGTTTTGAAGAAAAAATCAAAACACTCATTTATTTTCAGAAACTTTTTATTCCAAATTCGTGCCGTTTGTGAGATAATGTGGAAAAATAGCATACAGCCGGGCAGGCAACAGATGGAAATATAGCGCATGCGCTTTGCATGCTGGATACCTAAAGATACAAACACTTTCCGCTGCACCGAATGTATATGGAAGCTACAGTTCCGAATGGATCAAAGACTGATGCGTAAACTGTAAGCGTAGTATTCGTGGCAGAGAAGACGTCGTGGAGGTATGGCGCCGAAGTTGACGGTAAGCTTAATGATCACACAGATAGCAAAATTAGAGTGAAAGTTTCCCTGTGAATGTTATATTGGTGTCTGGGGGAGTGAAGGTATAAGTTAGTTCACCCCTAAACTCGCTACTAGTCGGACCGGGTTGTCAGGCAAAACCCCAATCGGTTTACCCGAGGAGAATGTCCTTCTGAACCCAGAGAATAGGAGGCAGTTCACTTCCAGTTGGTATGGATGTTTTGGAGAAGAAAAAAAAAGTCTTTTTTCCCTGCCAGGAATCGATTTCAGGCTTCCTCGATGGTTTAGCCTGTAGACTAGTCGCTGTAGACTATCCTACTACGACTCCTCAAAATGAAAGAAAAAGTACACGATGTGGAAGCAGATGCATGAATATTTTGTGGTACGATATTTTAAGGAGGATTTTTGTGCTAAAGCTGATGTTTTGTATCCTGTACAGAAATACGATTTTAGCTTATGTTTCTCTCTTTCTTTGTTTCCGTTTCTGTTTTCTGTTCTCTGCCTCGCCCTTTTTTTAAAAAGCGACAATATTCCGTCAAGCAACGTGCGGACTGCAGACCACCCAGCCCTTCTCTGAACGAGAACCGGTGAATATTTCACCGGAACCAAAGCGGCCGGATGGTGGAGCTGACCAGTTACCTGGGCCTGATGCCAAAGCTTATTATTCCGCCATAGTCCTCAATGCCGTAGTGCTTAGTGAGGGTCGAGAGAAAATATGCTTTCGATTTCCCCGCACTAATGAACGTGCCTTTATGGAAACTATCCTGTTTTTTAACCATTAAACAAGCCACATTTGATCAGTTCAACGCAAGCATATTTTAGTCCATTATTTGCCTTCCATGCATGCTACATGTTTCAACCTGTACGTAGGCCTTCCTCAGGCATGACAGCACAGCAACTTATACAGGAAATTACTAAAGTTTTCCAGTATTTGTACTTTTTGTTCAGATGGCTGAGGATCGACTAAGTATAGGCCGAGATATGTAGCATACATGCGAGGACAATTGATTGGTTAAAATAACCTAATGCTATGTTAGAATGAACAAATGTGTTTTGTGTAATGAATGTATATGTATATGCTTCGTGCATGCGTAAATGTAATATATGTAGACTATGTGCTTATGTGTGTGTCTGAGGGCGTAATATGAAATATGTGCCATCCATTATACACATGGATTTTGGCAGACACTCTCGTTGGCGCCTCCGTAAACGCGCGCGCGCGCGCGCGCACACACACACACACACACACACATACTATTACATATACTAGCATTTGATCTGGATGCTGGGCCCGCCATGAGACATTTAGATGAGTTACAGCTCTACGCGCTCTCAACTTTGACACTCGTTGCTTGTCAGTGGACAAACTCACTTGCCTTTTCACATTACCGTCGACAAACGAACTGCTTTTGTCCGATGTGTCGGAAGAAGGAAGGACCTTATTCTCCAGCTGGACGCCGTATGTCTTCCGGGTATTTTACTTCAAATTCCCAGATGTCCAGTGCCTAACTTTTAACCTCTAATGCTGAGCTACCCTGTGACACTATGCATTTTTGTATGTATACACGGTATTTGAAGAGCAATTTGCCATAATACTAGAGAAATTTACTTAATTTAAATTACATTGTTAAAACCAAACATTACATTGTTACAACCAAACATGCCTGTATTAGGTGGGAATCGATTTCACGCTTTCTCGATTATTTAGCCTGTAGATCAGTCACTATAGTCACTATGGACTATACTATAGCGACTCCTAACAATAAAATAATTAAGAAGTGCAAAATGTGTAAGCAGATGGATGAATATTTGGTGGTACGATATTTTATGGAGGATTAGTTGGACGGTTACAGAGATAATAGCAATTAAATTCTTTTAACGAATGGGAATTGATACACGTTTATTGATTACAAAATGCTTATTGGAACGATGAGAAATTTGTAGTTCCTGTGATGTTAAGACATGTGCTTAAAATATGATTAATATCTGAGTGACATACAGAAATTAAGCAATAAAAACTCGCACACGTTTCTTAAAAATCTACCTAAATTTTCCAAGTACTTCACATATCAGACTCACATCCGCATGGCTTGTCTTGGACTTTGGCTCAAGGCCGGACTTACGTAATGAACGGTAACGCATTATCTTGAAGAGGCACAGTAAGTCGAACCGGAAGAAGACCGCATTTTTCTGGCTCTATAAACGTTCAAATTTGGGTAAAGGTAAAGCAGTCCCGTTACAGGCCCGGAGTGGCCCAGAGGTTTCTAGGATATTAAAGTACCCAGATTTCGTGACAATGGCACATGATGGCGGTAGATTGTCAGCCTTACGAAACGGCCGCCTTTACCCCCAGGAAATACTCCTGGTACTCATTTCTGTTAGAGGTTGAGTCGACCCCAGAGCCATAGTGCGATCGGAAGGATTTTACGTCAATGAAAAAATCCACTGACACTAGCTGGGATCGAACCAGCGACCTTCCGATTTGCAGCACAGCTACCGCGGTCCCCTTGGATATGGGTATGTTTGGTTATATCGACATAAATTAATCCTAGGAATGTTCTCTCGAAGTACGGAGGATTCCTCCTGAAACATCCTGTGTAAACACTTTTGTTGGTAGGTTCTGTGTCGGTTTTAATGTACCTAGGACGTAAAAACCTTACCTGTCCTTTGAAACAGATGTTGTTGACTGGCATATAGATGAACGTCATTTATCGCAGCAGATTTGCCATAGAAAGTTCATTCGGTATTCACAGTAAGTACTGACACCAGGAGCGAACTTGTTCTGGAAAAATTTATAGCTTCTCAGCTAGTATATAAATTTCCCGCGTTTTATGAAACCCAGAAGTGCATTTCCGTGTTTACAACAACCTGACAAATGTGTGTGTCTTACGTTACATTATTCCGGTCCACAACCCGCCGACTTATATCTTGAAGATTTATTTTAATATTATCCTTCCGTCTCCGTCGAGACCTTCCAGTGGTCTCTAACATTCAGGTTTACTGACTAGCACCCAGCATGTTCCGCTTCTCTCCTCCACACTTGCCCAGGTCCCGTCCCTCTCATGCTATTGATTTATCGTCCGAAAAATATTTGACGATGTTCACAAATCATGAGGTTTCAAGAGATAAATTTTCTGTACTATTGGTACTAAAAGTATCGTACAGATTAATTATTAGGTAACTTGACAGCATTGTTAATACGTGTCTTATAATGTAGAGGGCTTTATTGATGCTGAATGATAAATTCGAAGAACGTAGGTGAAGCTTATTGTAACATGATTAATGTTCCAAAATTTTTTATGAAAACAAACAAAGATAATTGTTACTAGAGCAGATTTTTGCCTGGACTCGAAACAACATACCGTAGAGGAAAGACGGAGGACTAACCGACCGACCAGCACCCTCGACACGTCATGCACTGCCACCAACTTTGTTGTGTTGTAGGCAAATTAATGAAAGGGAAAGGCATTCAGTGAGAAGTGTTTGTTAAAGAATGCTTGTTCTCGAAAATGTTTGTTTTCATTTACCCCAGCATAGGCCTATTTGCAGTCAGACACATATGATATATGACGTAAAAATTCTGGCTCAGAATAATCCCAGTATTTAGACATTCGTTCCAGTAATCCTCACGTTCTTTTCCACAACCAGTAAATAAATATCTGAATGAATCTGATAAGTGTGACACCTTTGTTACTTGATGTTTGGGTTCTGCGATTTTTGCTGCTAGTTTATTATTCATTTTATCAGAACTATGGATTACTGTCGGAATGTATTGCCTTATTATAAAATATGTCTTTTTTCAGAACGCGTAATGCGTAGGACGCATTGGGAAGGTTAATTGGATGTATGGATGAACAGTAGCGTTTGTGCATGACTATTGCTTTTTATAATTAACGTAGGTAGTTCTATAAAGTATGTAATTTTTCTTACAATAAAACCAACAACTGCAGTCTGGTTAAAATTATACTTTTACACACGATTTTTTATAACTCCGACTTGTTTCGATACATCTTGATCATCTTCAGGGGGTTATATAAAATTTTAGTAGCTTTCAATATCTTATATGAAAACAAAAACTTTACATCCCCCTGATATGAACCACTGTAAAAATCTATGAAACTGCAACTTCGGCACCTTATGAACCATTTTAACACTGCTACAAAGAATTTTGTAATATCTGCGGACGGTTTATGGACAAATTTTAATGTATTTTGTAATACACCTTTGTTTCTATGTATATTCTTTGTTGCTGTTTAATAACTCCCTGCAGGTGATAAAGATAGATCGAAACAAGTCGGAGTTATGACAAATTGTGTGTCAAAATATAACTGTAACATAGCGAATTCGTTAGTTGTATTGCGTGAATTGTTTGTTAACGCAGGGATTGATAACATTAAGATATTTAATTACTGGAATGTGTCATGTTAAAATTGTATAAAGTATTTAATACGTTGTAGCTTATTAAAACCTTATTGTAATGAAACGAATTTCCGTTGTGTATAATTAATATAGGTCTATGTAATTCTTACATTTATCTTGTCTAGTATGCCTGTAATCCGTAGTTCGCGGCGTATGTAGTCATTTGTTTTGTGGTCATAAATGGTGTAGCCTGCCAGAGGTCTCAGTAACTTCATTTCTGCCGCTTCAATTATTTGTCTTTGTAAGGCTGTTAGAGTCCAATTTTCTGACCCATATAAAAATGTAGGTAAAACTAGTGTGTTGTATATTTTCGAAATAGTTTCCGTTGTCACTTTCTTAAAAACAGGTCTCTTAGTAGTACCTATTAATTGTAAAAATTTATTAATTTAAATTCTAAATCATTGGAAAATTGTTAAGATATACTGCAACCTAGATAAGTAAATTGGCTAACTTGTTCTAGTGTTTCATTAAGAATGCCACAAAACCGAATCCCTTTGAAATCATATCACTACAGACCACAAGGAAGAGAACAATTGGAAGACCGAAGAAGCGTTGGCGCGAGCAGCTGTAACTCTGGGGACGGAACTGATCAGAGGGTCCAATCCTTGATGTTTATGATGATGATGATGATGTAATTCTTACAAGCACGAGAGTCTGGAGCGCGAAAGTTTTTGATGACCCGTGAGATGGGTCACTAATTTGAGTACTCACTGACATTCTGACTACATCTCCGGGGTAGAAGAATAATTTTCTTACTCTCCCTGCTAAGCCTTTTATGTCCTAAAGATGCACATACTTCAGAAATGTGGTATCTGTTTTCTGAGTACATGGCCTCATACTTGAGGGTACAGAAAATATCCACATTACCGCGAAAAGTCTCAAACATTATACTGAAATGTCGCTGAACACAGCAGAATTTATTACGAATTTTTAATTTTTAAATAATTTTTAAGTAGCACATCCCTTTATTAAAACCAATCTCTATATTTACTGAATTCACCTCAATGCAACAACGGTGTATTTGATAAATATACAAAATATTTGGACACGTCCGCGCTTTTTGGTAACAGTCATTATAAAATACATTACGTTATTATGACATATTGTGATCTAATTTATAACTTGACAAACCCAGGCCCAGGTGGCTTTCATCTTCAAATCAGTAGTATTAGGATTATGCTAGGCCCTTTCCATCTCTCTCCTTCCGGTTTTGTAGTGAATAGTACCCTACTGCATATAAATATGTGCTACATAAAATGGTCAACTTCTGCTTTAAGCCCTTGCAGTGTAAACACAGTAGCTTGATGCAAAGTTGTTAATTTCTCATAGTATCAAAGGACGGAAGCAAGAATAATGACAATATGTGAGTTTACATTTGATGTGTTGGTGGTCGTTGTGCTTTTCTGTGTGTATGGAAGGAAGTCTAATCTGGAATACTAATATAATCATGGTGGTTTATTTATGTTTAAATAAATGTTTGTGCCTTCAGTTAACTTTCCTTTCCTTTATGGGATACCGACAGGTTTCCTGGCTTCTTTTAGGAAATAAGCTGGCTCTCAAAGCTGTGAATGAAGTTTCGACCAGTAAATACTAAAGTGGAATGATTCCAAAGCTCTATCGTATTAATATATTCAGCTGTGCCAAGTAGCCCACTGATGTACACATGCCCTCAATCACAAACGTAATTACAGACATACGTGCAGACTGACGAAGGGCTGTGGGGGAAATTTGTGTGGATAAATGTGTGCTATATATTGTGACAAACTGCTACTGTGCAAGTAAACACAGTAGTTTGATACTACTTTGTTAATCTTTTATACATTCAAAGCAACGAACCAAGGCTAATGACAATACAGATTAGTGTTTATGAGATTATACATAATCACTTAAAAATAATAGTTCAAATGCTAATTTCCACAAAATAGTTTGAGTACCCTGTTGATTGAACTGTTACTAAGAGCGATTTGTTTTTGGCTAAAGGGCATAGCCATATAAAGGTGGGATTTTATTTCAGAAGTAAGCAAGGTGGTTGGTTAAGGTCACTGAAATAATTTCAAGTAATTATTTTTAAACTACGTAAACAACTGACGAACCAACCACATAACCGGCGAATTCCATCGAGAAGCTTGAAGCTACTCGATTAGACAAGGTATCCTGAATTCCTGCTAGCATGTTCACAGTAAATCGTCAAAAGGTTCTCTATGCCAAATGAATCAAGTCTGTTTTCTAGTCGTTTTCGTAAGTTTGGTTTTAACACGATCATCTGCATTTGTGTCTCCAAAGTGCTCTCCTCTCTGCAGGTTCCTCGAATTAGTTCTGTACGTTTTCCATGCTCATTGTGTATAACAGTCTGTACCTTATGGGAAAGTAAAAATAACTTTCATGATCCTTCTAAGTGATAAAAGTAAAAAGGACAAGTTTTTTTTAATTTCAAAAGTGAAGGAGTTAAATATTTTAGGTTTTAGGTGTCTGATTTTGGTTGAAGTGGATCAGTTGTGCGGATTTCGTTATTTTGTGTTTTATCCAGATCAGTTTTATAGTTCTGTTTTATTAACTACAATATGGAAATTAAGTAAAACTGATGGATTTCTAGTAGGGTTTCTAAATCACAAGAATTTCAGCTACAGTTACAAAATTCGTGTCCTAACATTCCACATCGTGGCAGGCTAAATGTCGGTTCTTTTATATTTTCTATTCCGTTCATTAGAGAAATATTTACAGTTTTAACCAACAAAGACACAGGTGTCATTGGGTTCATAATAATATTTTTGAAAAGATTAAACTCCCACGTTTCGAACTTCACTGGTCCATCAAAAGGTCGTACACTTCTGTACATTAATGTACTCCTTGCTAATGGACCAGGAAGGTCCTAACCAAGTAACATAATGGTTTTAATATTATCGTGAAATTAATGCAGATAGTGTGCACTGGTTGCTAAAATTGTAGGAAAGTTTCTTGTTACGTCATTTTATGGACCACTTGGAAGACCCAGGCGTAAATAGGAGGAAAATAGTAAGGTGGACCTGCAGGAAGTGGGATGTTGGTCATGAACTGGAACGAGCTCGCTCAGGATATGGACAGGTGGCGGACACTTGTGAATGCGGTTATGAACTTTCGGGTTCCATAAAATGCGGGGAATTTCTTGACTATCTGAGAACCAGTTAGTTTCTCAAGGACTCTGTTCCATGGAGTAAGTAAGTAAGTAAGTAAGTAAGTCAGTCAGTAAGTATGACATCTAAAGTTTATCATTTTTATACCTGGAACTTGTTACAAAACAATGTTTTATGTTACCTTATTTTCATCATACTAAAACATTATATCCTTCGAAAATTAATTTTGATTTACTGTCTGGTCCACACTTTATGCTTCCATATTAGTCCATTTACATAAGATGGGACTATCCTTTTTAACGTTTTTGTCACAGTTATTGTCTAAGTCTGATGGAAACCAACCACTTAGAACAGCTGTAACTAGATGAGAAGAGAGTAATAAAACGGATTTGAAAAATAGATACGAAGACGTGAACTGGCTGCTCGGGCTCAGGAAAGGGCCCATCTGCTTGCGCTTGGGAATGTTATCTAAACACATATTAGTCTTCTGGGTCACGACGTCGTGTAGTCAGTAAAAATTTACCAACTTCGGAAGAACATGTTTATTCCAGCTTCAGGAAAGCTAGACAGAGTACAGCCTTTCGAAATGCTTTTAAATTGTTACCAGCCTGCAATGGATCATACCTTAGAAACAGGTATTTTTCATACTGTCATATGGAACTAAAACTTTGCAAGGTTTCGAAAATTCGGTTTCCATCAACTGATTTGAATGAAAATTAGTTTCTCCAGATCTCTGATTTATGGGAGTAATCATATTTACATATTTGAAAACCGCAACCAGACTTCGGCTGGTTTAAGCCTTATATTTTCTCATATATATATATATATATATATATATATATATATATATGTGTGTGTGTGTGTCTGTGTGTGTGTGTAATTTTTCAGTAGAAGTTTTTAAAGGTTTTGAAGTGCTATAATTTTCTATGAGTGCAACGACGACACAACTGCTCTCCAGCGGCGAGTTTTGCAAACTGCGTTATGACACTACACCTGTTAGAAGTGCACCTGCAAACATTTATTTCTATACCAATAACCCAAAAATGCCAAATTTTGAGTTTTGACACTCTTGTCGTAAATGAACCTTATAATATACACCATGTTAACGCACGTGTTGGAAATTACGTTCTTAAGCTCTCACGCGTGCTTGACATGTGGTGAAAAGATTGTTCCGTAGAGTTTGGATATATTTTTTAAGAAAGTGCCGACACTGAAAGCCTGATGAGACAGGAGCTACTTGACTCACACTCCACCAGTACTATCGTAGCGCCTACAGTTATACTGAATCAAGTTTATCACGCCATTCTTTTTAGTGTGCTGTATGACAGATATGCGAATGGCAGTTTAACGTAAATTTGTATTATTTGAGAACATGCAGTAAAGTTTGAAGAATTTTCGTTTTGGAAACCCACGCAAGCACGAAATCACATAAACGATGTCGTAGGAAATTTAGAAGAGGGTTAAGTTCGTTCGGAAACAGTAACGTCTGGAAACTGAAGGTAATCACTTCTAAACCTCACGTAGAGGACGTTTTATTGCAAAGTACCGTCCATACAAAACAATTGAATAGCAGTTGTAGTTTTACAACTGGTTAATCAGGCTACATGTTTCGGCCGTTTTTCCGGCCATCATCAGGCCTACAGAATAATATTGTCAATTAAGGTACATTCGTTGGCTCTACCAATAGGATCCCATTGTTTACACTGGACCTTTAAGGGCATTTAAAAGCTCGTGTTAGCTGTTAAAGTACTCTTGGAAATAAAACAGGTATAAAACTATATATATTGTTAAACTATCAAATATAACTTTAGGACGTTAGTTATACGTGTGACGAATATTGTGCTGAGAAATGTCGATGTGTTACGTTTTCCACTGTATTGTCTGTACAAGAACACAATTTCCTTATATGATGTTTATTGGACCGTGTATCATTGTGATAACTGAAGCATAAAAACCAACTAGATGCCACTTATTGTACTTCTTATAGGATCAACATGTTTCGGGCACTACTATGCCAATCATCAGGAGCTCGCGACTATGATGTTGATTACCACATTGGTCGTTTCGTTCTTGGTTTGCTGTATGTTGGAGTTTAGGTGCGGTTAGGCTGGAGTAGTGTCCGGGCTGTACTCCAGCCTAACTGCACCTAAACTCCAACACACAGCAAACCAAGAACGAAACGACCAATGTGGTAATCAACATCATAGTCGCGAGCTCCTGATGATGGGCATAGTAGTGCCCGAAACATGTTGAGCCTATAAGAAGTATAATAAAATAATAAGTGGCATCTAGTTGGTTTTTTATTCTTTAGTTACCACTTTCTCTAGTTGCAAGCTTCGTGTTCCACTTTCCTCTCAGATTCAAATTCTGTCCGCGTTGTTGTGTTTACATTTGTATTTGGTTCCTTCTCCTCCCAAAAAGACCAATATTTGTTCGAGAAGGACACGGATTTTGAAATATTTTGCGTTTAGACTGTGTTTCATTATCACAAGAAAATTAAATTCAAGCTGTAAATGCAACAAGTCCCTTCATACTCTGTTGCAGGACACAGTGGATTTTAGAACTGGTTGTTATAGTTGTTTTATGTTATAGTAGTTACTAATTAGCAAACAGTGTGTAAAATGTGAAGGTTTAGTGTTTACAATAAATGTAAGACTTCGTTGCGCCCATGCAATCTGTTACTGAAAAAAAGGCCAGTTTTCACTCTGTTGACTGTCCTGTACTTCCTACTCTTCACCTGTCCCTCCGATTTCTTCACGACCCTGCTCGGAACACGCACCGAAATACTAACCCAAGAAGAAAGAGTAACTCTCAAAGGAGTCATTGAGATCTTTCAGTAGGAGTCGGTCCAAGATGAGTCTTACTTGAGGTAGTTCGAGTTTTACTTAACTTGACACCTACTGGCAGGTGAACTAAGAAGTACACAAACTTTTGCTAGTTTTATTCTTCTTCTTCTTCTTCTTTGAAATACTTCACGCTAAATAAAAAACATAAAGTAAGTTTAATCATTTACACTAGTAATCAGAACTTTCATTAATAAGTTCACAGGAGTGCGCCACTGGTTCGATGCATGACACTTGCTGAAAATTAAAAAAAATAAAAAAACACGGAGGACACGTGGTTTAGCATCCTCTTTTATTAGATTCCTTCGTTGTTTTAGTTACCTTTGTATTGTTTGCATCTAAACAGTTTTGGTCGTATTCATTTATTCTTTCGTTCATTCGTCCATTAACTAATTAATTTTTTATTTCACTGTAGACAGTTTAAAACAGACATAGCAACATTATCACTGTCATGGTCTTTGTGTAACCAACATCTGCTGTAAAGTGAATAAACTATTTAAAGACTAGTGATCGCCATGTGCAAGATCTGATGCAACATTTAAGATCGATTTTGTTTTGTACGACACTTCCAGCAAGTGTTAACTTTTATTTCTCTAACGAGCGCTGATTGGTGTTTGTAGTTCTGATCTGTGTTCTCTGTAAAGTAAGAATTTAGGTTTGCGAGATTTAATTTTTTCACAGCAGCGTTCCTGAATATTAAACTCTTCTGGAGTGTAATGCCATTTTGAAATATAAGTAGCTACCGAAGTTTAGAAGGATCATGCCTTCGAAGGGTCGGTAACTATTTTGCGGTCGATAGGCTGTGGCTTCACAAAAGCCTTGGAACATTTATTTTCGTTCTTGTGTATAATATGGATAAACTTCAACTTTAAAACGTTACATTTCGATTTTTATGTGCCCTGAGGACAGAGTTTTGTTCTTTTAGGAGGGTTCGCAAAATTTTGTAAAGCGGCTATTAGTTTCATCATGTCTGTCCATACGTATGTGCGTCCGCTTGGAACAAATCGGCCACCACTGAGCAGAATTTTATGAATTTTGTTATATGTTTATTTTTCGAAAATATGTCCAGAAAATTAATATTTCTTTAATATCTGACATGAATAACGGTTAATTTACGTGAAGACTTATGTAGATTTATGACTATCTCGTTCAAGTCTTTTTAGAATGAGAAATATTTCGGAGAAATGTTGTAGGTTTAATCAAAATGCATTTTGTGTTATATAACTTCCCCCCCCCTCCCCACAAAATCGTACCGCTTGTGAGATAACACGGAAAAGTGAAGTATAGCCAGACAGGCCACTTATAACAATATACTATGACGCATGCGATTTGCGAGCGGGATAACTAAGACTACAGACACACAGAACACACTCAAATGTCTAACAATTATTGCTTGTCCATGGCAACAGTGTTTAGGTGAAAGTAGCTCAATATTAAGTTAAACGTATATTTCCATTCCTGTTGGTTCTACGGTCAAGGTTACACAGTGGTTAGCTTGGAAAGGCGGTAGGACCTGTAACAACAATCGGTCCACCACAGAAACCCAAACACTCGAAGAGCCTACAGAGGTCTTTATCGTGGCCGGCGTTTAATAACGGGGCTGCTTGTCCCTTACTGTCAAATTTGTAGATGTTGAACTTCTGCTTTGGTGACAGCACTATGCTGCCACATAAGAACAATGTCAGCATTAGCGTCGGACGGTCGTGAAAACCCGAAGTAATCGGTAGAGTTGAATAATAAAAGACCAACTTGATGTCACTTGCTATTTTATTTCACTTCTTATGTGCTCAACATGTTTCGGACATTAATATAACCATCATCAGGAGCTTGCGACTATTTTGTTGAATTACTACATTGGTCGTATTGTTCTTGGTTCGATGTGTGTTGGAGTTTCGGTGTGGTTGGGTCGCAAGCTCCTGATGATGGTTATATTAATGTCCGAAACATGTTGAGCACATAAGAAGTGAAATAAAATAGCAAGTGACATCAAGTTTGTCTTTTATTCTTCAACAATCACAATGATGCACGGTCCAATAATCATAAGATAATCTGTAGAGTATTTTACATTATTGTTGAGTACTGGAATATGATGTAGTGTAGACACAAACGTTTCAAGGAAATTTGCTTCCCTCTTCAGGTTAAAAAGCATTATTATATTTACAACACTTGAAAGCAATATCGCATTATTTTATGCTTAATATTTTTTAAAATTTATTTAAGTGGCCGCTCGGTCTAAGGCGCGTGTCGGCGGCCGCTCGCTTGCTGGGATCCCGGGTTCGAATCCCACCGGGGTCATGAATATCTGTCTTTTGTGAGTGTTGTGTTGTCAGGTAGAGGGGAAGGAGTGACGAGTCGATCACTCCTCCAGAAGAGTTCTACTGATTTTGATGAGGTTGAGTGTGATCTCGAAAACTCGATAAGGAGGGGCACTAGCCCCATCAGGGGCTGTTGCGCCATGCAGAAAGATTATACTTCCATTATTATTTGTATGGTGACCGTTTATTTTCATTCTAGCAAGCAAAAAGCAAGATACCATAGCGGCTAATTTTCATACATTTATGTATAATGAATCTTCAGTTCACAAGCAACAAATTAATTAATGTTTGATGTTACCTCCTTGCTTGAGCACCTTCTAATTTATTTTCCTTTAAAGAAGCCAGATATATATATATATATATATATACTCGTGAAACACGTGCTAAATACTGTAGCCAGTCTTGGTTACAAAGGCTTTCTTTGTGATTACTCTCCTTTTCAGTTCGCAATGAGTGAAAGCACAGGTGTGTTTCAATAGCTCCTATTTGGCGTGCTTGATTTTCTCTTAACAAGAAGGCTAACTAGATTACATTAACCAGCACGTGCCAAGGCATTTATTTTCTTTCATAATGCCCCTCTTTATGTGGAAAACGAGTAACCATGGAAACGAAAGCGCTGTGTGATTTCTTAGATGAAATTTCCCTCTGCATTATTGGTCACTTGCTTTCACCTCAGACATTACTCTAATAAGCTGATTATGAATTTATCATTGAAGATGCTGGTGGGGGAATCATACTTATTAACAACATTTTCGTAAAATTTTAAAAAATGCTTCGTTTACGTTGGAAATTTGATTGTAAATGCAGTGTGTGTAGACAGAATGAACGAAATGAAGGCCGGCAGGAAAGAAGAAAACAGCAAACGATGATACAAGGAAGAGAGTCAAAAGGTAAGAAGTTGAAGGTGCAAGAATAGCAACAAAAAATAGCCTTCGAAACTTTGTTTTGTGTTTAGAATGCGTTATACGGTAGAGATTTTTAACAACAATGTATAATTGATATTTCTGTGTCCTTCCAAAGACAGTTATGTTGTATGCAACAACTACAGTGTACGAAAACCAGGCTACGTGCTTTAAGACGGATTCCAGGCAAAGACAAGAAATTTTTCTCTTCTTCAGACTGTCCATATCTTCTCTGAATCACAGGTAAACTAGTTCCTGAGTCTTTTTCCTGAAGCTGCTGTGTCGTGTTCATCTAACGAAGCTGATACATATGTGTGGAGCTGTGACCTCCACGCCCCTAAATGTTCAAAAGGACAGTTTCAAAGCAGCTACAGTGGCACAAAGAAGACGAAACTTAAAGAAAAATAAAGTAAAACAGTACCAAATTCCGGTAAGCAGACGAGACAATCTGAAAAGTTTTTTTTTTTTTTTTTTCACGACTGTCTTCAATCCGTCAAGGCATTTGACATGATGTTAATCTAAGTATCACCGAGTGAGAAATTAGAAGTCAGTGATATACAAGATGGCACAGAAGTCCCTTGACATGTGATTTTTAATAACAGAAAGGTCGTAAATGCGATAAATCCTTCTTTTTCTTGTCGTTTGTCAGTGCTTAAGGGACGATTATTTATTTTTGCGAGGTTGGCAGAAGACAGACAATCTGAACATTTAAAATAGACAATAAAATTGAGTATTGTGTCAGTAAAGTTCAATTACCATGATGTCTCTATTTTCAAATGATCACTGTGCTACTGTATATGTGGCATGTCGAGCTGATAGTTTGAAGCCATTGTGCTTTATTTTGTACCCAGAGCCTTGTGTGTCTGACAGCGACTGCAACTTTACTCTCGCCAACTTCATCATATCTAGAAGCTACAAGACTAACACAAGTGCCTTAAAATTTCTCGCATCACAACTCGATTTCTTATTCATTTATTCTTCCGCCTAGAACAGGTAGTTTGGGGTAGAGCTTTCTGCTTCTGCTCGTAAATGCCTCTTTAGAATCTCGACAAGGAAACCAGCCACCATATTTTAGGTTTGCCTCAGTTTCTCCAGTCAGGGTTTTCCCCACAGTTAAAGCGCCTGGAGCGTGAGTCTGATCTCTTACATTCCCCTAGCCAAGGTTTACAAGACAGGCAGTGTGGTTATAATGTAACATTGAGGCACTTTCGCGAAACCATTGTTGCCTTGGAATAGTAATAAGTATTACATATTCTGAGTGTTTGTTTGTAGCCGTAGTTAACCAGCAAGCAAAACGCCTGTCTGCCTGTATCATATTTTTCCACATATCACATAAAAGGCAAGATTTTTGGAAAAAGTTATCGAATACAAAATGTGTGTTTTGATTTTTTAAACAAATTTTGTCTGAAATATTTCTGTTTATAAGAAACAGTCAGCCGGATATTGTCGGGAATTTACGTAGGTCTTTATGTAAAATCCCCTTTACTTGTGTCAGATTTTAATCAAACTACAATTTTCTCGACAGATTTTCGATTGGGTTCTTGCATGATTCAAAATATTTATTGGTACATTTTGTTCTTGACTGAAATTTATAAACTAATAGTTTCTTTGTTTTAGTTATATTTAGTAGTACAGGGTGAACACAAAAACACTCCTTGATTTCAAGTAGTTATAAAATCAAAACTTACTGGAATATTTTTATAAATATGGGACTGCAGATACATTAACTCAAGAAAGTTTTAATCTTCCCGCCCGCCGCCAGAGGGCAATGAATTGCAAGATGGCGCTCACTTCACAGCAACGCAAGCGGCCGCGCTGGACAAAATGACCAAGTGTTCTGCAAGTGGCCTCCGAAATCACCGGACCTGACCATTTGTGACTTTTTCCTTTGGCGGTACGTGAAGGACAGAGTCTATGTATCTCCACTACTTGCAACCGTGGCTGAGCTGCAGGAACGCATCACTGCAGCTGTCAAGTCGGTCACGCTGGATATGCTGCAGAGAGTCTGGTCCGAGCTAGATTATCGCATCGATGTTTGCCGAGTAACAAGAGGGGGGCACATTGAGTATGTGTGATACCACATGAAACTGTATGAGTTTATGCAACTGCAGCCACCAATTTTGTAAGAATATTCCAGTAAGTTTTGATTTTATAACTACTTGAAATCAAGGAGTGTTTTTGTGTTCACCCCTTATTATAATTTGCCTTTTCGTTAGACAGCGTGCTTTTAAAGTCGTCCCTGCATACTTCGTGGGGCGCAGATGCACAATAAACTTAAATATCCAGATATAACTTCATTTCAAGTGCGTTGGTCGGAATGATTTTGGCGTATTGAAACAATAAACGGTGTCAGGACAGCAAACAAGTTACTGGAAGGCACACCAGGAACAGATAGAGAGAAAAAGGAAGACGTAGATTAAGGTGGAATTGGAGGAATGTGGATGTAGCAAAAAGGGGGCGGCTGTCATGATGGAAACCAGGGCCAAACTTAAAGGGCTATTGTATTAAAGAAGAAGAAGAGACATAACTCCACTCTTTCTGAACTGCGGTGTCGGTGGTCGAAACTCTACGGTAACTGTTTTCTTTACACCGCTATTAATAGGGACGTGAATCTAAGTCCGTTATGGCCAAAGTATGTATTTTCAAGGTCATTTGAAGGTTAAAGCCATTTATCATAGAGTAAAATTATATTATAGGTAAATATATGCACATAGTAAAACAGCCTGAAGCCTAAGGCCGTGTATTAAGTTACTAGTACTAACAGCTTATCATATGTCATATAAATTATCCTATCATGAACTGTCTCCTGGTTGCATTCGGTATAAATATGTAAATCATACTGGAAATTGCCTGAGGTACGTTTCAGTTGTTTTTGCTAAAGTATTCAGGTCATTGGTTTTTATTACACAACTTTGAATCAATACTAATGTAGCGGTATGACCATAATTTAACTGCAGTAATATTATTATTATTATTATTATTATTATTATTATTATTATTATTACACACGCGTGTTTGTATTATTGAATGTTCCTTTTAGCATCCTTGTTCTGCAGAGTTTGTAAATTGCAGTAGACCATACTGGCTTCTCGTATATTAATCATCTTTGCTGAACTAGGTGCAGACTAAATGCTCCCCTTTAAAAATTAGATTTCTTAATTTTTCTTCATTAAAATCAGGCGACGATTACAATCTAACCTGTGTGTTGTGAATGCTAAGTTATCGCACTGATTATTAGATCAAAGGGTGGCCTTCTATCTAATCCGCTGCTAATAATTTGGAAAAGCTGTCTTTCAAGGCTGCACTTCGCACAGCATATCAGCTACGAGCTGTTTTATGAGACGCAATATTAAATATATGAGATAATTTATTTTAAGCTTACACGGCGACTGAAAAGAGGTAAAAGGTGGCTTTTTTTGCTATTATAACAAAATTCTGTGTTGTTTGCCAGCTACATTAATGGACTGACACCGTGAATTACGATATTGGGATCTCCGCTTGTGATGGAGTAGGTTCCTCAATCAGACAAAATATTCTTCGCATTTTGTGTATATCTAAACTTTGTAGCTTTGTACTGTACACAATAACCGGCCTTTGGTTTCTATCCTAAATTTGAAAGATCAAGTCTACGCCGTTTAGTATTATTTCCATAGGATCCATTTTAACAATATCCACTCAGTTAATAAATTGCATATAAATAACATTAAACTACAGAGACCATTCTGAGTGTGTAATCTGATGTTTGCTACTTTGCCTGTACTCCCAGGTGTTAAGTTGTTTGATTTTGCAATTTATAAAAAGCTTTTAAACGGCTATCTATTTTTAACCCCATGTATGGGATTAGTTTAAAAACAATACACTTGGGGGAGAGCAGGATGTTTGATAAACTATATTTTTATATACGCGTTTTTATATATTGGAAATGCGAAGAAGATTAAGTTTTGTGTATTCGCCTGAAATAAATATATTTGCTGGTAAATACCCGGCTGGGGCCTCCGGGTTCCGTTTCAGATTCATTGTCGTTTAGAGCTATAAGTACTGTTGACAGACCAAGAGAAGATTCCTATCAGGAATGTGATAGATGAACAAGCGAAAGATCTCGTGGCGAATGGTGAACTGTACTATCCATCCCGAGAGAATTCGCACATTGCCCTCGCTCACTAGACGCTTCTGGAAATGCCTGATGTTTTCAGTCTGTGTGCAGTAGTGGAACAAACTGTCGCTAATACCCGCAGGAATCGTTATTTAAGCTGTGAAATACAGCATGTTACTCACAGGGTCAATTCTGTATTTGATGAAAGTAAGACGAATTCATATCACGATATCTATAAAAATTAAGTATTACGTGACTGCAATACAAATTTACTCTACAGACAACCATTTATCCGTTAAAGCAACTGTATGCTTGTTTCAAGATTAAATATTTCGTGAATGTGACATCACCTAATCTGGTACGCTAAGTATCTAACGAACTACACGTTACAATAACATAAACAGCCAACTAGATGTAACAATAACAAATTTTATTGATAATTACAATCAGCTCAGCATGTTTTGGGAGATAATTTCGGCCATCCTCAGGAGCACTAGACAGTGTTTACAGCTTGTGTTATAATGCACCGGCGATGCTGCAGCATCGCCGGTGCATTATACCACAAGCTGTAAACACAGTCTAGTGCTCCTGAGGATGGACGAAATTATCTCCCAAAACATGCTGAGCTGATTGTAATTATCAATACAATTTGTTATTGTTACATCCAGTTGGCTGTTTATATTATTGTATCAATGATGCACGGTCACACAAACATCAAGCACTACACGTTGTTTCATCTTTTAAGACCACAATCTTGGTATCCACCGCCTTGATAAACTGCAATCCCCTCTCTAAGTTTGATATATAGGCATATATCTTGTGTGTCTGTGTGTATAATGGATAAGAGAAATATTTTTTTTAGAAGTTCCATCTTCCTTCAAGTTATTACTTAGATTCAGTGAAGAGTCTCTCATCTATGAATACAATCGACCATCTGTCAAACTGAATTGCAGAGTCCATCTCTCAAGACTTTCTCCGTTCCAATGTCTCCATCTCTGCGCCTTTCTTCGTGTACACAACCAATTGAACTAATTCTAAGAGGTCACTGTCCAGAATGCAACACTTTACTGAAATGCAGTGGACAGACTCTGAAACTGAATTATTCAACACGGATCAGTAAATATAGTCTTCTATAGAAACCACGAAAAATGAAATTTCTGTTGTTTCTTACGTGAAAGAAATGACAGATAACTTGGGAAAGAGCTTCACTTTTGAGCGGTAATAATAAAATTCTGCAGCTGCTTCGATAGTCAAAGTAAACGTGAGAGGGAGACGGTCTGTTATGATTGTACATGCACTCCACGTGCCCCCTTCTGCAGACTACAGAATATGCAACGAACTTGAGTCGTCCATGTATATGGCTAGACTGTGATGGAATTTCTTGGGTTGCTATCCGCAGAAGAATTGGAAAATATTCTTCCATTGCACAGGATACGACCAGAATATTGCGGTTTTACGTTTGGAGCAGTCGTATACTTCCTGTTTACTGGAACGAAGACAGCCGGTACTGTTACATCTCTTGCTAGATCGGACTGTTGTAACGTACGCAAAGCTGTAATGCGTCATGTAACTTATCCAACTAAATCTTGTTTATCTGTAATACTATGCATTACGACGTGCCTTGTGTTAGGAAGTATTTGTACATACCTACATATGCACACACAAGTTGTCTGTAAACATAACTGCACAGTATAATCAAATGCTTATCAATGAATTTTTAAGAAGAATGTGTCAAGACTTCGCGATGGCGCAGTTACTTGAGGCACTGCGCTACAAGCTTGAAGTTCGCGTGTTCGATTCCTGGCGGTGTCATCGAAAGTTTTCTTTGAATCCTTCCGGCCGCACTGTAACAGATATGAGTACAGGACTATTTCCTGGAAAGGTGTAAATATGATTAGAACTGGCAAAGTTACCACCTTGTCTATTGTCTGGAAATCTGTAAGCCTCACGCAGGCCTGTGCAGGGATTGTGTGATTTTCTTTATATGAACATCTTACTAGCTACTGTAACTGTGTCATATTTTTAGCCGCTATTATATATTTTTAACTTGATGCGTGTAAAGTTTATATATTAATATTGTATATTCCTTTGTATTGACGTCTTACAGAGGCTTCCATTACTTCATTATAATCTATTTTAATATTATCCTCCTTACTGTAGCTGGAGTTTCCAAGTGGCCTCGCTCATTCACACTTTCCCCTCAAAATCCCTGTAAGAATTTTCTTCAACCATCCACATGCCCAGCCAATCTCATTTTCTTGCTTTGGTAATACCAATAACGTGTAGCGAGAGTTACAAATCACGAACTTTCTCGTTACACATTTTTCTCCATCCTCACCTCATTTCACTAGAAGTCCTCAATATTTTCTTCAGTGCCGTATCATCGAACGCTCAACGTTCATTTTCTTCCCATAATGGGAGAGATAAACTGTTACAATAATGTAAAACAACTGAGGGTTTAGATTTATATTTCTCAAGATGTGGAGGTATATGAGGATCAGGAGTGTAATGTGTCGAATAACAAGCTATTTCTCATTTTTGTGAAAGTGGAGTAAATTTAAGGGGACTAAGCTGTAAATAAGTCGGTATCAGTATAGCCATAATTACCTCTTTATATGGAATATCTGGTTGGTTTCAAACAGGAGGTGTTTTCTGCGGTTTTGAAGAATGTCATGAATATCAGTGGTATTTCTATGTTTAGATGATACAGTGAAATAAGATTTTACATATATTTCACGACTTACAGTGCCACAGTTCCGTACTACGGGAATTTGAACGCAAATGGGCGAAATATTTGCATGTTGATTGTGGCTGGTGCATGCAAACCCAATGAATAATTGCTTTGTCTGTGTCCTAGGCACTGCGCGCAGCGGATCCCTGTAGAATCATAATACTCCAGTATATGCATGCCCACACCATTGCACGTCCGCGACTATTGCGTCACTACTGTAAACTGCAGCCCCTCGCCTCCGGGGTGCTACTAGCACTCTACTTTCCACCATCTCAAAATCATCCCTGTGAAACAGAATGACTCCACGTGGTCCACTTCACGACTCGAGAGGTTGGAGGAGGGGGAGGGGGGGTATCACAGGCTAACAGACACGTTAATGTGTTTTAAGGGTCAACTGTTGAGTTGCTATGTGGAATTTTATTCACAAGTACGTTTGGATTATCTTCATGGTTACACCGTGCATCAGTGAAATCAAATGCTTTACTGTCCAACTAATGCACTCAGTTATGTAAAATCATATGTGCATATGCCGCCATAACACTGACAACGTCTGTATCGACACGCAGAGTTGAACAAGACTTGTAATTTTAGCTAAGTACTGATCATGGATCCCTGATGATGGTTCCTATGTAAACCGAAACATGTTGGAGCGGCTCTTACAATTTTAATTGTTTTTAACAGTTTAATGATTATATATAATTGAGTGCATTTGTTGGACAGTAAAGCATTTGGTTTACGTTTGTATTAGTTCTACAAATTATTTGTCATATTGAACAAAGTTGCTGGCGTTCTTGCAATACTTTCACTGAGTAAAGTTTGCTGTTATGTGAGTTTTGCTCTTTTTTTTAAGAGTAAACAAGAAGGAGTTACAATACACATGTTCTTGTGTCTGATCACAGCATCATGAACGTTTCATTCATGGTATAGGCGGATGATTAGAATTAACAGGAACACAGATCTAATTAGTATTCATGATTTAATGTTTGATGTTAATATAGTGATTGGTATTGGTAATAATAGGATTAGGTCTGATCTCCAGGAGGTGGGGTGTGGGTATATGGACTGGATTGGGCTGGCTTAGGATAGAGACAGGTGGCGGACGCTTGTGAGTGCGGTAATGAACTTTCCGGTTCCGTGAAATGCGGGGAAATTCTTGACTAGCTGCAAACCAGTTAGCTTCTCAAGAAGGACTCTGCACCATGCAGTAAGTAAGTATTGGCAATAATAGTTCAATTTCTACATAAAAGATTATGAAGTTTATTGCAATTAGGAAGAATCGTAATGACAACAGTAGTTGTGCAGAATTTTTTGGGTTCAACCCACATTCAAATCGAAATCTTTTTTCTCGGTCTTCGTTGATATTTTTAGATTAGGTTTGTTGTTGTTGTTTTTGTTGTTGTTGTGGGAGTGGAGGTATAGTTTGGCACCTTTTTGCCCTTTATATTAAGTGGAGTGACAGTGCTATTTCCCAGAAGAACATAGACTTAGAATTTTCATTACGTTCCAAAATATTATGGCAAGAATATCATCTTGTTCACTTCACGATGTAAGTTCAAGTTTGTTGTGAGAAGTGCTGCATCCACCTTCAGAGTGACTAAGTGTTATTAGTTTCAGGGAAAGTGCCTGGCTGGGCAAAACCTCTATCGATTATGTAGGAAGGCTACAAGGACGGTGGCCATTTAGGACTACTGAAATGTAAGACGAGCTAAACTCGTTCACTGAAGAGGTTATCGAAGTATAATCAAATAACCTGAAGATGGAGGTAGCACGTTCCACCGAAACTTCGGAACACACTTATTGTCCTGTTCGGTGCAAAACTCAGAAGTCCACTATTCGAGCAACACCCGCGATTAAAGCCTGTAAAGGTACAGAAATATTCTGGTACTTCCCCAGTTCCAATTTCACATCAAATCTTGTAACGATCCGTATAAAAATTCGGTTTTCATTTCGATGGCGATATGTAATGAACCTCTGGACTTAAGTACGATAATCGTGATGTATATACCGTGCATTGTGTACAATTTTATTTTATTTGTCCAACAAATGCACAATATATATTAACATATATTTGCATGTATATAAATATATATATATATATAAATATTTGTATTAATGTATATTAATATGTATTTTGCATTTGTTGGACAAATATAATAAAATAAGTATGATATGTTTGATATAGATATAGATTATAAGCACATTTATAGCTCAGGCCTACGTACGAAAAATCGTGAGTCTATAATTGCAAATTCGACGACGATGCAAGGCATTGAGACTATATGCGATTGTATAGAAGGTTCATAGACCAACTAGCGCACTCTTTATTAAACTTGATAAAGTTTTAATGTTTACATTAAAATCATTTTGATTTGCTTCTTCATGTTTCGGTCTTTAAATACGACCATCATCAATGAGCCTTCATTAGAGCCTGGCTAAAATTATGTTTAGATTAATATTCGGTAAAAAAAAACACTTCGTTATATGTTATGCGGTGGTGTAGCAGCATGCTTGCAACATTAAATGGAACCAGAATGACATACAGAGCAGCATGCTGCCACACCACCACATACAGAGCAGCATGCTGCCACACCACCACATACAGAGCAGCATGCTGCCACACCACCACATAACATATAACGACGTGTTTTTTTTTACCGAATATTAATCTAAACATAACTTCAGTTAGGTCCTAATGAAGGCTCCCTGATGGTGGTCGTGTTTAAAGACCGAAACACGTAGGAGCAAATCAAAGTGATTTTTCATGTAAATTTTAAATCTTTGTCAAGTTTAACAAATAGTGCATTAGTTGGTGTATGAACTGTATAAATATCAAGATGCACGGTGCAACGGTGAAAATTATATACGATTAACCCTTTGGCCCTGAAGCTGGACATTTACAGTTTAGCACACCATTTATGTAAAATGTGAATATTTTATGAACCAAGAAGGGTAACATTAGGAAATACACGACATTTTATGGAGGAATAAACGAAGATGGTGACAGTCTAAAAAAAATAATTAAATACATTTTATTACTAAATATGTAAAAAGCGTACTCTGGGGAGTAGCGGTACGTCTGTCCTATATATAGGATGCATGGTGCCTAAAGGTTAATTTAATATAAAGGGAATCCATAGTTATGTGACAAGATGGAAGCAAAATTCGGTACCAATAAAAACATTGTAATGAAAGTGTCGGAATGGAACTGCGTGTAACAGGAATTAGATTTTATGAGTTCTATTAGGAAACACTTGTTTCTTTCAGCTGCGGTACGTAGATTGGTGTCACGTAATTGAGATCAAAATACAAGGATCTTCAGTTGGACGTAACTGAAGGCCGCCTAGTTTCAAAACAATTTTCCACATAAAAAACGATAGGTCTGAGTAATCTCTGCGACAGATATGGAGGTAAAGAAGTGAAGAACTTTAGAATACCTACATAGATGGCATCTTTCGTTATTACGTCTTCTCCTGGTTCATGGTCATCTTGTGGTTTTAGGCACTGTACCTCTTCAACATGGTGTGCTATCTGCACACTGCGCAGGTCCGTCCAGGTTGCGACAGCCAAACCAAGCCAAGCGGAGCGAAGCGATACGCAGGCTAGTACAGTACATTGAAACCTAAGGACGAATTTTTGTGAATGTTGTTGGAGATCTGTACGTTAATTGCTCTCTGTCTTGTCACTCACATTTTAATTGGATATTTAGTACAGGTTTTAACATTACAGAACCTACAAATTTTCCTACGTTTTGATACGTACTTCGCAAACAATAAATGCATAGGAATCTGATGTTTATTGGACCGTGCATCATTGCGATAACTGAAGTATAAAAAACCAACTAGATGCCACTTATTATTTTATTGTACTTCTTATAGGTTCAACATGTTTCGGTCATTACTATGCCCATCATCAGGAGCTCGCGACTCTGTTGTTGATTACTACATTAATC
>Ga0123357_10001114_pt1 | contig 27861 bp, 14 predicted proteins | sample TergutEmb28metaG_FD_89873 | JGI IMG/M metagenome (GOLD analysis project Ga0123357, IMG submission 89873) | Embiratermes neotenicus P4 segment gut microbial communities from Petit-Saut dam, French Guiana - Emb289 P4 | ecosystem: Host-associated > Arthropoda: Insects > Digestive system > Gut ...
ACGTTTATTGGACATGCACTGCACTGTTGTAACGGCGCATTCGCATGGTCTAGCTGGCCATGCATTGAGTTTTTCAATAATAGTTCTTTTATTTCACCAGGTTAAAATCATGCCGCCAGCCCCATAGTACTTGCAGGTTTAAAGTTATCTATTCACAAGTGATGAAAGTTAGAGTGGGATTAAAGGAACTTGTATTCTGTTCCACATGTCACCATTTGTCAAGTAACATTTGTTAGCAGAAGTGGTTGCTGTTACAGAAAAGAGGCAAAAGGAGAGGCCATCCACTCAATTGAAATATACTCTTGAAATGAAGCTAAGGAGTACGGGAATGGCCAACTTGACTCATTTTTGAGTATAACATATAAAAGTTTTATTTTCTTCCAAAAGTACACCTTTGTGTGAGGTATCTTGAAAAAAGCTTTACATGTTTCCCATAGGATTTACTTTTCACCTTACCACAGAGTGAGAATCAGACTGGAAACATGAAATTTGATACATTGAAGAGTTTTCTGCTGTCGTAAGTAAATAAGCTATTGAAACGTGCTGTTGTGATCTGTGTGTGTACCTGGCACAAGTCGTATCCTTTTGTCCACACATTAAAGAATACTCCTGGTACTCATCTGAGTGTGATGTATTTCCTGTCCATGTAGCAAGTTGAGATCGCCATTTTCTGTTATAATTACCTAAAGAAGCAACACAGCCCTACTGAAGACAGGACTATTGTGCCCGGTTTTCATGTAATCTATTCGTTTTACTTGATTTTAGACTGTGTTAACAGTTCACATTATTTCACTGTTATAACTTTTATAAGGGTTAATTAGTTTAAGTAGAGCCCTTATTATATTTCTGTTTCATGTACACTGCCTCTCGCATTTTATATTATTTGGGGGTTTGTTTCAAGTATATATACACTTGGCCCCAGTATAGTGCAGAAGGCAACATTTTGTTAATTACTTGTTTGACCCCACTTTTTCATTTAATTCTGGTAGTGCTCATGCTTGTAATATCATTGGTAAGAAACGATTGCGTAAGTGCCAACTTGATTTTGTCAATTTTATATGTCTTATGTGTCCCTACAATTTTCTTTGATGTGCCCATCATTTGAAGTTGCCGTATGTAATGTCAGTTTTATGGTAGAGGTCCCATTCATTATAGTAGAGGTCTCATTCATGTCAGGGAAATACATATTTTAGACCTAAAAATTACATAGCATTTATGATAAAAGTAACAGTAGTATCAGTATACAAAGTATATATATATATATTATATGGTGTGTGAAAATTCACACTCAAAGGATTGATCATAACCCTACAGCATATATATTTAATTATTGTTACAGTGTACTGAACATTGTTAAATATATATGTTTCATGAATGCCACTGGAACATTATTTGCATAGTGTGGAAAAAGATGAGAAGTGTAGCTATTTATTTCTGTCATCAGAGGAGATATTAAAATTGTCCTGCTTGAATTAGTCACCTTTCATTGTTAGTAATAGTGATGTTTTGGCCTAGTCAGAATGTAGTGTTATCATCCACACACGTGAATGAAGAGCCCTATTTTGAAATCTTTTACACATGTTCACCACATTTACATGCTTGGTTATATGTAATTATAGACTCTTTTCACTAATTTTCAAAAGTTTGTTTTGTATTTATGTCCGTGAGTTTTGAGTTCATCTGTTCCAGACAAAATTTTTTTTTACCTTTGTATTTGAGTGAAAATTTGTGTCACAAGATGAATTGTTTATTTTGTCGTAGATATTTTATTTTTTTATTATTTAGTTTAAAGGTCATTTTGATCATTATGTGAAGAAAGAATATTTTAAACCTTTAATAATGGTGAAGCCCACCAGTTTAATCACAGTCTTAACAAAAGTAAATGCAGAGCCCCCTAATGCATTCCATAATGTATTGATACAAATGTTTCCTTTTTTTAGATGCGAGGGTGTATCCAAAAGTTTCTAGAGAGAGTCAATGGTACTTACCTTTGCTGTTGATTATTGTTAATCCCCTCTGTTTTATTGCTATGATTGTAGTGTTTCTGGCACTGCTGGAAACACTGCTGGAACTTTGGAATCACATGTAGGATGGTTATTGATTGTCGATGAATTTCAGGGTCATCCTGGAAATGACATCCTCATAACTGTGATTTCATTCTTGAAAGCAAGAATAAAGCACAAAGGGCCAGATCAGGCAAGTAAGGAGGGTGGGAGACCACAGCCATGTTTTTATTGGCAAAGAAATGGTTTTGCTTATGCTCATCTGTCAGCAGCTGAGGCACACACTTCATGGAGGTCTACAACAAGTTCACGTCCTTCCCCCAAATTCACCTTACAACAGGCCTAACCTGGTAGTGATCTCAGAAATGCTACTTTATGAGTCTTCACTGACAATTTTGCTAACTTTCACACATTTTTATCTGTGTGACGCATGGAGTGATGACCTGACCTGAATGCTCACGGCCTTCAGTTAAGATTCCCTATGTCTGAATCAAGAGAACTTCTCAGAAGTCCGTTTTCTGCATGACATTTTCAGTAAAAGCCATTTTGAGCATTTTCTATGTTTATGTTGCAGTGTTCTGAGGTTGAAACAAAACCTAACAAATTTTTTGTTCCTTCATTAGACAATCGCAGATTGCACTCAACATTCACACCAAACACTTGGTGTGAAACAGTGCAGGGGTTATGGTCACAAAACTTACTAGACTGTCACAAAAGATAGTGATACTGTCCCCTGGGTGGTAGAAGGCTACACAACTAGCAATTCACAGTCCTAATGAAGAGTTCCGAAACTTTTGGTTATGCCTTTGTATGTGTGCAGCACCTGCCACTATCTCTCACCCAGTTCCTTCTCTCTTTAAAAGAGAACTAGATGCCCTCTGAAACATGTGACCATCACATCTGATTTGCATTGCTGCATGAAAGGTCCACATAAATAGCTTTGGTGCCTTTTGTGATTTTTTTTTAATCAACACTTTTCATATGTGTCCCTAAGTAATTATCCAAAGGCATCATACCTGGTGACCCCTGTGGCCAGTCTTGCTGCTGTTTCTGGTGACTTTCAAACCATTATTTGAGAAATTGTCTTGTGTATCTTCTGAAGAGCCCTGGCACATCGTAATGTTCAAATCACATAACCATGTCTCTCGGATGTTCAGGCAGGCAGTTATGCACCCATGTCAGTGTATCCCACCATACAGATATTCATGAAATTTCATAGTTGGAACATTTAATGAAGTTTGTTGATACATTCAGATTTTGGATAAAGTGCAACAGAAATGAAACACTTTACATGAAGACTGCATACATTGAAGATATCTGATCATGTTTGTTCTTTATGATGGCAACACAATGTGGTCTGTGTGAGGTACAAAATGAGATCATGGTTGGTCTTTATACAGGAGGCAGGCTGTGTTATGTACTAGGTACACACTGAGGCCAAAGAAACTGTTGACAGTCTAGACATAACAATCAACCATGCTTATAGCTCTCCCCACTTACAGTATTTTGGCATTTACAAGATAATCGGTTACATGTCTGCTGATAAGATATGGGGAAGTACTGTGATTTGGAAAAGCGCATTTAAAGTAAAGTCCTTACGTTGTTGTTGTTTTTGCTGAAATTATTGATGAATTTAAAATTGAGGGACAAGAATGGAACACACACACCAAAAGTGTTATGCTTGGCCATTTCCTAATTTGTTTCTCTTATACATGTGTATAATTCATCAGTGAAATGCAATTTCATGATTTAGATGGCTGAGTTTGTGAACGGATGGTTGTAGGATTGAATCTTCCCGTTCCTTAAGATTTTATCACTGCTTCAAATTGGAAACATAATACCTATAACAGCAGTAGTAATGATGACAGATAGTTGTAACTGCTGTGTCTTGTAGTACCACCACAAACACCGAAGTACATATTTTGACTACGTAAATTCATTGGATGTAATCCTAAACTTCTGCACCATTTGTGTGTTTGCAGTCTGTCTTTGTATCAGATTTCATGTTCCTAACTCAAGTGGATCATTATAATCACCCTAAACAATGTGTTAACAAATGATGTAGTAGAAATATGACACATGAAAGAATCATGCAAACTTCTGTTGGCTTGAAAATGAGTGTGTTGTTGATCTGCCACATATGTTTGACATCTCCCACTAACTAAATGTTGTTAAAAGCACGTGGTGTTTTGGAAGCTGACTTCTTCCATCATCATGTAGAATACAAACATTAGGAAACCTGATCTGCTTGGACTGTGGGATGGAGGTAATCTTTGAACCTATTGTTTTAGTACTCCTGAAGATAATAAAACATACCTAATCAGAGTTAATTGCTTTTAAATTTGCTCTTTGAGCCATATTTTAATATTTGCTGACAATATGTGTCTTTTAAATAAAACAAAATTTTGTACATATTATAAGCTAAATTTTCCAGTTACGTAACCACATTCAATGTATTTGTGACTGGGACAGTTTAGTCTAGAGTACTAGGGTTGTTTGAGAACACGGTACTGTGACAAGAATACATGATGCTGCATGACTTGTGGATATTACTGCAGGATATGATTTCCTAGGTCTATATGATCAAAGAAGTTAATGTCCAAATGGGTCCTATTCCCAGTGGTTATGGCATTATGTTGGTCTATTAATTGTCTTAAACACCCATGCATTGCAAGTAACACAACCTTCAACCAGCTGGAACAGGAACAGTCAGCAGAAGCTGCAACTGGTGACTCACGCTGTTCGTAACTGAGTGGCAGGGTGAGTTGCAGCTGGCCGTGGGTTTTATGAATACCTGCTTAAAACACAGGTCTGTGTAAACTGAAGGCAATTTCATGGAGTTAAGTTAAATTTATACTCTCAGTGTTTTCGGTATTATCCTTGTTTAGTTTATTGTGCCATTTATTTCAATAATCCTTACTGTCTGTCCTAAGTTTCAAGAGGACATAACTCTGTAACTGTCCAAAATCGGACGCACATTCATGAGAACTTTTTTGGTTACAAAGATGTAGAATATCATCTTCTGCAGTAATGTCCATAAGTCACGAGTCACTCTGCATTTGGATGTAGATGAAGTAATATGAGGTTGGAAAAAATGCATGTTGTGGAGCTTCATGGTTAATACTCCTCACCAGATAAGAGTTTTATTAGGATCAGATGCAGGAGAATGGGATGGGCATACATAGGAAAGAAGAGCAATGCATACAAAATTATGGTTAAAAAACTGAAGGAAAGGGACCACTTTTAAGATCTTGACATTGATGGGAGTGTAATATTTAAGGTGGTCCTAAAGAAATCTGATAGAAGGATGGAGGATGTGGACTGGATTTATCTGGTGCAGGTTAGAGACCATTGGACTCTGCTTCCTGGAGTTAACTGCTTATTTATGGACAGTGTAACATTAGAGGTTTAGGATTTTAGTTTAACTGGAAGTTGAAAAGTGCATTTATAGTAACTTACAGTATGACAAGTTTCTGTCTTGTATGAGGCCTAATGTTGAATGGTGCCTTAGTTTAAGTACTTGCTCACAAAATGTTGATACACAGAATTTTAATGATGCCTTTTTCTTCTTTTGGACTTTGTCCATCATCGTAATTTTAACAGGGTGTAACTTTTGGAATCTGGCTCTGCTTCCATCTTCAGTCAAAATAGGAAGAAGCACCTAGTTTGGTGGACCATTTGGAAAGACTTCTGTCAGTCACTGGGCACCATACACAAGTAAACTTGTTGAGAAATGAAATGGGACCAGATCTTGTGTAGTTTAATAACAGGAAAATAGCTGTTAAATGTTGCACTTTGTTTAAATTGAAATGATGGGTAAAGTCTGAAACAAGAAGATTGTCAGCTGTATAGAGTTTCAGTAGGGTCTTCCCTAGACAACATAAAAGATTTAATAATGTGTGTAAAGGGAGGAGAGAATTTTGTAATTTGATACTATACTGTGCCATGTGTTTCTCGGTTTTGTTCATTCTGTCACCCCATTGCATCATATGATTATGACTCGTATGGTAAACCTGAAGTCCTTGAATGTCTTACATGTGTTTGGTGTGTTGTGTGTTGTAGGCTTTAATATGTCTTTTGTTTCAAGAGTTTGTTCCTTTTAGTAGACTATATATTTATTTTGTTGTTATGAATGGAAATTGAGGGGAAGGGGAGGAGGATGAGAATTGCAAGATAATTGCCTCAAATATGTATTACCTTTAAACCACTAATTCAAAAAAGAACAAAACATAGTAGTTGTATAGACAAAGATTTTTAAGTTTCACTTCACATATTTAATTTCAGAAACTGATCAACAGTAAACACTGTCATATATTCTCCTAGATGATTAATATTGAATTATTAATGTTATTAGCAGAAGCCACTATGTGTACTGTGTGGGCAGATAAAGAATATGTGGTGGTTTGTTTAGTGACTAATTCACTTCCTCTTCTCTGCTTCTCCCTGCAGGTCTCAGTCGTTCCGTCATTCGAGCTCGGCTCACTCGAGTGTTGCGAATGTGGGAACCAGCTTATCAGCACACCCCTTGTTACCTCTTGGAGATAATGCTGTCGGTAGGTGTTCTTATGCAGCAGGCCTTTTTTTTATGTTGAGTTTTTAATTTTAATTTAATTTTTTCTTCTCTTGATTTTCATGAGATCCTCTCCATTTGCCACTTGATAGGTGTTTACTGGTGTTAACCACCCTATGCATTGCTGTTAATTCTGATGTTTTGTTGCTGGATGCATGTGCAGTTTCCTGTTAAATAATTTTGGTAACATAATTTGATTACATTGAATGGAAATTTTTAAGCCATATTGTAAGCCAAGAAATTCAAGAATGTATCTGACAGCACTTTGAACAAAAGTTTCAACAATTTTTATGCCACATTTTTAAATTTTGTAAAAGTGGCTGTAAATCAATCACCTTGCATATCATAATTATAGCGTACATTGAAATGAGATGTGGCAGTTGAATTGTGACATGGTGTATATGACCACTCCATTTATTCCATCAAATATATGTTTTGACTGCTCTTCATATTAAAATAGAACAAAGTTTTGTAGCCATTGAAATTAGGGTTTGGTGACATAGCATACAGTGTGTAGTACTGCCTTATTCATAGTCACTGTTCTCCCATACTTTCCCACATTCATATTACTTTTTCTTGAAATTATGAAAAGTTTGAATATCTGAAAAGCGTGTGCTCTGAAACATCTAATAATTCTTCCACTTTTTGTTCAGGTAAGTGCACTGGTTCATGAATTCATTCCCATCAGGATATTATTTTTTTAATATATCATTATATTTGTAGTGAATGGTTTGTATAGTTCGTGTTTCCTTTTATGTTTTAGTTTTCTGTTTTTTTTTTCCCCCCCAGTGAATTCTGCTGTTACTGAAACTGGTAAAGTCATATGGAAGGAAAAGTAGAAATGATCTTAGAAATTGTTTTGATGTTGTGCTTGTAATCATGGATGTCAGAACTGGTTCTGGGTGATTTTGTAGCCTGGTTTGATGTGAATGTTTCACTGTGTATCTTTTCCCGCATTGGATCCTCTATATCTTACATAGCGTTCTGATTATTATTTGCATTACTTACCATTCTTTGTTACCTATTTGTATTCTTTCAAAGTAGATTGTAAAAATTCACATAAAATATGATGTGTTTTTATTCCACTTCTTACACTGAACTACATTTTGCTTTTCATCTGTAACTGATATGTTTAATCCATGCACATTACAGTCGGCACTCCAGCCTCTCTCTCATGCGGGTCGATGACACTGGGTTCAATGATAGAACACCAGCGGGGAGTGGGCACACACTCACACCACCACCACCACCGCCACTCCAGCAGGGACCGAGCTGGCAACGTGAGTCCTCTCCCGTCTCCGACACACACTGCAGATATCCACGACTTCGATACCCGGGACCTGACGAGCATTACAGCAGGAGGCATGGGGACTATGAGCCCATCACCACCCCTCACCACCTCCCTGTCACCGGGCACATCGATCACGTCCAGCCCACAACATTTCTACCCGGGTGGGCGCCAGTCGGACGACGAGGAGCAGGAATACACCACTGCAGTGACAGAGCAACGGGGTACACCGGGTACTGGCAGGAGTCAACACCAGAGTCCTTACCGACACCAGAACACAGGTCAGAGCAATTATGGCAACACCCAGTCTCGCCAGTTTCCACATCACATTCACATTACTACTTCTCAAACCCAAACTACTACACGTATTATCACACAGCATCCTACAACCCTGCCTCGCTCTAACACTAGCAAATCTAAATATAATACTTCTAACCGTATGCAGCAATCTGACAGGAAGTCTAACCAGTTTGTGTGTAGACATGACTGGCAGAGGAGTGCCAGCTGCAGGAATCTGCACACTGACAGTAGATTTGAAAAGGGAGAGGAAGGGAGTACTAGTATGGATCCTGTAAGGAATGGAAGGGTGTATTATGAACCAGTGTACAGACAGGAGCGTCTTACAGAATCTCCTATCACACGTTATGATGATAGTCGGCGAGTATGTTATAGTGCTGCGGGGAGTAAAACACATTCAATTGACCGGGGTTCTGGTACAGTTTCTGATACCAGGATCTACTCAAGTAGCTATCCTGGCACAACCTCAAGCCTCTCCACAGAAAGTGGTGGTGGCGATGAGCCAGGGGGAATGATGGAAGCAGGAAGTGAATGCATCTTGCTGACAACTGGTGGGATAGACTCAGGGTCTCAGGAGGAAATTCTGTACTCACATGATGACCTCTCACATGATTCTTATGAGCTCTTGGAGCGTGAGGGAGAGGAGGAAGGGGATGATGAGCAAGAGGATGATGATGAGGGGAGGGATGCAGTGAGACGCAGGGTCAAGTCATTCGCAGGGACAAGATCCTGCAGTCTCGAATCTGGTGGAGACATCCTTCCAATGGATGATGTTCACGAAACGTCTGGGATTGGCCATGATGATATGGCTGTATTTCAAATGGATGAAATTGAAACTCTAGGTTCTGAAACTTATGTTACACCAACAGGTGATGAATCTAATCTTGAGGGTGTGTTAGTTGAATTGCAGAGTATAGGCACTAATATTAATGAAGGAAAGGTTCTGGACTTTAAGTTAGATGACAGAAATGTAACAATAGATAGTAGAGAACTTCAACCATCATTGCAGGAACAATTGGTACAGTTTCAACCACATGAACATAAGGGTTTTGATGGCACAGATCTAGCAGTAAAGACTATTAGGGATGAAGAGAGTGTGGCATGTGTACAGTATGAACACAAACGTAGAACCAGAGAGGAGGAATGTATTTCTAGTCCAGATGAACATTTTACAGGAGAGAATGATGTACTTACCTACACAGGAATTAGCAAACTAGCACAGACACACTTTCTAGAATACAATGCCAAATGTAAGCCAGGGTTAGTCATAGGTTTTGATAGTAGAGAAGAGGTACTCATCAGTGGTGGTAGGAATGTAAGTAATTCTCACACTCCTGTTGAAAGGGCAAAAAGTGACCCTCATACTAGTAGTTTTAGGACAAAGGGCAGTAGTAAGAGGAAAAGGCGTGTATTAACCCATCAGAAATCAATAGATGTGTCTCCAGCTGATAGTGGGGAGTCAGATGATGAAGGGGAGGGAGGTGAATCTGCACGTTATGCCACCACTATGGCTGTAAGCCATAGTGAATATAACATCCCATATACATTGCACAAACGACATGCAATGAATGGAACTGCTCCTACCCAAGAACTTGCAGTACCCAATCCAGTAGAAATGTTGACTGATGATTATAAAGCACATAAATCAGAAATGAAGTTAGTGCTAGAGGATAAACATGATGGTCAGTTAGGTAGAATGGAGAAAAATAAAACATTAAATAGTGTGCAGGTACTTCAGCTACAGAGTTCTGATAATTATCGTTGCCTTGAAATGGCAGAAAAAGTAGGAAACAGGTATGATGGTGCAGACACGTTTATGCAAATTGTTAGAAGTGATGCTGCTCATTGTGACACAATGGAAATCTCCAGAGTTAATATTTCACAGGATGTTGGTACAGATGATGATAAGATATCAGAAGTGGCAGTGAAGTCAAATGTTATTTGTGGTTCAGCACAGATAGTTAAAACTAAGAACAAAAATCTGAATACAGTCCCCAAGGTACCAAGTGCAGTGACACCTGGTTTTGCACCTAGGCATGTTACAAGTAATGATGATGAACGTGAGGAAAAATCTTCAGCAGCCCCAAGGAAAAGTAAAGTGGGACCTTCAGCTGAATTACCTGCAGCATCATTGCTGCCTCGTAAGCGTGAACGCTCTCCCATTCTGTTTGCACGAGCTCGACTTGGTCTGTCAGAAGGCTCTGCATTTTCACCAGTTCACCAAATAGGATCTCCTGCATCTTCACGTCGAGCCAAGTCCTTGGATGCTGCAGTTGTGGCTGTTCATCGCCTTCCACCTGCTGATGCTTTTTCAAGCAAAGATGACACTTTGGACAATGGCATTGGAAAGTCAGATCCTGTGAAGCCTCTGGAGATTGTAGCAAAACGACTGCCGTCTACTATAGAAGATGAGAATGGTATTACAGAAGAAAATACTCAAAACTTATTAGACAAACAGCTAGAACAAGAACCTCAAAAACAGACAGCTCAGCCATTGAGGAACCATACTACATCTAATATAGTGGATAAAGTGATTTTTGAAAGTGTTCTAGATTCATCACAACTAGGAAAATGTGGTCGTCCACCTCAAAATGCTAACTTGAAATTCTTATCTCCAGAAATTGCTTGTAGATTTGTGGGGAAGGCTGCTTCTTCTGTTATAGATGAGGAAAAAGTAATTTATGAAAATGAGAAGGAAGCAGTTGTGTCAAACAAAGAGGAGCCTGTAAAATCTGCAGCAGTACAGGAACCTCAAAATGATGCATTTATGCAACAGTTACCCATACCAGTAGATGTGAATGTCAGACCGCAAACTGAAGTATGTATTTCAGAAGTACACGTGAATATCAGACCTCAAATACCTTATAAACCTGCAAATTTGAAGCCATTAAGAGGTGATGAAGATGCATTCTTGAAAGGTAAGAGTGAACAGATAGGAGAACATGTATGTGTGCATTCTGCTGTTAAGTGTTTTGCTCATAGTAAGAATGAACAGTCACAAGAACATGCAGGAAAATACAAGTCTGAAGAGTCCCATCCTCAAAAAATAAACAACCTAAAATCACCTCAGGGAACAGATTCTGAGAATGATGCCAGGCATGAAAATGTTGCAAGAAAGATGACTAACACAGGCTTTAGCTCTGCAGAAGGTTGTGTTTCTGATACTGTAGTGGATATGCATCAGGAATTACTCCAATTATCAGAAGAAGTTTGTCTTCAAAGTGGTTCTAATATAAGTTATCAATTAGATCAAGATTTTAAGGAGAAGGGAAGAAAAATTCTCCATAAAGACAAAGGTGGGAGCTCTGGTGATTACCAGACATTTGATGATATTGAATTACCTCCTGAAATTGGGTACCATCCCATTTCTGTGCATCCAGAAGCAGTTATTAAAGAACTGAGCAACAAGAAGAAACACGTGACTCAGAGTTCTGAGTACAGTGATCCTTCATTTATGTCTAAGCAGATGTATCAAACAAGCATGAAAGAAAGCACATCATTGAAATTGTATGATAGTGCCTGGGTACCAGTTGTACCTGAAGCAAGTCTACCGGTTGTAGCCACAGATTCAAAATCTGAAAGCCATATATATCCCAAAACTGAGAGTCGTGACATGAAAGTTGAAACACAAGTTACCAAAGCGGAAATAGCATCTCTACGAATATCTGAAATTGAACCCAAGGTTGGTCTGGTTTCACTAGAGAAACAGAGTATTTTTGCAGCTGAGTCAGAGACAGCACTGCCTTCAGCATCCAAGTCACAGTTTGTGCGATCCTTTCAGCCTGAAAACAGAAAAGGAGAAGGATCTACATCTCAGATTCCTGAGAAAAATGAAATTCCTGGAACTTTATTAGTATCTGCCATTTTGCCAGATACCTCTTTATCAGAAGCTGACAGAAAGAACTTCATAGTTCCAGCAGCAGTGGTGGAATACCAGACATTATTGTCAAAGGACTGGCAAATTTCTGGGCCTGAGACATTTAATAAGAGGGTTAAAGCACAGCAGATAGAAATTATTAAAATTGAAAATAATTCCTTAGAGAAAGAAGAAGCTGTAGCAACATCCGATGATGAAATTCCTGCTATTCCTTTGGATGAAGAAGGAAGTAGTCTGGAACGCTGGGTTTCAGTTGAGGATATACATGAAGAACTGTTGGCAGCTGATCATGCCCTAAAAGGAGCCCTAGATTTAGGCCAAGAGTTTCAGTATATAGATGAAGAAGAAAGGAGAAGCCCGGATACATGCAGTGATTATGACAACTTAAGTTCATCGCCATCTTCTCATGTCCATGCTCAAAACATAGAGCCACCCCTGGAACAAGCAGAAGAGTTTGTGGAAATTGAATTGGACAAGGGTAATTCAGGTCAAAGGAAAGGAGATGAAAATGGAACTGTTGAAAACATTTCTGGCACTAAAACACATAGTTTATTAAAAGCAGATTCTGAAGATAAAACAATAATACTTGCACAAGAGATGGATTCTCCTGTTTACAGTTTGGAAACTAGAGAACATATGGCAGAGACTGAAGTAGGAAGTAAAGAGGTGAAAGAAACTGCAGCATGTATTGTGGAAAAGGAGAAGTCACTGATGCATACAGAAGTAAGTAGGGAGATCTCAGTAGCAAGTTCTGTCGAGGGAAACGACTCTGAATTAACTGTGGAGAGAGTGGTTGATGGAAGGATGAGCCCTGTATCACTAAAATCAAATGGTGGTCACAGTATTCAAAGAGAACAAGAACAAGTCAAAATGAGTGAAGGGAAAGAGTCTTTGGGAAATTTGGTTGACTCTGGAGAGCAAACACCAAGGTCATTAGACCTTAAAGAGGGGAATAAGCAGTCCATAAAAGATAATGTAGGGTTGGTCAGACAAGGTGAAGTGACCACAGGTCTTCAGGAAAATAAGTTGGATGGCAGGAGCAAAAGAAAATGGGAGGAGAGAATTGTTGTTGATGAAAGTAAAGATAATTCATTTACTTTGAAACCAGAACAAAAGCTGTTGATGGGGATTGACTCACCTGAATCTGTCAAAGACAGTAGAGATGAGGAATCTCCTGAATCCATGAAAGATGATAAAATTGTTGCTGAAAGAAGTAAGTCAGAAGAAGAAGCATCATCTTCCTCATCTTTGGCTCTTCCTGCAAGAGTAGAACTCTCTTCTACTTGGCGACCATTTCTGCTTGAATCCAGTGGCAGCTCTAGTTTGGAGGAAGGATTCTTTCCTCCTGATGAAGAAGAGACAACATCAAGCCCGTCAAACAATGGACGAGAGGAAGGAGCAGCTTCCATAGACTTTCCAGCTACCTTTGGCTATCCTTGTATAGGTGATGTGATCACAAGTGTAGGAGGCTATGGAGGGCCTGGAGTGTTTGCTTTATCACGCACTCTCTCTCGTATCAGTGAAAGAAGTACAACCTCAGAACAGGAACGTTCTGACTTGGATGATGATTCAACCAAACCATCATCTAGATCACCATCAGTAGATGATGAATCATTACTATCTAGTGATCACCAGCCTAGTCTTTCATCAGATCCACCCTCTGGTGGCCCCACAGTAGATGAAGATGTTTGTAGAATAAAACCACCAGATGTAGGCACTAAGTTGGACACACCTACAACTGGCTCTTCACCCAGTAATATGTGCATACCACCTCCATTACTTTCAGATGATGATTGGCCTTCTCCACCAACTTCTTCATCCCTGTTTGGAACGCCAGTTGTAAGTCATGTAGAAACTTTTTATATGGAAATTCACCCAGAGGAAGCTTGCAAAGTGATGGTTATTGATTCTACTACTGATCAGACTGGAGGGGATGGTAGTTCAACTGATGAGAATCACACACTTCAAGATGAAGATGATGACTTCTTGTCAGGAGAATGTCTGTCTTCATCAGCAGCAACTTTGGATGGCACTGTAAAAGTTGCTGTGAGACCAAAGTGTCCTTCACATTACTGTACTGGAAGTTCACTTAGTGAAGACACATCTATGGGCCTCTCACTTTCTGAATGGTCCAGCAGTACGAGCACAGTTAGGCCTCAGTGCCCTCTTCATTACTCTGATGCAAAGAGTGACAGCACTTCACTTGATGATCTTGGGCGATCAGTACCTGATCTCCCTACCAGTAGCAGAACTTCACCAAATAGGACCAGAAGCCCTTCTTACTACTCTGGAGCAAAGAGTGACACTTGTCTTGATGACTGCAGTCCTACCAGACTGGGAAAGCCTACATCAGGGCAGAAATCACGAATTACATTTCATGCAGCTTCCAAAAGTCTAACCAATGTTGATACCTCTTTTGATGATGTACCAGTACCGGTTATGTCCTCTGAGAGGCCAGTGAAAGTTGTAAGGCCGAAGTGCACTCCATATTATTCAACGGCACATTCAGATGAAGGGGATAGGATGTTGGAAAGAGCAGTTTCCAGGCAAGGAATAACAGAAGAAGAACCCTTGTCACAAAGCCTGGAAGCACCTACGGGATGGTCAAATGAGAGAAGTGTATGTACTCATTCTGTTCAACAAATAACAGGCCCTAAAGTCAAATCAAAATGCTATTCATACTACTCAACTGCAGCAGCTGCTAGAAGTCCGCAGAGTGATGGAGACACCTCCTCATCTCTTGACGGATCAAATGTTACAGAGAGAGTTACACGTGCACCCAAGAGAAGAAAGTCACAGCCCAAAAAGAGGCATAGAGTTACTGTTGATTTGGAAGTAAGGGATGGACAAATAGTTGAAGTCTCTACATCAGCTGTGGAAACTCTGTCATCTGGTGATCAGTCACAAGTTTCTACCCAGGGTACTGCAGATTCAACATCCACAGTTATGTTTGTGCCAAAGCAGTCTTCTGTGTGATATGTCATGGCTGTAATGAATTAAACATTTAGAATCCATTTTTTAGATTGGCAACATACTGATTATTATAGGAAGTGAGTATGGTATTTTCTATTACTTGGAAAGTCTGAATACTGTTTGAGGACATAAAAGTATAGGTGTCTTCAGTACTGAAGTCAGTGTTTTATTTTAATCTTTTGTGAAGAGCTAGGGATGTGCAAGAGGACGTTGGATTGTTGCTTTCAAAACATGCATGCACACATGCCAACACTGTTTTCTCTCTCTTTGAGCTCTTACAGCCATACTGAATTGTTGATTGTTTCCTCCTACTTTTTATCCTCCTCCTCATGTGGTTGGTTAACAATCTTTGATTGAGAAATGAGGGAATAGTTGAAGTACATACTCAGTAGATAAATCAGGTGTCTGGGAAACCATGTTGGTAGCAGGTGGCTGATTTTCAAATTTGAAAGTTGTCTTTGTAATCATCTATGTGCAACCTTTTGTGAAATTGTGTGTCTCTTTTATGTGTGTGCATGCACTTACATTCCTTATCACAAACATGGGTTCAGTTTTCATTCCTGTGTAAGTAATGCTTTATAGCTGTGTTTATACTTCCATGGTGTGTTATAGAATTACCATGAGCACCCCAATGTATTGTTAGTATGTAACTTAATTAAAAAAAGAAAACTTAATGGTGGTCCATCTGTGAAGCTTAAGATTAGTGATTTACACTCAACCATCGCTGTCAGAAAATTTGTAATTTTCACAGTGCAGTTTGGGTACAATGTATTTGCCTACAGCTGGATATCGACTGAGAGGTTAAGTGCACAGTATCCTTCACACTGCATCCTTACTGTATAATACAGTATTAAAAGGAAAATTTGAATAAATTTCAGTGAAGAGTTTCACAGTTAGGTTGGTTAATTAGAGAATGGTGGGGCGTATGTATGGGCCCCTGATATTTCTCATCTGTTTTACTTGTTCCAGACTGACTTTGTCAGCTTATTTAAGAATCAGCTACAATCATTTTCCCACACTTGCATTTTTATATTGTTCATTTTAGTGTAGAAAATTGGAAGTCCCTGCTCCTTTCCTGTGCCATTTTATTATGTTACCAGAATGCTGTCTGATTCTTCTCCATGCCAGTCTGGTGTGTCTCATATGGTGCACACATAGTGCTCAACATAAGTACTGTTCACTTGGTTGAAGTGCATCCTATTGTTTACTCAGTTTATTTGTTTAATGTAATTAATATTATAGTCTGCACAACTTAATTATTGTGAGGTAAGTGTATATTCATATTCAACAACAGCTACATGGTTCAACCAACATACTGCAGTTTTCAGGCTGTACACTTTTTACAAGAGAGTGGTCTTTTTCCATTCATTCATTTTTTTTTTTTTTAAAAAAGGTTGTACAGCCTGAAGTTGACTGCATTTCGGTTTAAGATGAATACATTTGTACCTACCTATAATTAAGTGCTGTAGACGGTAATATTAATTACTTGAAACAGTTGAGAAGTATTGTTTGTCTGCACTGTAGAAAAAAAAATTCTCCTCTATTCATTGCTTCAACACTTCATTGGTACATAACTCCAACCCTGAATCATGTACAGAAAACAATTTTTAGTGAAGCTCAAGAGTTTTGATTACAAGGCCTAGTTGGGTGGATAGTGTTAAAACAGATGTTTAAATTATGAAGCTGAGAACTGAAAATTGCTGAGTCAGAATAAGGTACAGTAACATGTATTCATGATCATGGTAATCAGTCTGCTTTGCCATAACAGCAGGAATTTTTGATTAACTCAATTGTGACTTCTCAAAGAAGATCCTCTACAATGGAGTTTGTTGCATCTTCTTTCTTTCTTCTTATCCTTCTTTCACTATTTCCTTCCTTCCACCTTTCCTTCCCTCCTTCCATCCCTGTTCTTTCTGCCTTCTTTGAGACACAGTTCATGGTGACCTCTTATGTAGGTGGGAGGGCTGCACTTCACAGTTCTGGCAAAACAACAATTTCAGAAAATACGTATCTTTTAGAAAATCAGACAGCAGAATTCTGCATAATAACCTATTAATGTGCATTTTGTTCATTCTTCTTTTGTGATTGTTTTAAGGAAAAAGGAATCAGTACAATATACCAGTGTGCATTGCTGGTGTGTAATATATTTAAAATTATAGATTAAGTGTATAACTGTACATTTTCCATTGATGAGTGCAGTGGCCATGCAAGATGTTCTGTTGTGCAGAATAATAATGAGCAGTGACAAAGTATGTTTGGGCCTCAAGTAATGCTGTAATATATTGTCCAGTTTAGACAACAGTTTCACGTTAATTGTAAATGTTGGCAAATACTAACAAATTAAAATTTCATTAAAAAACCTTACGTTTTGAAATTTACGTATGAGGTGCTTATGCTTTGTTTTGAAATATGCATAATGATGGTGATTCACACATACTTCAAATCTTGTAATGTATGTGATTTTCATAAAAAGTTCCTTACAGTGTTACACAAAAAAAAAATTATATCATTCATATCATTATGTAATTTTATAAATTTGAACTATCCTCTCATATTCTAAATTTGTATATAATTTATAAACATATTTGAACTGTGAATCATTTAGTTGTTATATCCTACTTAATGGCTACATAAGAATGGCTTGTGGGAATTACAAATTTCTGTAAAGAGTAGTGATAATTGAGTGGCTGCTGATGTATTTTTTTTTTTTTTTGGTCATAGAATTTTGTCACTAGTGAAATTGACAGGTGATAAGATTGGTGCTAAAAAGTGGTTGTACATCCACCGAACTGTAGAATGCTCATGTCTGTGATGTAGTTTCATTACAGCTGTTTTGGACTTTCACCACATGAAACCGTTCTTCTTTTTTTCTGGGGAAGGAAGGTACTGTCCCATCTTCCTTGTTTTCAATTCCACCATCACTTGTTGCTGGTATTGCAAATGCTAAATTTTCATGCAGTAAATTATATGTTTCTGTGTCATGTTGCATTTTCAGTCAAGTACTGTCTGTTGCAGTCTAAGGTAAACTTCATTGGATGTAACATTTATATTCTATATATGCTGTGTGTTTTGACACAATTTGTGTCATATTTAGGCATGTGGGCAAATTATTGGTAATGCTATGGAACAATATTATTTGCAAAATAGTATTAAGTGTTTAGGTTTTTATGCCAGTTGTTCAATTGTTGGTCATCTTTTGGGTTTTTTACACTGTATTGTGACTGAATTAGTTCAGCCGGATCCACCTGAACCATTTATGAAATTTATTGTAGACCAACAAATACACTTTGGTTTTATGGTATAGTTTTATTATATAGTGACCATGAACATGTTTTGGCCACTCATGTGGCCATCTTTGGGGTGGTAAGTGGAAGAATATGTACATATTTATATTTATAGTATGTTGGGATCTCTCCACGGTTAAAATCGTATAGTTCTGGTTAAAACTTACAATCCTGAAGATGGCCATATGAGTGGCTGAAACTTGTTGGTGGTCACTGTGTAATGAAACTATGTAACAAAACCAAAGTGCAGTTGTTGGTCTGTAATAAACTTTACTGTTATATGTAATTAATGCATGGAATATGGAACATATCAAACCACCTGAAATAGTTCAGACGTACTTTTCAGTAAGTTTTTGGGATTGCATTATATGTTGTTTTGCATGTATGGCAGAGAAATGCAGGACAGCCATATCTTCACACTAAAACATGTCAACAACACAACACACAATATGGAAAATTAAGAAGATAAAAGAAGGAAACTGACAATGAAATTATGATAATGTAGGTAACAAGTGGGTTACCTTGAAACATTGTAAGAGGTGGCAAGCTGGACAGTAAGTGATATAGATATTTATGTATAGGTGAAAATATCCTACAAGGCAGCCACATCACTATAATATGCATATGATTAAGCATTAGAAAAATTGTGCCAGCATTACAGTTACGGTTAATCCATTGCTGCATGTGACGTTCAGTGAAGTTTTATAGATAATTTAATGCTTTACATTTTAATAATTCTGACACATTCGTACCAGTCATGTGTTAGGTAACCATTATTTTATGAATCGTATTAATGCATCCAATCCTGGTAGTTTGCCCACATACCTTAAGATGACAGTTCTGTCAAAATATGTATCATGTATATAATATAATTATTCCATGCATTGAAGTTGTATCTTGGACTGCAACATATGTTATTCGTGTAAGTTCTAGTTCATGTTGCTTGCACTTCCCTAGTTATGATTGAATTATGGAGTTTGATACATCAAGATTATATCCAAGCGCAGCACTAGGATTAATTCTTTTTGTATGAGGTACGGACAGGTATGTTATATTTATACTTACATAACAAACCAACAAATGCACACTGATAAAATATGTTTTATCATATATTACTGTTCAATGATATGTTTTGGTTGCTGAAGCATATTTCATCAGAATGCATTTGTGGGTTTGTTACATAAGTGTAAATATTGCGCGAATGTGGAACGTGTAAATGTATGTTATATGGTTTGTGTAAGTTTGTTCATCATACTTACTTTGTTATTATAAATGATGCAAAGTATTTGTGCCACAAACCTCAGCTCCATAAGATTGGGAAGGTAACAGCAGAAGAAGTTCCTCAAATAATGTCATATAAGCGTCTTGACACATTTAAATTTATGGCGACATTTCAAGTTCAGAAGATACAAAATTGGAATTTTAGAATAACTGAAATGTTGTATTTCACAGCATTACTGTGGAATGGTGCAAGTGTTAGTCCTTGACAGTTCTGTTATTAAATGGACATATTGTTCACTCGTTACAGGTTTCCTCAGATTTTTGTGTTGTGGAATGAATAATTTAAATCTTAATTGTACATATGCAGTAGTTTCTATGAACCTGAGATACCGCAATAACAATAGGTGCATTTAAAATATTTGTTAGTTGTTGATATAAAGCAGCATTCCATACTAGAACTTTCAGCTTGCTGCATAAATTCTGGAAGAAGTATTCACTGTACTTACCTTGATAAATGCCATTAACTAGTAGCATGTATAATGTTTGAATAATATGGTTTGAAGCTATGGCAGTTGAAGCACAGTAGAAACATGTATGAGTTCTTTATTACTAACAGTTGAAACCACTCATTAGTCTCATATAAAAATGAAACAGAATTATGTATGAATATTATTATTAATCTCACTTATACTGAAAGCAGTCGTCATATTTCAAAATGCAAAACTTTTTTCAGATAAAGAGAACTTTGTCCCATATACCTGCCACTGTACTGCCCAACACCCCCCCCCACCTATACCCACTGTTTTTTCAGCAGAATTCTGTTGTACAGTCAGTATTGTGATACAGAGAGTACATTTTATTATGTCCCTGGACTCCAATATGGCTATTTGAACGTATTGCATAGGAAGTCTACATCCACCAGAAGTTTGGTTTGTTTTTCCCCTGCAGTTATTTTATAGAAGACCCCTGCAGTACCATCCTTCTGCTTGTGATAAGCCCCCTCTTAAAATGTTTCTTCACATGTATACATAGGAATTTTTCTGTAAATATGCAATGTGTGAATTTCCTGTTGCCTCTGTTGTGGTCCCCACAAATAATAATTAATATTTATCAACACTGATTTAATTACATGGATTCATGTGTGGAGAAACTACAAGGCCAAAACCCAGGAGTTAGTAACCATTTGCTGAACACCTCTTCCAGTGCAGGCATTGATAATTTTGCTGTATGGGCCATGGAAGCATGTAAACATTTTCTTTTACATTAATTCACTGAGTAAGTGTCTCAGTTAATGGAATATAACATCCAAAATTTATTATTTGTTAAAAAAAATGTGCCCTGTGATTTTGGGTGCACTTGTTCACATCAGACTGTGACTTCATGATCTTCATAGAATGTTTGAAATATTACTATCTGCCAGTTTGCCTGTTCACATTCTCACTTAATGTAAACCATGCTTCATCCAAGAAAGACACAAGTTGCAGCTTAAAAAATTCCATTGGCTAATGACTCTGGAAACTACTTGCAGTACTTGTCTCTTGGTTCCTAACCTGGAGACAAGAGTTCATGTACAGTTCTAACATTGTGTGGCAATAGTTCTTGAAGTTTTATTGCTTTGTGAGGTGAGGCTTTTGACATCAAGTTCAAAGAGCCAGCTGGCATAGGGGTCTTTGGGGGCTTGCTGCCAATCAGGTACCAGTGTTATCCAAATTCTCCTCATTTGAAATATTTTCTTTTTTTCTAGCACTGAGCCCATTCAGAATGTTTTCACTCTTTGGTGTAATATTCATTTACGTGTAATTTTGACAGGTTTTTTTTTTGTACAAAACTTTCCATGATGTATACTTTGCAGAAGTATTGGAAAAGATACATACGTATCTCACAAGTGCATTAAGCTAACTCCTGTAGCTTGTCTCACATTGCAGCAGTGGTAACACAGTTACCATTTCAGTTGGCACACATACACAAGCCAATGTTCCACCGCTCTGGGAAATTTTAAATCTACTGCCTTGTTCAATTCTGTGGTTTTTATTTACAGTTAACATATATGGATGACTTATTTGAGATACTCTCATCTTTGTCTAGAACTTTACATATTGCAGAGAGTGTTGTTAAATCTGATACAATATAGAAGTCTTGTGTGATAATTAAATTTAGTTACATTTTTTCATTATTGGAATTTTTCTCAAAATAATCCTATTTAAAATAAGTGCACCTTTTTAAATAAAGATACTTACTTAGTGTTAATGGAATCCAATTTTTCTGTGCAGCATTGTTGGATATATCTCTGCATCATTATTTAAAATGACCATGTTTCTCTGTTTGTTACATTTTTAATTTTAAAAGTGACTGGCATTCAGTACAAAATTATATTCATATAGGAGCAGCTGGAAATCAAAGTCTACAGGTGGTTATCAAGTTCAAAATTCTCTTTTTTGTCACCACACTTACAGAGGTTCAACTATTATATTTTTCTCTTTTATCTAAGATTTCTTTCTTCTTAAAAAATCTCCCATGTGGTGTTCTATAGGCAGTAAAGTTGATATTTGATGATGGAAAATATTTCGCTGTTGGTATGTATAATGGTTTCACTGGAGAGTTTGCTGTAAAGTTGTCATCTTTTCATAATTTCTTCATCTTGCATTGTTGAGTTTTGTGAACTCAAAGAGTCATTTTTTGGAGCTCATTTTGTTAAGCTGTGGCTTTAACCTCTCAAATTATCCAAATGTTTGAGCTTTAGTATTCCTCAGGATGAATAAAATATACTGATATTTTATTTTTTGCTGGAGAAGTGAGCAGCTTTCAGATTTTTCACTTGTAGGGTAGAGTGTTGTTTGTAATATTTTGTTTCTGTGTTTTGTATTCTTGTCTGCCATCTGACCTCATAGGAATGCTTTTGAAAGAAATAGACCCCTCACAGTTGTTTCCTCAGCTTTTGAACAGTAGTCATGAAAGTACAGCAATGTTAAGACTGAATATGGTGAATGTATGTGCACATGTTAGTGGTTAAACATTTTTGCCTAATTACATTTAAACATAAAATGAAGAATATGTGGGTGAACTGCAAATGTCCTCCCTTGTCTATAGCATCATCGTGAAATAAAACGAAATTTACTAATTTTACCAGTGAGCACTTTGTAGACATAGGAAAAGAGTGAAAAATTAAACACTTGTTTTTAGTTTCTGGAGAGAAATAAAAAAACTCTTGCCTTTCCCAATTCTGTAGGTGATTGTCATAACATATAAGTATTATCTTATTTTCTCACATATTTTTCCAATTTTTAATATGATTTTTTAAAAATGACACAGAGGCAGGAAAATTATTTTAACATTTTTTGAAGTATGAAAGTAGTGTTTCAAAACTAGAGTAATTTAAAGGTATAGAAAATAATAATACATTGATGTTGTTAAATTTAATAACTGAAGTATAAGAATGGCTGGTTTTATGGTACATGACAAAACTTGGCCATTTTCCGAGACTTACACTACAGATTGTGATTTTCTGGAAAGAAAGCATACTAGCAGGACCTAACAGAGAATCACAGTTGTGTGACTTAAAGTGTATGCATTTCATGGAAAGAAAGGGGGTCACAGATATTTGTTAATATAAATATGAGAAATTATTTGAGAGAAAAGGAGTATGTGTCTTAGAGATTAGAGGTGTTCAGGGCATTGAAGATTTATATTATGGTCTCCTGAGTTCTGTTATAGTGATTTGTTTATTTATTTATTTATTTACATTCTAGTTAGCATTGTTGCCACTAGCACAAACTGTATATGTTTTTGAATTGTAGGGTGGTTGTGCATTTTGAAGGATGCAAAAAGGAAGCAGTTGTCATGGCCTCGTGTAAGGTTACAAAGCAGCAGCATAAACTGCTGAGAGTATATTATGTTATTCATGTCCGTGCACTGATAAACAATTCATATAATAAAACCAACTTAGAGTATGTTTCACCAAAACCTGATACTCACCTGTCAGACTGTAATTTGTTGTTGTAATCCAGAAGACTGTAGTGTGGAACTTCTTAGCCAAATTAAGGAGGTGAATATTATGCAATTATGTACAGTGTATTAATAGTAGCTTTCATTATTACCAGTATCTGTGATGATTTTTGACTTAAGATTCCCATCATATGGGTTATGTTATACCAGTGGGCCTATCTACAAGCTTGTGAAAGCATATGTGTAATGTCAGTTGCCAGTGTATTTTTTCTTTCTTTCCAATTTTTAGAGTAAAATATGAAATTTATGCTCTGGCTGAGAAACCCCACACACATCTTATATTGCATGAATTCATGATTTGTTTCATTTATCATTTTAATCTGTTGATGGGTTTGTATATGGTGGATTAATGTTGTCATACTGCATTTCATCATATTTGCCTATTTGTGTTACCTTTGTTGTGAAGGTACAGAATTTTGAAATGCTTGAGGTTTGGGTTTTACGTGTACCATAAGTCCTGCTGTTTCTTTGATCTTTACTTGCCTTGCTAACCAACAAGGTTTAATAGACTTACTTTCAGACCGGTTTAATTGGTAGCTGATAATTGCCCTTATAACTACTCGACAAATGAACCATGAGACATTTACTGGTTCAAGGCCTGGTTAGTCTGAGAACGTGTGGTAGTTGGGCTGTTGATGCTGGGATTCATCCACTTTCCTTGCCTTTCATTCTTCCACTCTTTCACACTTATTCTTTTGTTGAATTATGTTGCTAATTGTATGTCATTAAACAGCTTTCTTTATGAATCAATTTCAGTAGAATACTTTAAGTTAGGTACAATGTAGCATTTATTATTTCATAATAATCTAAGAGCTTTCTACTGTGCTGTATTGTATTACATTGAAACTTCTCACTTGGATAACAAAAGTGCCATGTTCTTTTCAACAACGGACAGTATGTTGCAAGATATGAATAAGTTGGTTGTTGTTTGTTGTTGAAACAGACCATGAGATAGGCAGCGGGAGAAAAGGGAGAGTTGTATGAGGAAGGAATGTGGGGAGAAAAAGTTAAACATAAATAAATGGATAAGGAAGGGACAAAGTGTACAAGAATAAAGTGGAGAAACAAGAAGACCATAGCAATGGTAACTAAGTTAGTAGTGGTTTATGATGTAGTAGTGCAGTGTCGTGGTGTTGCAACAGTTTAGATGAGTTGCACACAGGCCATGCTGAGCATTGAAATTTATTTTTGTAATACGTTGTACTGTATGTAAATTGATAGATGAGAAAGTATGGTAAATGCACAGACCAGTGGCTTCCTGGTATTAACAGAGTATAGTTTTATGGTTTTTAAGCATCTGAATTTATCCTGGCTGTGGCTGGTGCTCACAGTTACCTCCTTCAGACACTCTGTTGAGATTGGTCATCATGTGGCACTGCTGATCAGTTGCCGTCTGACTTCGGTTCCTTATACTTCTTGAGACCACTAACAGTTTGAAAATCTGGTTTATGATACACCAGTCTTGATGACAGCTTGAATGTCCTGTTTTTTCTTTATGATGATGAATTGCATAATAGATAGTTAAGTATGGCCATCCCTCATTTCTTAATATGTTATGGTTTTGAGCGATTCTTTCCCTTTAAATTCCACATCATCACTCATTTTAGTGTTAGTGCCCATTGAACATTCTGAATTCACATTGCTTAAATTGTCATCCAGGTGTTCTAGATCACTGTCAGACTCTGCTGTAAAGTATCCAATCATGTGCTAGAGTTGGTGTATTGAACTTCCTGTCAATTGTTAGACTTGGTGTTGGGTCAGTCCCTATTTCTGTATGATTTGATTAATGTGGATGGGAAAGAATAATAGTGATATAGAGCCTTGTCTCATGCCTCACTATTTTTACTCTATTCAAGAATATCTTGTCCCATTTATGTAGACTTGACGATTTCATGGAACAGGTTCCTTCTAGGAAGGCTAAGAGTTGCTCATCTAATCAGTAAATTCTCATTCTTTTAGGGAATCCATTGTCCTTAACTGTGTTCACAAGCGCTTACCAATGGACCCTGTCTTGAGTCAGATAAATTCATTCCATAAATGTTGTGTAATGCTTTAATTGATAAAATAATAATCTTTAAGAATGCAGTTTAATTTGTTTTTAGTTAATGGAAGTAAATTGAACCATAATATCAAGTTCTGTTAATAGCAGTCTTTATTTGGTAGTGTGTTCTGTTAATAACTTATAATGATGAAATCTGTAACATTAGCTTGCCTCTGATTTATGTTTTGTTTTCCATTTTTATTGTCATAGTGTGTAATTGGTGTTGTAGTTTTGGCATAAATGTTAGATCTGACATTTCACAAAATTAACCAGATAAAAATAGATTTGTTGTATCAGAAGTGATATTTTTGTGGATGACTGCATGTTACTTATTTTTAAGCCATAATTACAGTTAAAATGTTTACGTAAGGAGAATAGCAAGACAGGTTGTAGCATTCACACCCAGGGGGAGAGAAGTTCACACAGACCACCATTATGATAGCATGAAACTCTAACAGGCTATGTAACCTTGTATGTAACAGGATGATACTGATGATGAGGCCTCCTTTTATGTTTTGATAGCACAGCTCCAACTAAAGTTACTCATGTAATAATTTCATAAGTCGATGTATAAAACTGTTCAGAAGGTTGCTTGCTGGCTACTGAGGTCTTCACAAGCTGGTGTGAAATTACATTATTAATGTTTTGCTGAGTGGGTTAGGGATTTAAAGAGATGCTGATGTTTAACTTGTTATAAGGGAATACCTAGTGGGGAACATTTTAGTAGACTGCTGTTTTGTGGATGGCATAACAGAGTTAAAAAAAAAAACTTGTTTTTGATGCAAAGTAAACAAATCACTGGTTGGTCACAGATATCACACCAGTTTTGGTTGCATGTGACTACAAATCAAATGGTATATGTTAATTTCAGTGCATTTATTTTAAAGCATATGCGGAAATTTTTGTTAAGAACTTCCCAGTGTGTGTTATATGAGAAGAACAACCACCTGTCATTTCCATCATCTTTGTTCAGTGATCAGCTGTTAATTATCAGTAGTGTTCTGTTAAAACAGGCATGGCCTCACACTGTGGCATGACTAAAATTAGAATGCATAAAAATTTGCGTTGTTAACTGTGATACTTTCGTAGGTGATGTAAATTTAAGAGGTGGCAGAGCAATGACTTTTTTTTTTGTTTTGTTTTTGTTTTTTTGTTTTTGCTGCTTGTAATTAGTGAGTGCACTATCATGGTACATACTTAGGTTGGTTACATCATACTGTAGGGGGTGGTTAATTATGAACTTTTGAGTATTAAATATCATTTTCAAGTTGATACAGGCATAGAGTAGAAAGGCAGTATTTAATGTATAATTAAACTACTGGTGTTGGTTTCAGAATGGGTAGATATTGGTTTTAGAACGTGTTATACTTAAATTAAAGTTCAATAACTATTTAGAAATTGCAGATTTGGTTGTATAATTTATGGATGTTTTTTATTTAACAGTAATGCTAATATGAATTTATTGGATATTTGTTTCGAGAGCAGAATAGTTATTAAACAAAAGATCTGGAATCATGCAGTGTATAGATTCCACTTTACCAATATCTCATTAAAGAGATGCTGTCTTTGTATTCCTTACCTTTTGTGTTACAGGAAGTGCATTATGGGGGCTGTATTAATGCTGATACGGTGTGTGGTTGATTGCATTCAGTATAGTTAGTTGCACTGTGTGTTGTTGCTGCTTTTTGTGGCAATAATCCCATCATTAACTTATGCCTTATGTAATTATGCTTTGTTGTGATTTTCATTTGATCGTTCATAACTTTTGTTTTACTCTGAGCTCTGAAAGTGATTTACATTTGTGCTTCTAGAATCTTTTAGTTCATGGAACCCCTCATTTTAAAGAAATATAGACAGTACTCTAAACCGGAATTAAAAGTGCCATATAAATGTAAGACACAGGGCACTTTTTTGTGGCACACAATAATGAAAAGCAGTGCAAGTGACAGTAGTGTACATTACATTGCTAAGAGGAATGTTCCTACTGCCTGTATCACAGATTTTCTGAATGCATTGGGAATAATGCTAGATAAATATGCATTGCAGGTGGCTCCATGATTCTTGTATATTGTTTTGACAGTGTATGATGAAATTGGAATTTCATACAGCCATGTTGTGGCAGAAATAGTGTTCAAATATTCTGGGGTCTCCAAATGTTTTTGTCTGCAGGCTGAATCTGTATTTAATTTTCTGCTCAAGGGCCACATATCCCCCCCCCCCCCCACGAAAAAAAAAATAAATTGAATTTTTTTTTCTTATCTATTTTTTGTTAATTTGTTTTTTATTAAGATAGTAAAAAAAGATC
>Ga0123357_10001115_pt1 | contig 27853 bp, 18 predicted proteins | sample TergutEmb28metaG_FD_89873 | JGI IMG/M metagenome (GOLD analysis project Ga0123357, IMG submission 89873) | Embiratermes neotenicus P4 segment gut microbial communities from Petit-Saut dam, French Guiana - Emb289 P4 | ecosystem: Host-associated > Arthropoda: Insects > Digestive system > Gut ...
ATAATTTCCGGAATCAAAAAGTTCTTTGTTTTCAAATGGATAATGGATTTGGGCGTATGGCATGGCGCCTGAATCGAACCAGACGTCGATTAAATCGGGCTCGCGTTTCATGGGGTTGCCGGAAGGGGAAACAAGTACGATTCGGTCGACAAAAGGTCGATGTAAATCGAGATTTTTTACGGAGTAGTTTGCTGCTGAATAATCGCCGGGCTTTACATTTTTGAAAGGATTTGTTTTCATAAACCCTTTTTCGACTGAGCGGTTGATTTCGACGATCAGTTCTTCAACAGAGCCGATGCACGTTTCTTCCGCGCCGTCTTCGGTGCGCCAAATCGGAAGGGGCGTTCCCCAATAGCGCGAACGCGACAGGTTCCAATCCTGCAGGTTTTCCAGCCATTTACCGAAACGTCCGGTGCCTGTCGATTGCGGTTTCCAGTTGATGGTTTCGTTCAGTTCGTACATCCGTTCTTTACAAGCTGTTGTGCGGATGAACCAGCTATCAAGCGGATAATACAGTATCGGTTTATCGGTGCGCCAGCAATGCGGATAATTGTGCGTGTGCTTTTCGATTTTGAAAGCTAAACTTTGCTGTTTCAACATCACACACACATCAACGTTCAAATCCTCAACTTCCACGTCGCTGTATTCTTTTCTTACAAAACGCCCTGCATACTCCCTGTATAAGTCAAAATTTACGTTTTCTTTGACAAAACCGGCATCCAAATCTTCCAATTTGAAATATTTTCCTGTCAAATCGACCATTGGACGGCGGTTTCCGTCTTTATCGATCAGCATCAGCGGAGGGACGCCGTTGGCGCGGGCAACGCGGTCGTCGTCGGCTCCGAACGTGGGAGCGATATGGACAATTCCGGTACCGTCTTCAGTGGTCACGAAATCGCCGGCGATTACGCGAAAGGCGCCTTTTCCCGGATTTACCCAAGGAATTAACTGTTCGTATTCAATTCCAACCAGTTCCGTTCCTTTCCATGAATGAACTGTTTTATAAGGAATCAATTTGTCGCCGGTTTTATAAGTATTCAAATCCAAATCTTCAGCATTCGGATTGAAGTGCGCCGGAACCAAATCTTTCGCCAAAACAACCGTCACCGGATTTCCCGTATAGGGATTGAACGACTGAACGGCAGCATATTCGATGTTTGGTCCGACACAAAGCGCCGTATTGGAAGGCAATGTCCAGGGGGTTGTTGTCCATGCGAGAAAAAAAGCGTCACCGAAGCCGGACATTTCAGGCAGCGGATTTTTGATTTTAAATTGCGTTACACAAGTGGTATCTTTCACATCCTTGTAGCATCCCGGTTGGTTGAGCTCGTGGGTGCTCAATCCCGTTCCCGCAGCAGGCGAATAGGGCTGTATCGTGTAACCTTTATAAAGTAAACCTTTATTATATAATTGTTTAAGCAAGTACCAAAGCGTTTCGACATAGCGGTTATCGTAAGTGATATACGGATCGTCCATATCCACCCAATAGCCCATTTTTTGGGTGACATCTTCCCATTCTTTGGTATATTTCATGACGTCTTTGCGGCAAGCGGCATTGTATTCTTCAACCGAAATTTTTTTACCAATATCTTCTTTGGTAATATTCAGCGCTTTTTCAACGCCCAGTTCCACCGGAAGACCGTGCGTATCCCACCCTGCTTTCCGTTTCACTTGAAAGCCTTTCATGGTTTTGTAACGGCAGAAAATATCCTTAATACATCGAGCAATCACATGATGGATTCCCGGCATGCCATTGGCAGAAGGCGGTCCTTCATAAAAAATAAAGGAAGGGGAATTTTCCCTGAGCATGATGCTTTTATGAAAAATTTCTTCCTCTGTCCAGCGTTTCAAAACCTCCTGATTAATACCGGATAAATCCAATCTGTTGTACTCGGCAAATCGCTTACTCATAATTTCAAATTAAAAAAACGGTACAAAGGTAGTGAATTTTCTTCAATTTGGAAATAACGATTTCTGATATGTTAAACTTGGAAAAACTTGTTCATTAAGGCGTTTATATTTTCAAATTCACAGGAATCAATGGCGTTTCCACCGTGAAAGCGATGAAATAATCCCTAATCCCAAAGAGACTCTTTGATGATGTTTTGCATCGTCAACTACAAATGAAGTGAAGCAATCCAACTCCCTCTTAATGAGGTAAAATGGATTGCTTCATCCTTTTTAAAACAGCAAACGGTACACAAACCATTTCCGTGTCGTGTACCGTGCGCCTTTTACCGTGTACCGTGTACCGTGCGCCTTTTTATGTTAAAGAGAGATACAAATCGTCGTCCTCTTGATCGAAAACTAATTTTTCTTCTCGAGCCAACCAACCGATTGCAGCATAAATTTCTTTATCTACTAACTTAGTAGCTTTCTTCAATTCTTTTACACTTTTCATTCCCTGTGCATCCAGCACTTTCCATACAAGTCCTGCGTCGCTTCCAATTTTTTCTTTCATTTTCTGACCCTCCTTTTATTAATTCTTATTAGTTATAAAATAAACTATTGTTCGTTGTCGCTACTGCTGGTATAAAGCTCGTCCATTTTTTTGTATTTGTCGCCCATGCTGGAATCCTTCCCGCTGAGATTGTAATAAACAGAACGTAAAGCAAAGATAGCGCCCTTGTTTTTTTCGTCTAATTGAAAAACTTTTTCCCAAAAAGGCATGGATTGTTTGAAATAATCCAGCGCCTGATCGGAAGCTTCTCTGGATTTAGCTACATCGGAAATTTCATCGGCAGTTTTTCGCTGTTCTACTCCTAAATTAAAATATACCCGTCCGATATGGGATAAGAAATCAATATTATTCGGATCCAGTTCCGAAGCTTTTTTCATGTTTTTGAGCGCATCATCAGTATTTTTATCCGCTTCATACACTTGTCCCAATACATCATAAAGCTGGGCGTCTTCGGGATGTTGTTCAAGCGCTTTATCTAAATAATCAATAGCTTCGGAAAAATTACCGGAGTTAATACTCATATTAATCAGATTCGATACATAAAATTCATCGCCCGGAAATTTGGCAAAACCTTCTTTAATAATTTTTTCAAAGGTTGCCGTATCGCCTGTTTGTTTATATTCATAAGACAAACGTTGATAAATGTCGGTTTCCTTAAAAATAGTGTTTTCAACATACCCGTTATCTTTAATTTCGTTAAGCATGACAAGAGCTGCTTGATGATCGGGAATCAATGAAGCTGCCAAACCGGCGTAATAGCGGATTTGCTGTTCGACTGTATCGTTTTTTGCAATATCCCATTTTTCGCCTTTAAACAAATCCATAGCAGGAATATCGCCATACAGTTTGAAATCTTCGTATGCCTGTTTATAATCCTTTTTTTCATAAGCGCTAAGTCCTGCATTGACATAATACGGACGGTTAGCCCGCACATTCGCACGAATATCTTTTGTAAATCGCGGACTGACTTTTCCCTTCGCATTAGGAAGCTGATCCAGATCGACTGCTTTTAAAAAATAGGGAAGCATGTTTTGCAAAGCGCTGTACATCACAGAATCATTCGGCTTTTTCCCTAATATTTCCAACGCTTTCTGATCATCAAACTGTTTACTTTCTATCAGACCGGCTGTGTACCAAGTTTCGGCATCATTTGCCGTTTCCTCGTCTGTTAAGGCGCCTTTGATTTGAGCACGAGCTTCAGCATAATTCGGCGGAGTGCTTTTCAGTTCACTTTTTGCAGCGCTCACATTTTTTTTCTGACCAAAAGAGCACACTACAAGGAAACACAATACTCCTGTAAATACTATTTTTTTCATAACTCTTGAATTATTATTATTACTATTTTTTTATTTTATACTGCAAAATTACAAATTAATCATTAATATCTTCCAAATTCCAATCATTTTCACCATTATTTTCTTCGGAATCTTCATTTTTCACGTTTTCTTCCGCTACTTCTTCTATTTCAGACTCGGAAATTACTTTACAAACCGAAGCTATTTCGTCGTTCCGTTTTCCCAGATTAATTAAGCGGACACCCTGCGTTGCCCGTCCAATAACGCTTAAATCGGAAACTTTTACGCGTATGGTAACACCCGACTTATTGATAATCATCACATCATTTTCGTCGGTTACGCTTTTGATGCCTACCAGGAGTCCGGTTTTTTCGGTGATATTCAGGGTTTTTACTCCTTTTCCTCCCCTGTTGGTTATTCGATAATCATCTATTTTCGAGCGTTTTCCATATCCTTGTTCGGATACGACCAAAATGGTTTCATTTTCCAAATCTTTCATGCAAATCATGCCGATGACTTCGTCGTTTTTTGCATCCAGCGTCATGCCTTTTACGCCGGCAGCCGTTCGTCCCATGCAACGGACTACTTTTTCGTGGAAACGAAGCGCCCTACCCTTCCGGTTGGCAATAATGATTTCGTTATTGCCATCGGTCAAACGAACGCCGATCAACATATCGTCTTCATGCAAAGTAATGGCATTAACGCCATTCTGACGTGGACGGGAATAAGCTTCCAACAACGTTTTCTTGATTACGCCTTTTTTCGTACAGAACATTAAATAGTGAGAATCAACAAAATCTTTATCGTTCAACTGATTGACTCGAATAAAAGCATTCACTTTATCACCGGATTCAATATTTAGCAGATTCTGAATGGCGCGTCCTTTCGATGTTTTTGTACCTTCGGGAATATCATACACTTTCAACCAGTAGCAACGTCCTTTTTGAGTGAACAGCAACATGGTGGCGTGCATGTTTGCAGGATAAATGTACTCCACAAAATCTTCGTCGCGGGTTTCCGAGCCTTTTGCCCCTACCCCGCCGCGATTTTGCGAACGAAATTCGGCTAAAGGCGTCCGCTTGATGTATCCTAAATAAGATATGGTAATAATCATTTCATCATCGGCGTAAAAATCTTCCGGATTGAAATCTTCGGTAGCATAAACGATGTCTGTTTTTCGTTTATCGCCATATTTATTACGGATTTCAATCAATTCATCTTCAATAATACGCATCAAATGATCTTCGTTTTCGAGAATATCTTTCAAGTCGGCAATAAGTTTTTGCACTTCTTCGTATTCGGAATGTAACCTGCTCTGTTCAAGCCCTGTCAACTGACGCAACCGCATTTCCACAATGGCGCGCGACTGTATTTCCGTCAAGCCGAACCGTTCCGACAAGCGTTCGATAGCTTCATTCGGACTTTGCGACGAACGGATGATGGCGATTACTTCATCAATATGATCCGATGCGATAATCAATCCTTCCAGAATATGCGCCCGTTCTTCGGCTTTCCGCAAATCATAGCGCGTGCGGCGAGTAACCACATCCACCCTGTGATCAACGAAATATCTTATCAAGTCTTTCAGATTCAACGTTCTCGGACGACCGTTAACCAGAGCGACATTGTTCACGCTGAACGATGATTGTAAAGCAGTCAGTTTGTACAATTTATTCAACACCACACTTGCATTGCCATCACGCTTAACATCCACGACAATACGCATCCCTTCGCGGTCGGATTCGTCATTTACATTGGATATCCCTTCTATTTTCTTTTCACCGACCAACTCGGCGATATGCTTAATCAATTCCGCTTTATTAACGAGGTATGGAATTTCGGTAACGACTATTTTTTCCCTGTTATCTTTAACTTCGATTTCAGCCTTTCCCCGTAATATGATACGACCTCTTCCGGTCTCGAAAGCATCCCTTACGCCGGCATAACCGTAGATGGAAGCGCCTGTCGGAAAATCGGGAGCTTTGATGTGCTGCATTAATCCGGCAATATCAATAGCGCCTTTGGATTCGATATAAGCCAAAGTGGCGTTGATACATTCGGTCAGGTTATGAGGCGGCATATTGGTTGCCATCCCGACGGCGATACCCGACGCCCCATTGATTAATAAATTAGGAATACGGGTTGGCAAAACGGTTGGTTCTTTACCTTTATCATCGTAGGTTAATTGAAATTCGACTGTTTCCTTGTCGATATCCTGCAGCATTTCTTCGGCTAATTTGCTCATTCTCGCCTCCGTATAACGCATAGCAGCAGGCGTATCGCCATCGACTGAGCCGAAATTACCCTGTCCGTCCACCAGCAGATAACGCAAAGCCCAGGGTTGAGCCATACGCACCAGCGTTCCGTAGATCGACGAATCGCCGTGCGGGTGGTATTTTCCCATCACGTCGCCCACAATGCGCGCCGATTTTTTATAAGGCTTATCGGAAGTGCTTCCTGTTTCGTTCATACCGAATAAAACTCTCCGGTGAACCGGTTTCATTCCGTCCCGCACATCCGGCAAGGCTCTGGAAACAATGACGGACATCGAATAGTCGATGTACGCCGTTTTCATCTGGTCTTCAATATCAATTTGAATGATTCTGTCTGGATTATCTGTCATGTATTTTCTTATTAAATTACCTTTTTCATTTTCCCGAAAAAGCTTGCTAAGGTACAACTTTTTCTCCAACTATGAAAATTTTTTTACATCAATTTTCTTTAATAGCTTATATTTTGATGCAGTTGCCATGTCAAGTTATTATTTTTTTCGTTTTTTCAAAAGAAAACTCTAACTTTGCAAATTCATAATTGATGATATGGAGAAAAAGAAACCATCGGGAAAACAAAACGAAAACGTTTTCAAATGGGAAAATTTGAAACAGTTTTTTAAAAGTAATGCAACTCATTTTGTGACAGGCTTAATCATTTTTGTGATTTCAATTTACGCATCTATCGCTATGCTTTCTTTTTTCTTTACGGGAGCAACCGACCAAAGCAAAATCGAGGGCGTTTCTTTCTTTCACTGGGGCAACATCGAAGGCATAACCAATTGGACGGGAATGCGTGGAGCTATCCTGAGCGACTGGTTAATAAACAAAGGATTCGGTATTTCCACTTTTTTTCTCCTTCTATTCATGGCTTTTGTCGGACTGCGCCTAATGAAAGCCAAATACGTCAGCCTAATCAGATATTTCATTGTATGCTCTATACTTACGATTTGGACGTCGATTACTTTATCTTTTCTTTTCGACAGTTTTTTTAAGGATACTCCTTACTATATCGGAGGAGCGCATGGAGATCAGTTGTCCGCTTTAATGGAAAATAATTTCGGCATTCCGGGTACAATCCTGATCATTATCGTTGTGCTGGTTCTTATTCTGGTAATGGTTTCTTCCCGTACCGTTCCTTTTTTGCAAAATCTTTTTAAAAGAAAACCGAAAAAAGAAAAAGAGGAAAAAATAGAAAAAACAGATAGTAAAACTCCGGTAGTTGAGGCGGAAAGAATAATAAATACACCGCCAATAGAAAATAACAATATCCCCTTAGTACCGAAAAATACAAGTCCGGATGATATTTTTGAAGTCATCGTACCAAAACGGGATGATGATGAAAAAAATACTGACTCACAGCATATTACAACCGGAGTATCTACCCAAAAGGAAGATGAAAGCGGAGACGATGATTTGGCGAAGTTAGGCGCTTACGATCCGACGCTCGACTTGTCGTCTTACAAAAAGCCGCCGCTCGACTTGTTGAAGCGATACGATCATGGAGAGACCCAAGTGGATATGGCGGAACAAAATGAGAATAAAAATAAAATCATACAAACCCTTGAACATTTCGGAATCAGCATCAAGTCTATCAAAGCGACCGTAGGCCCAACGGTTACGCTCTATGAAATTGTTCCGGAAGACGGGGTGCGAATTACGAAAATACGGAATCTCGAAGATGATATTGCGATGAATCTGGCAGCGCTCGGAATCCGTATCATCGCTCCCATGCCGGGAAAGGGAACGGTTGGAATAGAAGTTCCGAACAAAGATCCGCAAATCGTTTCCATGTATTCTATTATTGCGTCCCGAAAATTTCAGGAATCTACTTACGATTTGCCGATTGCTTTGGGCAGAACCATTACCAACGAAGTTTTTATGGTCGATCTGACAAAAACGCCCCACTTGCTGGTTGCCGGAGCTACCGGTCAAGGCAAGTCGGTCGGTTTGAATGCCGCCATTACTTCGCTGTTGTATAAAAAACATCCCGCCGAATTGAAATTCGTGCTGATCGATCCCAAAATGGTAGAGTTTAGTATTTATTCCGCTATCGAAAAGCAATTTCTGGCAAAGCTGCCCGATGCCGAAAAGCCGATTATTACCGATTTTACCAAAGTGATCTACACGTTAAATTCCTTGACTAAGGAAATGGACGACCGTTATGAACTGTTGGAAAAAGCCGGTTCACGGAATGTAAAAGAATACAATGAAAAGTTTATCAACCGGCGGCTGAATCCGATGAAAGGACACCGGTTTATGCCCTATATCGTGGTGATTATCGACGAGTTTGGCGACCTCATCATGACAGCCGGTAAAGAAATCGAACAGCCGATTGCACGCATTGCCCAAAAAGCCCGTGCGGTAGGTATTCACATGATTATTGCTACGCAACGACCTACAACCAATATCATTACCGGAACAATCAAGGCAAACTTCCCTGCGCGGGTTGCTTTCCGGGTTATTTCCGTTATCGACTCCCGAACAATTTTAGATACGCAGGGAGCCAATCAATTGGTTGGCCGCGGCGATATGCTCTATACGCAGGGAAACGACATGACCCGTATTCAGTGCGCTTTCGTTGACACTCCCGAAGTCGAACGGATTTCCAAATTCATCGGCAGTCAGCAAGGGTATCCGACCGCGCATTTATTGCCGGAATATGTCGAAGAAGGAAACGGAAAGCAGCCGAGCAGCGCCGACCTTTCTAAACTTGACCCGCTATTTGAAGATTCCGCCCGTTTGATTGTCACGCATCAGCAAGGTTCTACTTCCCTTATCCAACGAAGATTTGAGGTAGGATACAACCGTGCCGGACGAATAATGGACCAATTGGAATTAGCCGGAATCGTGGGTCCGCAGACACAAGGCGGAAAACCACGGGAAGTATATATACAGGATGAATATCGTTTGGAACAAATATTAAAAAATTTAACAGAATGAAATCAATAACCTATTTGCTGTTTATCGTGACCGGGCTGTTTTTCACAACGCCGGCATTTACCCAAAAAGATGCTAAAGCCAAAGAGCTGTTAGACCAAACATCGGCAACGCTCAGCCAATCGGGAGGGATGTCCGTATCTTTTACGGTTAATGTTAACGATATAACCAACAAAATCAAACAAAGTTTTGAAGGACAAATTTCTTTGAAAGGAGCTAAATTCTATTTGAGTACTCCCGACCAGGAGGTTTATTATGACGGGAAAACGCAATGGACGTATGATAAAAATATTGAAGAAGTCAGCATCTTAGAGCCTCAGCCGCAAGACATTCAAACCTTGAATCCGGTTTCGGTTTTTGATTTATACAAGACAAATTGTAACTACAAATACAAGGGGGAAAAAATCGACAACCAAAAGAGGAAAGTGCAGGAGGTATCGCTTTTGCCGACTAATGCAAAGGAAGATATTAAACAGGTGGATATACAAATAAATCCGGGCGATTCGATGCCGGTTTTTTTCCTTATCACTTACAACGACAGGTCGGAATATCGAATTTATATTGATAAATACCAGACCAAATTAAACCTTCCCGACAGCCGGTTTGTTTTTGATACAAAAAAGTATCCGAATGTGAATGTGAATGATTTGAGATAAAAATATGAATTTAGAAAAAATAAAGTGTTTGATTATAGGTTCGGGACCGGCGGGTTATACAGCCGCTATTTACGCGTCTCGGGCAAACTTATCGCCGGTATTGTATGAAGGAATGCAGCCGGGAGGACAGTTGACAACCACGTCTGAAATAGAAAATTTTCCCGGATATCCGGAGGGGATTTCCGGTCTCGACATGATGGATGAATTGAAAAATCAGGCAGCCCGTTTTGGTACAGATATCCGGATGGGAACTGCGACCGGATGCAATCTTTCTCAATCGCCTTTCCAAGTCACGATTGACGAAGAGAAGACGGTTGAAGCGCAAACGGTTATCATCTGCACCGGAGCTACCGCTAAATATTTGGGACTTCCCGACGAAGCCAAATACATGGGGAGAGGCGTATCGGCTTGCGCCGTATGCGACGGCTTTTTCTATCGTAAAAAAGATGTAGCTGTTGTTGGCGGCGGCGATTCCGCTTGCGAAGAAGCGAGTTACCTTGCCGGATTAGCCAACAAGGTCTATCTGATTGTGCGCAAAGACTATTTGCGGGCATCGAAAGTTATGCAGGAACGTGTAGCAAATCATCCGAAAATAGAAATCCTGTTTAATACGAATACCTTGGGACTGTTCGGGGAAAAAGGCGTAGAAGGCGCTCATCTGGTAAAATTTGCCGGAGAAGCAAACGAAGAGCGATTCGACATCGCCATTGAAGGATTTTTCCTTGCCATCGGTCATAAACCCAATTCCGATGTTTTTAAAGATTATCTGGAGTTGGATGAAAACGGATACATCCAAACGATTTGGGGAACGACAAAAACCAGTATTCCCGGCGTTTTTGCAGCGGGCGACGTGGCTGATTCGCATTACCGGCAAGCCATTACGGCTGCTGCCACCGGCTGTATTGCCGCCCTTGAAGCAGAACGTTTCTTAGTGCGAAGTTGATTGATAATCATTGATAAATCCGGCACATAACCAGTTAGCTAAAACTTGCCGGCTATTTCCGGACATAAAACGTTTTTGGTCGTTTGCATTTTGCATATTGGCTAATTCAACAAAAAGAGAAACAGGCGTTGTATTTCTTAAAACATACAAAGGCCGTGTTGAAACCGTTCCCGAAAATCCCCTGTCAGGCTGATACTTGTCGTATAAATTTCGAAATGTTTTTTGCATTGTTTCCGCTAATTTCAGGCTTGGGGCTTTATTTTGCTTCCCATTCTGATAATAGAAAAACACATCCAACCGCTTATTTTTGCTCCGACTGTCCAAATGGATAAAAATTGCCCGTTGATATTTATTTTTCGTTTTGAAATTTATACGGTTAATTTCATTGGATTGTTGTTTCAAACGTGCAACCTGAACTGACGAAATTTCCTTTCCCATGCAAGTTTGATTTCTGCTGTTAGTCAAATATTTATCGTCACGGATTCCCAAGGTTGGGTTTTGGATAATGATCTGAACAGTTGCGTTGTGTTCCAGTAAACAACGGGCTAAACGCAACATAATATCATAAGCGTATTCGGCCTCATGCAGCTCCTGTCCATCGACTTTGGCGATTGCACCCGGATCCGGCCCTCCGTGTCCGCTGACTAAATAGAAACAGGCGCCGGCTAATTTATTATCCTTTATCTCATAGCTCTTGTACTTTTCTCCGAACAAAGGCTGAGTGCCCAATAAAGGCTGAATGCCCATTTTGCTTTTTTCATTTATTTTCTCTTTTTTTTCATTTATTTTCTCTTTTTTCTGAGAAGTTGTTACCTTGAGGGGCGGTAAAAAATACACAGTCCCTTGCAACAACGAATTTGATTTGCCTAATTTATTCTTGTTTAACCGAATAAATTCATCATACTGCTTTGGTTCCGTCCGGTTATGACGTCTTAAAAACGAATAAATTCCTTCTCCTTTTTGAGGCGTATCTTTCTCTCGACCGAATGATAGAGAGACAGATAGACAGAAAAAAATAAATAAACAAAGTTGTTTCATCAGCTAATTTTTCCCATTAAGTAATGCAAAATTAAGTAAAATAATAGAGAAAACCAAATATTCTCATGCCGGCACACATAAAAAGGTTGCTTTCACAAGCAACCTTTTCGTACTTATTTTATGAAAACACTACTAATTATGATTTATTCTACATTCAGATTAATGCGTTTGAAAGCTGTAACCGTCAAGTTTTTATCCTGTTTTTTCAGATAATCGTCAATGGTTATTTTCGAATCTTTCACAGAATCTTGCATTAACAACGTGTAATCTTTGTAATATTTCGTCAAAGCGCCTTCGGCAATCTTGTCTAAAATAGCTTCCGGTTTTCCCTGTTCGATAGCTTTTTCGCGGGCGATTTTCTTTTCACGTTCCACAATTTCGGGAGGAACGGTCGCTTTGTCCACACTGATTGGATTCATAGCTGCTACCTGCATGGCAATATCTTTTGCCACCTGGTTCTCTACGCCCGGTTGATTGAAACCGGCAATCGTGGCTAATTTATTGCCCGGATGAATATAAGCAATGGTTGTCGGAGCTGTAAGATATTCATAAGCGCCTAATTCCATTTTTTCACCTGTAACGCCGATGCGATCGGTAATCCATTCAGAAACAGGACGTCCTTCGATCAGCGTTGCCAACAAAGCTTCTGCGTTTGCCGGTTTGTTTGCCAAAGCTGCATTCAGAATATTTTTTGTCAAAGCAATAAAATCCTGACCTTTAGCTACAAAGTCGGTTTCGCACTTTATTGCAACGATTGCTGCAAAATTGCCGTTGATTGCCGCTAAAACACAACCTTCAGCAGCTTCTCGGTCTTCACGTTTTGCTGCTACTGCCTGTCCTTTTTTACGAATGATTTCGATTGCTTTTTCAAAATCGCCTTCGGCTTCGTTCAGTGCATTCTTACAATCCATCATTCCTGCACCGGTCATTTTACGCAAATGCGTAACTTCTGCCATTGTTACTGCCATATTAATCTTCTTCTTTTACAAATTTACTTGCTATATTTGCATTCAACGCTGCTTCATCATCTTTAGCGATGATTGCTTTTTTAATCGTTTTAGCTTTTCTTTCTCTCCGGTTGGGTTGTTCTTCGTTTTCAGGAACCGTATCCAATTTTTCGATTTTGCGTTCTTCCAATCCTTCGGAAATTGCAGCACAAAGTGCGCCCAAAATAACTTCTATGGATTTGGTTGCATCGTCGTTTGCCGGAATTACAAAATCAATCGGCGTCGGATCGGAATTGGTATCTACCAATGCAAACACAGGAATACCCAGGCGATTAGCTTCGGCAACCGCAATATGTTCTTTCATCACATCAACTACAAATAATGCAGACGGCAACCGGTTCAAATCGGCGATAGAGCCTAAGTTTTTTTCCAATTTGGCGCGTTGGCGGGTGATTTGCAGTTTTTCACGTTTGGAAAGCTGGTCGAAAGTTCCGTCTTTAGCCATTTTATCAATGGTTGTCATCTTTTTTACCGCCTTGCGGATGGTTGGGAAGTTGGTCAACATTCCACCGGGCCAACGTTCTGTTACATAAGGCATGCTAACGGAAATAGCCTTATCGGCAACTATTTGCTTTGCTTGTTTTTTGGTGGCTACGAATAATACCCTGCGCCCCGATTTAGCGATTTGTTTCAGCGCTGCGGCTGCTTCATCTACTTTTACGACTGTTTTATGCAGGTCTATGATATGGATACCGTTCCGTTCCATAAAAATGTAGGGAGCCATCGCTGGATTCCACTTTCTTTTCAAGTGTCCGAAATGCGAGCCGGCTTCCAATAATTGTTCAAATGTTACTCTTGACATTGTTAATTTTTAATTTGTTTACATTCTTTTTTTTAATCAACCACCGGGCAGTTACTCGACAATTGTCTTGTGGAATAAGTCCCAACCGGTTTAGATACTAAACATATATACCAGGCAATATCAACGTTTTGAAAATTGAAAACGTTTTCTTGCTTTAGGTCTTCCGGGTTTCTTCCGTTCGACTTCACGGGGATCGCGGGTCATGAACCCTTCCGCACGCAAAGCGGGTTTATCTTCCGGTTTGATTTTCACCAGGGCGCGGGCAATACCCAGACGCGCTGCTTCCGATTGACCTTTATAGCCTCCGCCCTGCAAGTTAATCGTAATGTCGTATAACTCGGCAACGCCTAATTTATTAAGCGGTTGTCGAACAACATACTGCAACAGGGAAGAAGGAAAATAGGTTTCGATTTCGCGTTTGTTGATTACTATTTTACCTGATCCTTCTTTTACATATACGCGTGCAATGGCTGCTTTGCGTCTTCCTAATGCATTTACTACTTCCATTGTAATTATTTAAGTAAATTAATATCAATAAATCGGGGTTGCTGGGCTTCGTGTTTGTGTTCGCCTCCGTCATATATATGCAGATTGGTAAGGAGTTGATCTCCTAACCGGTTTTTAGGAAGCATCCCTTTTACGACTTTGCGAAACAAGCGATCGCTGCTTTTTTTGAACAGTTTTTCCGGTGTATTTCTCTTTTGCCCTCCGGGGTAGCCGGTATAGGAAAGATAAACGCGGTTTGTCCATTTATTGCCGGTTAGAACCACTTTATCGGCATTGATAATGATCACATTATCGCCACAATCGACATGGGGAGTAAAATTTGGTTTATATTTACCCCGAAGAAGTTTCGCCACTTTTGATGCAATACGTCCCAACGGTTGTCCGTTTGCATCAACGACAACCCATTCCTTAGTAACAGTCGCCCTGTTTGCAGAAATGGTTTTATAACTTAACGTATCCACTATTTTTAATTTTTATTTGTTAATAATCATTATTCGCTTGGCTTGTTTCCTTTCTGACTTGAAATCAATTTGGAATAAAAAGGCTACAATCAAACACTTACACATTTGGATAATAATCGGCTTGCAAAGGTACGAACTTTTTGGAAAATAGCAAAGGAATTGTGGAAATTCTATGATTTCTTTTTACTTTTTCCTGTTCTTATATTGCAGTGGAGATAAAGAAGTGTGTGTTTTAAATACTTTTGAAAAATAGAAAGGGTCGCTGAATCCAAGCTCGTATGCTATGGATTTGATGGATAAATCGGTATGGTCTAAATATTGACAAGCCCGCTGGATTCTTAGTTGTGCAAAATACTCTAACGGGCTGTAAGAAGTACTCTTGGTAAACATCAATGAAAAATGGGAAACAGAATAATGAACGTGATCTGCGATTTCTTCTATTTTCAGGTTTTTATTCAAATTTTCTTTCATATAAAGTACGGTTTGTTGTATTAAATTAACTTGCTTAATTTTATTTACAACTCTAAACTGTTGAACAAACCGGAACGACGCCAATAAGTGCCACAAGCACATACTGACATATTCCAGATTATCCTGACTATATCCCAGTTCCAGATTTTGGTAAATTTCTTCAAAAATAGAAATCCTTTCCTGAATCCTATCGCTTTCTGAGGGGGCAATATCCAGCACCTGATTGAAAACAGATGAAAAGATAGCGGCTTTTTCTCCCGTGAAATGCACCCAATAAATGCTCCATGGCGATTGCCGGTCGGCTCCGTATTCGTGAGGCAGGTTTTTTTCAAGAATAAAGAATTGATTTCTGTCTATGTTATATTTTTTATTATTGACAGAAAACCAGCCTTTTCCGTCGATACAGTAAATCAGTACATTTTCGTTGGCGCCGTCGGGTCGTGAGCGGAAATGCCCCGATGCTTTCGGATAATACCCAATATCAGTGATATACAACGATTGGGTCGTTTCATTTTTAATTAAAAGGTCGATAATTGCAGGGGGTAAAACAATTGACCGTTCTCCTCGAAATCCTTCCGATTTTAGCTCCATACCGTTTTTTATTGCAAAAATAAGAAAATAATACAAGATTATCATAAGATTTTCCATTTTTTATTTTTTTTTATAAGCTACCTTTGTATTGTAAAATTCTGTCGAATACGATATTCATTTCAATACGTACAATTTAAAAATTTTTTTTCTGTGAATAATAAAGAATATAATTTTACATTTTTATTGAGAATTTCACTCGTATCCGCTATGGGAGGACTGTTGTTCGGATACGACTGGGTAGTAATCGGCGGAGCAAAACCATTCTACGAACGCTTCTTCGATATTGCGTCATCTACCAATTTACAGGCATGGGCAATGAGTAGCGCTCTCGTCGGATGCATTGTTGGCGCTGTTGTTTCGGGATTTGTCAGCGACAAGTTCGGACGGAAAAAATCGTTGCTTGGTTCGGCTTTTTTATTTGTTATAGCCTCATTAGGCACCGGTTTTTCGGGAAGTTTCAGCACATTTGTTTGCTTCCGGTTACTCGGTGGAATTGGGATAGGATTAGCTTCCGCCATTTCTCCGATGTATATTGCAGAGATTTCACCCTCCCAACTGCGCGGGCGTTTTGTTTCGCTCAATCAGATGACCATTGTTATTGGAATCCTGCTTGCTCAAATCATGAATCTGTTGATTGCCGACAAAGTTCCCAACGGAGCGCCCGATTCATTTATCGCTGCATCATGGAATGGACAAATGGGGTGGCGGTGGATGTTTTGGGCATGCGGCGTTCCGGCTACGCTGTTTTTCCTGCTTGCTTTCTTTATTCCCGAAAGTCCGCGATGGCTACTCAAGGTTGGCAAAGCGGATGCGGCTTTCCCCATATTGAAAAAAATCGGAGGCATCCTGTATGCCCAAAAAGAGATAAGTAACATCAAAGCATCATTAAACGATGTGAGCGAAAAAGTGGATTTCAAAGCTTTATTCAATCCAGTGTTTATTCCTGTATTAATAATAGGTATTGTATTGGCGGTTTTCCAGCAATGGTGCGGCATTAATACCGTATTCAACTATGCGGAAGAAATATTTAAAGCTGCAGGTTATGGCGTTAGCGATACGCTGTTTAACATTGTCGTTACCGGTAGTGTCAACTTGATTTTTACGTTTGTCGCCATGTTTACGGTGGACAAATGGGGACGAAAAAAGCTGATGGTCTTTGGTTCTATTGGCTTAGCTCTTAATTATATCTTATTGGGAAGCGCATACTTCTTTCATTTGAAAGGGGTTGCAGTGTTGGCTTTGGTTGTAACTGCCATAGCCATTTATGCCATGTCGCTTGCTCCGATTGTTTGGGTCATTCTTTCCGAAATCTTCCCAAACCGGATACGTAGCGCAGCAATGGCATTGGCAACGTTTGCCTTGTGGATAGCCTGTTTCGTATTGACCTATACATTTCCGCTGTTGAATGAATCGCTGGGCGCTGCAGGAACTTTCTGGGTATATTCGGGAATCTGTCTACTGGGATTTATTTTTATTGCGTTAAAGTTGCCTGAAACAAAGGGGAAATCGCTGGAAGAGATTGAAAATGAATTAATTTCCACCCACTGAAGGAGGGCTGAGCAGTAAAATTAATCAAAACCATGTTCTATTTTTAGAAAACTTTTGTACTTTTGTCACATTTGTTTGAAATTCATTAAAATGAAAAATTTTTATTTACCCTTGATTGTTCTTTTTTGCGGACAATTGATAGCTGCACAGCAAACGGTCGGCATTGACCCGCTGACGACTTACCAAACTATTGAAGGATTTGGCGCTTCGGATTGTTGGACTGTCGACTTTGTTGGAAAGTATTTTAATGATACGGAAAAAGGAAAGGCGGCTCGGTGGCTTTTTGATTCTCAACTAAACAGTGATGGGAGCGTTAATGGAATCGGACTGTCGATGTGGCGTTTTAATCTGGGAGGCGGGACGCTGGGACAGGGAAATGCGAGCAATATCAGTCCTGTAACCCGCAGGGCTGACGCATTCATACTCCCTGACGGAACGTATAATTTCCAGAATCACCACGTCGGCCAACAATGGTTTCTTAAAAAAGCATACAGCTACGGATGCACTGATTTTGTCGCTTTTTCCAATAGCCCTGTGATAAATTTCACAAAGAATGGGAAAGGATTTTGCGCTTACGGCAGTGATGAAACAACTAATTTACGTCCGGATGCCGTTGCTGATTTTGCCGATTATCTAACGGAATCGCTGGTTTATTTTCAGGATTCTTTAGGCATTCCCTTTCATTATATCAGTCCCCTGAACGAGCCGCAATGGGCATGGCAATGTGATGCAAACGGTAATGCAGGACAAGAGGGAAGCACATGGACTAATAGCGATATGAAAACTTTATGTGTTGCATTAGACGCCTCTTTACAAGCTAAGAAGCTTTCTACAAAAATATTTTTAGGTGAAGCCGGTCAATGGGATTATTTATATACCCATCAAAGTTCAACCAATAACAAGGGAGTGCAGATACCCGATTTCTTTCTTTCGTCGAGAAATAATTACATTGGAAATTTAAAGACGCTCGAACCGTGCTTCACATCCCATAGCTACTGGAGTGATCAGGATTCAGCCTCACTGGTATCCTTCAGACAGTCGGCAAGACAAATAGCAAATACTTACGGCATTAAACTGCATACAACGGAGTGGTGTATGATGACGGGACTGCCCGCTGACGCTCCTTTTTCATCAGGTTTTGCCTCAAACGTGGTGACTTATATTGATATTGCATTGTTTATGGCGCGGGTTATTCATACGGATTTAACTGTAGCCAACGTTTGCTCCTGGTCGTATTGGACGAGCATGGATACGGAAAGCGGAGCGCAGGACCGTTATCTGTTATTGAATTTGACCCCTGCCGCCGGCGGTAACAATGAAGGCGCTTTAGTGAACGGCGGTACGGTAACTGCATCTAAAACACTTTGGGCTCTGGGAAATTATAGCCTGTTTATTCGTCCGGGTTATCAACGCTGCAATATGACCGGAGCATCCAATTTGACGGGACTGATGGGCTCTGCTTACATTGCTCCCGATAAATCGAAACTGGTAGTGGTATATGTCAATCTCAGCAATACTGCACAGCAAGTTACACCACAAATAACGGATATTCCCGGTTATGAATATTCTACAATAGATATATATCAAACAGACCAGACATTGAACCTCCATAAAAATCCTTCCATAAATTATACTCCGGGAACTGCTATGCCGGTTTACGGACGATCGATCATGACTTTTGTGTATAACCTTACTCCTTCCGGCGATAAAATTGAAAATATTAAACCGGTTACTGTCAGTTGTTTTCCGAATCCGGTGACAGATTATTTGACTTGTAACGCTTCAGACCCGATACGGCGAATAACTGTTGCAGATTTGAATGGGCGAATCGTTCTGAATATTGCTTTGGATAATGCTGCAAATACATATACCTTACCGGTAGCGTCTTTGCAATGGGGAATGTATTTAGTATCAATTGCAAGTACAGATACTTCCAAAGTATTCCGTATGATAAAAAAATGAAATAAACTTCAAATGATAAACACTGCATACAATGAAAAATTCAATCCTTCTTCTATTTATCACCCTTCTATTAAGCGCCTGTTCAAAAACGACAGGCAACGAAGGAAAAATCAACCTCGCCGGAGAATGGACATTCAAAATTGATACTGCCGACGTAGGCGTTAAACAGCAATGGTTCAAGCAATCATTCGCCGAAAAGGTAAATCTTCCCGGATCGATGAATACCAACGGCAAAGGCTTTGATGTGGATGTAAATACGCCTTGGACGGGCAATATGTGGAACCGCGCGTGGTACGAAAGTAAAGATTATGAAAAATATCGCGAAAAAGGAAATACCAAAGTAGTCTTTTGGCTGCAACCCGACAAATATTATACCGGAGTGGCGTGGTATCAAAAGGAAATAACGGTTCCGAAAGGATGGGAAGGGAAACAGATTATTCTCACGCTCGAACGTTGCCATTGGGCGACAAGCCTTTGGATAGACGGTAATTCGCTGTGGGTCGAAAACTCGCTTGCTACTCCCCACCGGTATTATTTCGACGATTTGAAACCCGGCAAACATACCTTAAGTATCCGTATCGACAACAAAGTGCGGGATATTAATCCGGGACTTGACGCGCACAGCGTTTCCGACAATACGCAATCGAACTGGAACGGCATCGTGGGAGCGATTACGCTGGAGGAACGCCCGCTTATATTCATCTCATCCGTAAAAATTACGCCCGACATAGGCAAAAAACAAATCACTGCCGAAGTACATATTCAAAGTCAATCGAAACAAAGTCAGGCATCGCTGTATTTACAGGCATACAACAAAACCGGTTCGCTTGAAAAAAAGAAATTCGACATAACGGTGAATCCAAGCGAAAATACGGTAACATTCACCTATCCGATGGGAGACAATCCGTTGTTGTGGGACGAATTTCATCCCAATCTTTATACCTTGCGCGCCGAGTTGCAATCGGAAGCAGGAAACGACCAAACGGAAACAACATTTGGTATGAGGGAGTTATCGACAAAAGGAACCCAAATCACTGTTAACGGGAATCCGGTTTTTATTCGCGGAACGCTTGAATGTTGCATCTTCCCGAAAACGGGTTTTCCGCCAACGGATGTCGCAAGCTGGGAACGAGAAATAAAAATTTGTAAAAGCTATGGTCTGAACAATCTTCGTTTTCACTCGTGGTGTCCGCCCGAAGCCGCATTCATCGCCGCCGACAGCTTGGGATTTTATCTTCACATCGAATGTGATGCGTGGACTACTATCGGCGATGGAGAGCTGATTGATCAATTCGTGATGGATGAGAGCGAAAGAATAGTAAAAGAATACGGCAATCACCCGTCGTTCTGCATGTTACTGTATGGCAACGAGCCGGGAGGTACTAACCATGTAGCATGGCTCACAGCCTTCGTAAAACATTGGAAAGACAAAGACCGTCGCTTTCTTGTGTCTGCCGCTGCCGGCTGGCCCGACTTGCCCGAAAATGACTGGCTCTGCACGCCCACGCCGCGCATACAGGCATGGGGAGCCGGAGTTAATAGTATCATTAACAGCGCCATACCCGGCGCCGATTACGATTGGAGCGACCGTATTTCAAAAACGCAACCAACGGTGAGCCACGAAATAGGTCAGTGGTGCGTTTATCCTAACCTGCAGGAACGCAGTAAATATACAGGCGTATTCAAAGCCAAAAACTTCGATATTTTCGAAGATCGCCTGAAAGAAAGTGGTCTGCTGAATTTAGCCGACAGTTTCTTTCTCGCTTCGGGCAAGTTGCAGACGCTTTGCTACAAAGCCGACATCGAAGCCGCATTGCGCACAAAAGGATTCGGCGGTTTTCAACTGCTCGGCTTGCAGGATTTTCCCGGACAGGGCACGGCGCTCGTGGGAGCGGTCGATCCTTTCTGGGACGGCAAACCTTACGTCACTCCCGAACAGTATTCCCAATTCTGCAATCAGGTGGTTCCGCTGATTCGCACCAAACGCTTCACCTATACCAGCGGTGAAACTTTCGACGCCAAAGTGGAAGTCGCCCAATTTGCAGAACAAAGCTTTACGGCTGCAAATGTAGCATGGAAACTGACGGAAAGTAACGGGAAAGAAGTAGCGTCAGGCAAATTCACCTGCGACCTTCCTGCGGGAACGCTTACCGAAGTTGGAGCTGTTTCTCAAAAAATCACTACCGATGTTCCGAAACAGTACCGGATGGAAGTTTCCGTGAACAATTATACGAACGGATGGGATTTATGGGTATATCCTTCTACTAAGGGTAAATCCAAAGATGTTCAAGTAGTTACCAAGTTGGATGAAACAGCGGCGGCGTTTCTTGAGAAAGGAGGAAAAGTGCTGTTGATTCCTGCTTTCGGCTCGATGATAAACGAAGGAAAAGACTCGGTTGTGGTAGGATTCTCGTCGATATTCTGGAATACCTTATGGACGAGCAATCAGGCGCCGCATACGCTTGGAATCCTTTGCGACCCCAAGCACCCCGCCCTCTCGCTCTTCCCGACCGATTTCTACAGCAACTATCAATGGCAATATGCGATGTCGCATTGCAACGCCATACCGCTTCACAAACTTGGCGATAATATCCAGCCGATTGTGCGGATCATCGACGATTGGTTCACCGCCCGTTCATTGGGGATGATTGTGGAATTGAAAGTCGGCGACGGAAAATTGCTTATCTGTTCAGCCGACTTGAACACGACTGACAAGAATCGTCCCGAAGCGCAACAGCTTAAAAACAGTTTGCTGAGTTATATGGAAAGCGACAGTTTCAACCCTGTACAGACAACTACGGTCGAAAATGTCCGTTCGCTGTTTAAAATAAGAAAATAATACAAGATTTCAATAAAATTTTCCATTCTTTATTCTTTTTTACTTCGCTATTTTTGTAGCGTAAAATTCTGTAAAATATAATATTCATTTTATTATTTACAAGTTAAAAATTATTTTCGCCATAAATAATAAAAAAATATAATTTTACATTTTACGGGGGAAAATTTCGTGGATATCCTCTACAGGCGAATTGTTGTCTGTAGATAAAATTGAATCTATCCGGATATCTGCCTGTCAAGATTTATTTTTATTGTATGAAAACTAAAGTTTGGGAAGAAGACATTGTTATTCCGACGTATGAAACCGGCGTTCCGGAAAAGAATCCGATATTTTTAGAAAAACGGGTTTATCAGGGAAGTAGCGGCGTTGTTTATCCTTATCCGGTTATAGAGAAGATTTCGGATGAGAAAATTGATAAGCAATGGCACGGGGTTTTTCTTGAAAACGAGTACCTGAAAATAATGATTCTGCCCGAATTGGGAGGACGGGTGCAAATGGCGTATGACAAAATCAAAGAACGCCATTTCATCTATTACAACAACGTTATCAAGCCGGCTTTGGTGGGATTGACCGGACCCTGGATTTCAGGCGGAATAGAATTTAACTGGCCCCAGCATCACCGTCCAAGTACCTTTTTGCCGGTTGATTTCAGCATCGAGGAAAATGAAGACGGCAGCGCTACGGTTTGGATTAACGAACAGGAACGGATGTTTCATCAGAAAGCTACGGTTGCTTTTACGTTATATCCCGGAACCGCTTATTTGGAAATTAAAGCTGCGTTATTCAATCCGACTCCCGTTCCGCAAACTTTTTTGTGGTGGGCAAATCCGGCGGTTAAAGTGAACGACCGCTATCAATCGGTTTTCCCGCCCGACGTCAATGCCGTATTTGACCATGGCAAACGCGACGTTTCCAGTTTCCCGATAGCTACAGGAACCTATTACAAAGTTGATTATTCGGCAGGCGTTGATATTTCCCGATATAAAAATATTCCTGTTCCTACCTCTTACATGGCAATCAAATCGAAATATGATTTTATGGGAGGTTATGAACACGACACAAAAGCCGGCGTTTTGCATGTCGCCAACCACCACGTTTCGCCGGGTAAAAAGCAATGGACGTGGGGAAATGGCGATTTCGGAAGGGCATGGGACCGCAACCTTACCGACAGCGACGGACCCTATATCGAACTGATGACCGGCGTTTTCACCGATAACCAGCCCGATTTTTCATGGTTGCAACCCTACGAAGAAAAAACGTTTGTGCAGTATTTCATGCCTTACCGTGAGCTGGGTCTGGTGAAAAATGCCTGCAAAGACCTTTTGATGAATTTGGAAGAAGAAAATGAAACCGTCATTCTTAAACTGCTTTCAACCAGAAATTTAAATAATGTGACAATTTGTTTAAAAGCAAACAGCCAAATTCTATTGGAAGAAATTGTTTCGTTGTCTCCTGAAGAGGTTTATGAAAGGGTTGTTCCTTTAAGGGCTTTGAAGCCTTTAAAGCCCCTAAAGTTTGAAAACCTGTCACTCGAAATCCACTCCGAAAAAGGGAAAAAGATTCTGAGCTGGTCGCCCGAAAAAGAAACCATCAAACCCTTGCCTCAACCGGCACAGCGCGCATTACCTCCCGCTGAAGTCAAAACAACGGAACAGCTTTTCCTGACCGGTTTGCATATCGAACAATACCGCCATGCAACCTATAAAGCAACCGACTATTATATGGAGGCTTTGCATCGCGACCCGTCCGACATACGCAACAACAATGCGATGGGACTGTGGCTGTTCCGCAAGGGAAAATTTGCAGATGCGATTCCTTATTTTCGCCATGCAATTGAAACCCTTACCTCGCGCAATCCGAATCCTTACGATGGAGAACCGTATTATAATCTGGGGTTGGCGCTAAAGTTCCTGGGGAAAAATGATGAAGCATACGAATCGTTCTACAAGTCATGCTGGAATGCCGCGTGGCAAGATGCCGGATTCTATTCGCTGGCGCAATTGTCGATCATTGACGGACGCCTGCAGGATGCGGAAGAAGAAGTGGAAAAATCGCTGATTCGCAACTGGCACAATCACCGCGCACGCCACCTCAAGGCAGCCATCTTGCGCCATAAAGGAGAAATATATCAGCAACAGACATTGAAATGGATCGAAGAATCGCTGGAAATCGACCGTTTCAACTTCGGCTGTCTTTTTGAACAATATCTTATCACTGGAGACGCCGCAGCAAAAAAACTGCTGCTTGAACGCATGCGCTCAGACAGTCCGAATTATGAAGCGATTGCCTTGGATTATATTCAGTCGGGACTGTATGAAGAAGCCACGCTTCTGTTGCAATTTTGTATTGATAATGCAAATCCCTCACAGATAATTTATTATTATCAGGCTTGGGCTTTTCAATTAGCCGGAAATACAAACAAAGCAAAAGAAATTTTTCAATTAGCGGCAAAGCAATCGCCGGATTATTGTTTCCCAAACCGGTTGGAAGCTATTTCGGCGCTTCGGGCGGCTTGCTCCGAAAATCCCGAAGATGCTTACGCTCCTTATTATTTAGGCAATTTGTGGTACGACAGGCAACAATACGATGATGCGATTGCCTGCTGGGAACTTTCGGCTTCCATCAATCCCAACTATCCTGCCGCATTGCGAAACTTGGCGCTTGCCGCATTCAACAAACAAAAAGATGTTCCAAAAGCAGTTGCTCTGTTGGAAAAAGCATACAGCCTGAATGAGAATGATACTCGCATATTGATGGAATTAGACCAGCTGCGCAAACGGTTGAATTATTCTCATGCAGAACGGCTGACATTCCTCGAAATCCGCATGAAATCGGTTTTGCAAAGAGACGACTTGTATTTGGAATTTGTGACTTTGCTCAACCAACTGGGACGATACGAAGAAGCAAAAGCGATGATCGACAAACGCAAGTTTCATCCCTGGGAAGGCGGAGAAGGAAAAGCAATCGGACAATATGTGTTGTGCCGGTTGGAATTAGCGAAAAAAGCGCTTGCTGTAGAAAAATACGAAAATGCGATAGCGCTGCTTAATGAAACGGATATTTATCCCGATAATTTGGGAGAAGGAAAACTGTTCAATGCCGAAGAAAATGAAATCTTTTATTACAAAGGAATGGCATATAAAGGTTTAGGAAATGTGGAACAGGAAAAAGAATACTTCTTCAAAGCTACGGTTGGTTCTTCCGAACCGGTACAAGCCTTTTTCTATAACGACCAGCAGCCCGATAAAATTTTTTATCAAGGTTTGGCATGGAGAGCGTTGGGCAATGAAAGGAAAGCCCGGCGCTGTTTCAATAAACTGATAACGCATGGCGAAAAACATCTGTTCGACGAATGTAAAATCGATTATTTTGCTGTCTCCCTGCCCGACCTGGCTATCTGGGATGATGATTTGAACGTCCGAAACAAAATCCACTGTTATTATGTCATGGCTTTGGGATACAGCGGATTGGGACAGGATGAGAAAGCGGAAGTTTATTATCTGAAAGTGAAAGAATTGGATGTGAATAAACAAGTGTTTATAAAATGAGAATAAAATAATTTAATAGTCCCTTTAAAATATATATTTTGTAACCTTAACTTCTTACCCTCTTCGTCTTCTTTTACGCGTAATTAATCTCTATAATAATTGGAGATTTAACATTCACTAAAATAGCACACCCCGATCTGGCGACAGCTAACACCAGTATTTCAGTTGGAGATATTAATAACGACGGTTTGATGGATCTTTTCATTACCGGCTCATCTGGCTTTGCTCCGGGTAAAATGTTCTATAATAATGGAGATAATACATTCACCATGTCTGCTACTTTTCCTGTCGAAGGACTGGCAAGAACCGGAGGTAACAGTTTAGTGGATATTGACAGAGATGGCAACCTGGATTATTCTTGTATCGGATATGGTAACGGCAAATACAGGAATGTGGTTGGATTCAATACGCTAACAGATGCGACAGATGCTCCGATTCCTTCCAATACAGCGCCTTCTGTACCCGCCAATTTGAAGGTAGCGTATGCAGACGGTAAATTCACGCTGACATGGGACGAATCAACTGATAAGGAAACGCCACAAGCCGCACTTCGTTATAATGTTTATGCCAAAAATATTGGAACTGACGCAATTTTTGCTTACGCTCCGGTTGACATCGAAACCGGCGTATTGAAAATCGGCGGAGCGATTGTTCCATTGTTAAGCACGAATTCCATTACATTAACGATGGACGACGGCAAATATACGTTTGGCGTTCAAGCGGTGGATCAGGCTGACTTGGCAAGCAAATTTGCTACTTTCGATTACAATCCGACGGGAATTTCAGCTAACGTTCCAAATAATAATGCAGTGCGCGCTTTCGTCAGCGACAGGGATATTGTTATTGAAAACAACATGTCAACGGCCTCATCCTATTCGATAATAGCTCCAACCGGACAAATTATTGCTACGGGCGTATGTCCTGCCGGCTCTAAACAAACCGTATCCGGATTGGCACAAGGAGTCTATATTGTTAAGACAACGGGAAATGTTAATAAACTATTAGTATTTTAGGTTGTGAAATACATTATCTTCCTTAAGGAAAACAGATTCCTAAAATCTATATTGCAAACGCAATGTAAAAATATTATCTTTTCTGTTTTTTGAAAAATCATTCATCCAATCTGGATTTTCCAGATTGGATGAAGTTTCATTTTTCACTATCTCATAGTAAAGCAATACCCTGAATTGCGATGTTGGGTCAAACAGGCAACCCAGACCGAATGTAGCATATTTAATATCGGTTGCAGACGTTCCGTTCAAGCCGATTTCATCATTTTTTACTTTTGTATTCGGGTTATATACGTCGTATTTGATGACTGCGGAAAAAGGCGACGTTTTGATTTTTTGTACAAGCATGGCATACCAACCCATAACAGGGCGGATGTATGTATCTTGAGGAGCAGGTAACGATGCGCTGTTCGGACTCATGCTGCTCGTCGCAGTTCCGGGCTGTGTTCCCCAAATATATTCTCCACGCACTTGCGTAACGCCGATAACCGTCTGTAAACGAAAACGGGCGTCAAAACCAGCATATTCCCGTTTGGCGTATTTTCCTGTATTGCCTGCATCACTGTTCAGGACAAACTTATTACCGGCCATTGTATATACATTATCATCGGTTTGATAGACGCCACCGTTGTAGTAAGATACGCCGCCGCCGTATTGTATTGAAGAACCTGCCGATTTCGATGCGCTAAGATGACCAATGAAATCTTTCCTGCTATCGACATCCGGATTAACGCCGCCACCGGCAAAAAGTCCTCCTTCAAACTTGATGAATGACAAGGGCGATGTTGCCGCCGGCTGTAGAATAATCATCGCTCCGAGATCGCCCTCATCAGGAAATAGCGTTTGCTCTACGCGGGAACGTTCGGTTGATTCGGTCAGGGAAGATGAGTAACTAATCTCATATCCGAACGGACGGTTGAAAATGCCGGTGCGAATGGCGCAAGTTTTGCCCCATGGGTCTTTTACATCAAAGCAGGCTTGCCATATCCTCAACGACACACCGTTCGCGCCGTATTTATCTACGATAATCATGTCGAATAATCCGGATAACAGACTTTTGTTGTCATACGAAAAAATCAGATGGCCGCGACGTACACCGAAGCGGTTAAAAGAGGTTGATCCTGTATTCGGCGCTCCCACTTTTAGGGCTGCCGCCTGTTCGCCGTATTGCCACTGCGTTTGGACATATCCGTTAATTTTCAAATTGCTGAGTTCATTAAGGATGTTGTTTTGTTTCAGACTGTCATTCTGTGCAAAACCAGACAGTGACAAGCAAAACAGGCAGAGCGGAAATATAATCTTTTTCATAAAACTGTTTTTTTAAGAATATTTGCATATTTTACCCGTTTTTCCATAAAACGAGGTGTCTAAATCGATAATCCTGTTGTCTTGTCCCGGAATATGTTGACCTTTTTTCAGATTAATAATTGTTCTTTTTTCACTTTTGCTTCTATCGAAGCAATGCGTTTTTTTAGGCATAATCGACTGGAATAGGAAAAATGGG
>Ga0123357_10001116_pt1 | contig 27843 bp, 25 predicted proteins | sample TergutEmb28metaG_FD_89873 | JGI IMG/M metagenome (GOLD analysis project Ga0123357, IMG submission 89873) | Embiratermes neotenicus P4 segment gut microbial communities from Petit-Saut dam, French Guiana - Emb289 P4 | ecosystem: Host-associated > Arthropoda: Insects > Digestive system > Gut ...
AAAACCAAGAAATCGATAGTGAGAACTATTCGCAAAACGATTCGGGAGATCAGTGATGAGGAATGCGTGAACTTTATTCGTGATGCTGGATACGGTTCCATGTGACCGGAAACCGCTCTATCTGGCCTGATTACGCCAAATCTAAAAAGTTGATCCATGTGTACTGCGGGCGCTGCGGAAGCCCCTATGTTGAAGTTGACGGCCCATGGTAATTGGCGCAAGACTGGCGGTCAACCGGCTGATCACCAATAAATCACAAGCTTGGATGCTTATGAGTTCTGGAAGGCAACCCTCAACAGTTGGCACAATGTAGTCAAACAAGGCTAATGCTTACTCTCAGCCACCTTCATTGCCAGATCCCATTCATTGAGCAATGTCCTTCCTGTAAGATCTAAGGCAATAATTGCGCTATCAACATAGACATCAGTTACGGGTTCGGACCCACTGATTGAACGTTGATTGAACGCGCCCAGTGGCATTTCAAGAGCGCGCGGTCTGGTGGGCACGAAATTTGGCGAAGAACGGAGGAGTTTGCCGGAAGTTGCGGGAAGCAGAATTCGGCGTTCGTCACGACACAGCGAGATCACAGCTGGAATGCCGAACTCACTGATTGCAGCTTGAAGCCCTCCAGAAACGCTCCCGTCCTTGGGAATATGCAATCTCTCCTTTGATTCCGTTCGATACCAGCAATGTCGCTCGCGATACCTGCCGCCCCAGCATCGTCGTTCGAATATAAGCTCGACCTGCGCAGCCCTGCTTTCCACAGTTGTGGATTCGCTTTGCAATTGGCGTTGATGGTGTATGATTAGTAATTAGTAATCACTGCCTTACGTATAGAAAATGGACGCATCCAACCTCTCTGCGCACATCGCAACATTGGCGATCGCTGGAGGCATTGGAAAGTCCGACCACAGCCGTCACAAGCGACGATCGCGCACCTGGGCAACCAAACAAGTCGGTCTCCAGCCCGCCAGCGGGAACCTCTCTGTCGAGAGATGCCACACGCCGCCCCATCTGGTCCTTGTCGCCTCTTAGCGGGCCCCAGTGGCCTTCTCCAGCCGATTGAAAGCCTGTCAGACCACGGTGCACGGTGGTCCCCGGTAGCCACGGTAGCGGCCGTGCTCCACGGCGCCATAGCGGGGCTTTCCGCTTTCCCTTTCCCGCTGTCCTTAGCAATCGATGGGAAAGGGAAACGGGAAATCTTTTACCGCCATATTTACGCGGATTTGCTCAGCCAGCAACACTCATCAAATGAGCATGCGCAGCGCGACTTCCACAACCCGCGCGACACAGCCTGGTGACCTCGTCCCGGCATCGGCTGAAAGCCACCTGGTCACCCGTCACGAGGCAAGTGGATGTTCCAGCACCAGCGCGGTATGCCGTTCGGCGGCATTCGTGACGTGGAGGACCGAAGCCTTGCGATCACACGCGGTCACATTCTCACAGGGGTGATCTCCGAATTGCCCGCAACATCGCGTCCCGAAGGATGTCATTCATGCGCGTATGGTAATCCTGCCCCTGGCTTTCCAGCCATGCCAGAACGTCCGAATCCATCCGCACTGTGGTCTCGGTCTTCGTAGGCTTGAGGAGGGGATTGCGAATGCCATTCTTCCAGAATTTTTCGGACAGCGGCGGGATATCGCTGGTGTCAATGGCACTGTCTGGCATTTCGGCCAGGGCCCTGATCTCGGCTTGCTGCTGTTCCGTCAGTGGCGGCGGACTGTCCAGGTCGAGTTCATAGCGAACTGTCTTGCTCATAACGTCTTCTCTCTCGGTTCCGCCTTCCTTGCTGAAATTATGCGGATGATCTCGCATCCATCGTCATCGTCCGGGAAGGTATGGGCGACCACCAGCAACAAATGGCCCTCCACGATTCCGGTGGTTTCCCATCGGTATTCGCCGCCCTCAATGCGGTCCGGTGCAAGAACCGCAAATGGATCGAGAAAGACACGAGCGGCGGTCTCGATGCTTACACGGTGCTTCCTTGGATTGCCTGCGGCTTTCTCAGCATCCTCTACAGCCCGTGTCGCCATAACTTATGACACTACCTCCATGTAGTGAGGACAATGCATCGGCAGATGCCCCTACCACATTCTCGACGGCCCGTCAAAGTTCCGGCGACACACCGACTGCACAGAAATCTCCTGGCCTTGAATACGCTTGGCCAGACTTCACGGTCAAATCCAGTAAACCATGGGGAAATTTCAAGGACACTCAGGAACTTCAGGACCTGAGACCTGAAACATTGCCATCCAGCCGTCCCCGGGCGATTCCCGCCGCTATTCGAACCGACGTGGCACCTGAACCACCTCCGTTTAACATTGATTCTATTGAATATTTTCGCGTCCGTCAGCGTTTTCCTTTCCGTCTGCCGTTTTCCTGCTCCTGGAAGCGCTGGCGCTTCGCTCGCGAGACCACACCTCGGCGAGCGTTCCGCGCATCCCGCTGACTGTACCTGTCGACCTTGCCCGATGGTCACCACAACAGCCCACAATCGATGCCACTGATCCGAGCAAGGCGAAACTGGTTCCTTTTTGCCAAATCGAGTGGGTAGATATTCTGAGGATCTCGCAGGGCTGGCTCTCGCCTTCGTCGCAGAGGTTCGGCTAGCCCCTTGAAGCCGGCGCGGCTTGAGTTCTCGGCGGGCCTCCGATGGCTCCAACAACTCGACCTATGGACGATTGCAGCGGTTCTGTTCGGAAAGGGCACCCACATCAAACCCCTCCCCGTTCTATTTTTTTGGCGGCTTTCACCCAGCCGCACGTCTGTGTGAAATCCCGTGGCCCCATTCGAAAACCCGCGTGCCTCGAATCTGGACCCGTGCAGCACTGGGAGGATCAGTGCATCAGGTGGTACTGCAGAACATAGACCAATGCCCCCGAGGCATAACCGAGCAGCGCCAGCAGAGACACCCGCCGCACGTACCAGAAGAACTCGATCTTCTCGATCCCCATCGCGGCAATGCCTGCAGCCGAGCCAATGATCAGGATTGATCCGCCGGTTCCTGCGCAATAGGCGATGAACGCCCAGATGAAATTGTCGGCCGGGAAGCTTGATGGGTCGTACATCCCCATCGTCGCGGCGACCAGCGGCACGTTATCGATGACAGCGCTGAGAAGACCGAGCACGACGACGATGATGTCGTTGCGGCCGATCATGGCCTGCAGCCATTTGGCAAGCATCGACAGCAGGCCGGCATGTTCCAGACAGCCCACCGCGAGCAGGATGCCGATGAAGAACACCAGCGCGCTCATGTCGATCCGGGTCAATGCCTGCGCCAGCGACAACGTTCGCCGCGCCGTTTCGTCCTTGTGGCGATGGATGATTTCGCCAGCCAGCCAGAGAATGCCGAGCCCGAACAGGACGCCCATGAAGGGCGGCAGCCCCGTGACCGCCTTGAAGACCGGCACGGCGATCAGAAGGCCGAGGCCGAGATAGAACATCAGGTTGCGCTCGACCCGTTCGATCCCCTGCGGTGCCACCTTCCCCTGTGGCACGGCAATCGTTCTGCCCCTCCGGCAATGGCTGATCACCGCAAGCGGAACCAGGAGACTGACGATCGATGCCGGCAGTGCCGCGCTCATGACGCCGAGCGATGACACCCGTCCGCCGATCCACAGCATCGTGGTCGTGACATCGCCGATCACCGACCAGGCTCCCCCGGCATTGGCTGCGATTACGATGACCGAGGCAAAGAGCAGCCGATCCTCCCGCCGGCCCAGCAGTTTCTGCATGAGTGAGACCATGACGATTGTCGTCGTCAGGTTGTCGAGGATCGCACTCAGAAAAAACGTCACAGATCCAACCAGCCACAACAGCCGAACCTCGTTCCTGGTCCGGAACAGGGCGGTAATGACCTCAAAACCGTCATGCGCATTGATCACCTCGACGATCGTCATGGCGCCGACAAGGAAGAACACGATCTGGGCAACGGAAGTCACGGATTCGTCGAGCTGCCGGCTGATTGCGCCATGATCGCCAGACATCATGGCGTAGCTGGTCCAGAGCAGGCCGGCAGCCACCAGTGCAGACGCGCTCTTGCTGACGCCAAGCGGGTGTTCCAGGGCGATCGCGGCATAGGCGATGACAAAGATGGCGAATATCGCGACGGCCAATTTCGCTCCCGATCCTGCCAGAAAGACCCCGGTCGGCCTCCAGATTCTGTGGCCGGCTCAGCGTCGTTTCTTAGCCCGGCGACACGCCAAATGCCAACGTCGCACCCGAGCGGGGCTGGCGGCAGACGTGCTGGCGATGCTTCTGGCAGGCACCCTGCCCCATCCCGACCCCCGCGATACGATTACCCGGTATCACCCCATGCCTGCGGCTGACGTTCGCTGACGCATGGCGCATGACCCGGGGTCGAAAAGATCCGTCATTTCTTCTTTCACCGGCAATTTTTCGTCGGCTTTGCAGCCGAAACAAGCGTAACGATCCTGGCCACGCCCCGCACGAGAGCCAACCGTCACAGCGGCCTCAGAACGCCAGACCCGAAAGCGAAAATCGCGGGCGGGGTGTGGCATTGCTCCAGCCATTGGCCGTCACTCTGCGCTCAACTGCCACACGGTGCCGGCGGTGCCGCCCATGTGGTTTAACAGTATAACGAAGCTGTGCGAATGTCGCCTTCCTTGCTTCCGCCATTCCGGCCCACCAACCTCGTCAATGCAGGCGTGCCATGACCGAAGAGAATAAGCCAGTCCCTCATGCCTACACGGTGGCCCTGCGATTCACAGGTGACCAGCTGGTGCCATCTGAAATTTCAGCTCGGCTGAATCTGCAGCCAAGCCACGCGTCCGATCAATCACAGGATCCGTCAACCACAAGGCGGCGCTGTCCATTCTGGACATATAATGGGCAGGGTGAGGAAGGATTTCAGCCTGAGTGGACATGCCTGGAAGACGGCCTCACATTTCTTCTCAAACGCCTGCGTTCCAGAAAAGCTCAGATTATCGCACTGGCCTGCGAGTTTGACGCGCTCTGGTGGTGCGGTAACTTCCAGGCGAGCTTTAATGGTGGCCCGACCCTGTCTGCGAAACTGCTGACAGAGATCGGCAGCACCGGTATCCCCCTCTCCATCGACAATTATTTCTGCGATGAATAGCGCCCTGCCACATGGGAGCGAAGATGCCGTGCTGATGCACAGACGGCTGGGAGAATTTCGGATCCCATCGCTCCTTCCATCGCACAGGGTCACCCAGTGAATGCCTGCCTGTCCCGGTCTGCCAGAGTGGTTTCCTGCAGGTTTCGAGCCGCGCCCAAGGGCTCGGCTTAGGGACTCGGCTTAACGGATCGGCTTACCGCGTTTCTTCCTTGAGCCATGACCTGCCAGACGACATAGTGACCCGGCGCAAGCCTTGCGCAACAAGGATGGCGTGGCGGTAATACTCTACTCCTCACCCTGCCACTTGCATCAAAAGGTCGAGGTCGTGCATGGGGAACTGGTATTATGCAACGGACGGCAAGCCTGTGGGCCTGGTCCCGGAGGAAAAGCTGCGCGATCTCTTCGCTTCCGCCTCCAGCTCTCTTGACGCCGACACGCTGTTGTGGCGGCAGGGAATGCCCCGTTGGCGGAAGGCATCGGAAACCGGGCTGGTGCATTCTTTTTCGTCCCCGACGCCTGAGGCAGGTCCGCCCACGGATCTCACCGCTGCCGCTTTGGACCTGACACCAACGGAGACGATTGCCGGCCCCCCCTTTGCGCATGGCCATGGTTCTGCGACAAAGCCTCGCCATCTTCAAAGCCAGATTCGGCTCCTGGCTCGTGATCAGCGTCAGCCTGACGCTGTTGCTGTTGCCGCTCAACCTGCTGCCTCTTGGCCCGCTCCCGAAAATCGGTGTGGGTGTTGTGACGGGAGTGATGGCCACGATGGTCCAGGCGATCATCACCTGTGGCGCCTACCAGAGCTGCTGCGCCCTCGACTTCCGTCTCGCAGATATCGTCGATTTGACGTTGCGGCGTTCCCTGCCCATCCTCGGAATCGCCCTGCTGATATTTCTGGGCATGTTCGTCTTCAGCTTGATCGCGGGGTTTTCTGCCGTGGCCGGCTTCGTTCGATCAACGGGCGTCGGTTACGCCGTCCTGGCTGTGATTTTCCCCGCGGCGTTGGCTGTGCTCTATGTTTCGGGACGGATTTTTGTCGCCATTCCCGCCTGCATCATCGAGCAGCTCGGCCCCCTCGCCAGCCTGAAACGGAGCATTCGACTGACGAAACCTCACCCCTGGAAGGCCTTGCTGCTGTCGCTGATCTCGCTGGCGCCCAGCCTGCTGGCCCTTGGAGCCGGCGCACTCCTTGGATACCTGGCGCCGAAATTTGTGCACGGCCTTTCTTCCTCCGCCTCCTCGAGGCTGGTCCTTTCCCTCGCACTGGCCCCCGTTTCATGGGTTGTCAACATTTTGACAGGCATCCTGGTCGCCACCACCTATGCGGAACTGCGCCGGACCACCGAAGGCCTGACCAGCAAAGGGATCGTGGACGTCTTTGACTGATCCCTCTGCGCTTCACTGCCGTTTCACGTGAGGCATCATCTGCCACGCGTCCCATCCTCCGGATCCTCCGGCGCCCACCACGGGCCCGGGTCAATCGCGACGTTGTCCTTCCGGAACTCAACATAAAGCACCGGCCGGCCGACGCTGCGCCGGCCGACCCAGCCCTCCGATGACGAGCCCATGGTCGCGACCGCCTCCCCCATGCGCACGAACTGACCGATTTGGGCCGAGATATGCTCCACGCCCGCCATCACGACATGATAGCCGTCGCCAGAGGTCAGGATCAGCACCTGGCCAACGCCGGGGTAGGGACCGGCATAAATCACCCAGCCGTCACAGGGGGCCGTGACCTGGGCACCCGCCGCCGTCACCAGCAGCTCGCCCTTGTCCACATCGCCACTCGAATCGAAGCCTCCGAAATGCCCGATCCGGACACCTTTCACCGGCCTCGGGAGCTGCCCCAGGAGGGACGCGAAGGGCACGGCCGGACGCTGTCGCGACGGCGACAGCGTCTCAGCATTGAGCTTCCCGGTCTCCCTCGGGACGGTTTCTGGTTGGTCCTGCGCTTCCGCCGATGGAACCGAAGGGGGCTGGCTGGCGACGGGCGCGGCAAACAGGCAGCCACCGAGCAGCGTTGCCCCTGCGACAAAATACCAACGCCAGGCTGGCATCACAGCGCCGCTTACGTTCAATTTCGATCCGCGACAGGTTTCCAGCAACTTTCCCTCCTCTCCTTCACCAGCCAGCTCCACCTCTCATCCCTGGTCGACGGACAGCGTAACGGGCTGATTCCGAGCCAAAGGCGAGCCGTGAGCACACAGGTTGGGCAGTACTCCGATCACAAAGCACCTACACGCTCGGCGAGCAGCTTCTGCGCTGCCTCCAGGCGCGCGCGCGCCTGCGTGATCAGCTCATCGGTCTGCTCCAGCGCCTTTTCCTGCGTCAGCATTTTCTGTGCGTAAACGCGGGCGAGATCGGACCCCTGAGGGGCGGCTTTGAGGTTTTCGCGCAGGCGTTCATCATCTTTGGTGGAGTCCTTGCGCTGCTTCTCCAGCCGTCCGACCTCTGCCCTGGCCTCGTCGCAGGCCTTTGTCGCCTCCGCCAGCGTTGCCAGACGACCCCTCGCCTCATCACTGATCTCGGGAGCGATCATCAACGCACGGACGCGGATGTCGGTCAGCTGTCCAACCTCAATGATTTCGACAGAGGGACGCTCCATCACCACCTTGACCTCGCGCGGCTGGTTGCCCGCGACATCAAAGCGCAGCCGATAGGCTTTTTCCGAGATTGCCGCCTGTTCAGGCCTGGGTTCCACGAGCGTCCAGTCCGTGATCCGGGGCTGCTCGATGGTCAACTGACGCGGCTCGGGAGAGCCGTTCCTGATGCGATAGGTCGTGGTCTGGCGCAGCCGGCTTTCGATATGGACAACACCATTGACCGCCTTGACGCTGGTCACTGCCGAGGCCGAGCCGCGCTCGGTGTCAACATGAACTTTCTGGTCAGCGGCAAAGCCGACCAGGCGGGAGTCTCCGGCGGGCAGCAGCGGGAATTGGGCGTCCCCGGAGAACAGTGGTCCGGCCTCCGTGGCCTCATAGACCGTGACCGCGCCCGACGGCAGCGAGGTCGGGCTGTCATTCTTGAGCGACAAGGCATGCCAGGGATTGCGGCCGTCACGATACCACGCCATCCTCTGCGCCGGAATGCTGAGCTCAACGAAAGGCACGGTCAGGCTTTCACCAGCCCTTACAGTGACAGGCGTCGACAGCGTGAAGCTCGCACCTGCTATGTCTTCGCTGGCTTCAGTGGCAAGCTCTCGGGGAGCGCTCATCGGGGCGGCGGGCAGAGCAGGAACGGCGTCGGCAGCCCGAGGCTGGTAGTATTTGGTGCCGATGGTGTTCTTGAGGTAATTTACGTCGCCTCCAACGCCGGCGTTGTCAAGGGACCAATTGACGAGAAGCCCATCATCGGCCGGCGCCTGCGCCACGCGACTGGCCGCTGGTGCATTCGCCGGACGCTTGACGTAATAGGGACTATACAACGCCTGGCGGAAGGTCACCGGTGAGGCCGAGGACAGGGTGACGGCAACATCCTTCCAGGGATTACCCGTCATATTCTCCAACACCACCCAGCCTTCGAGCCGGGCCTTATCCTCGCCGACCTTGTCCTCGCCGACCTTGGGCAGCACCATGCGATAGGCGGCCTTCACACCGGGGCCTCAGCAACGTAACCGACGCGCACCACGCGATTGCCGCCGTTCGCGAGGCTGATCGCGATGTCGCGCCCGGAACGATCCTGTGCCGCGCGCAACGCCTTCATTGCGCCCTCAACCTGCTCGCCGAGACGGGCATCTTTGAATTGCAGCCCCTGGGCCTCTTCAAGAATGAACTGCTCAATCGCGCCACCCGCGAGAACCGAGACCCGCGTCTGCGTCGTCTCCACCTTCTCCTTCGTGATCACGGTCTCGCTTGCAACACTGACGATGCGTCCCTCGATAGCGCGTGGTCCGGTGAGCCTGATTTCGGCCCCCTTCAGCGCCGCCATCAATGCCGGCAGAGTTTCGAGATCCGATTTGGCAAAGGGGAGCGAGGCGAAAACCTGATCGGCCCCGGCCTGACCCGGCAATGTCGCCGAGGCGGGACCGGCGGGATCGAGGATCACCATGCTGGCAAGGATGTCGTCGACCTGGTCGAACTTCGCCCGCAAGGTCAGGGTCTCTTTGCCGCTGACCTCGGCTTCATATTCGAAATAGCCGACACCACCGGTGCCAAGCACCGCGCGCTTGAGGGCCAGTTCAGAGGCCCAGCCGGGGCTGCCGGTGAGGCTGGCGGCCATCGCAACAGCAACGAAAGATGGTGAAATGCGCATGTCAGTCCTTTGAGAATGGCGGCGCGGAGTGCGGGACGCACAAATCGCGACCGCTTGACCCCGATCCCGCGATTGGCGGTCTGCCGAAGCTGCACAAATTGCGGCTCTTTCCGGCTTTTTCGGGTCAGAAATGTCCCGCTCAAGGAAACGTGACGGCAGCCCACAGGCGCTTGCGCGCCGCAGGAACGGCCATCCCTGCCCGCGCGCGGCACGATTGCAAACGGCAATATCATGCGTGCCAGACCTCACGCCATGATGGAGCGGACGCGGACCAGCCCGGAAGGCGTGACGCGATTTTCCGCCACCGTGCGCACTGCAGGTTTCGGGCATGATCGGCGCCACTTCGTCCAACGGACCTGACATAAGCCTCCAATGCAGAGCGAGGGCGATCACCATCGAGGCGTCAAAGCCTGCGCGCTGATCCGCCCTGACCTGAGCCTCGTCACCGCCTCAAGAGAGCCCTTCAGAACGGCGGCTCACCACACCCGCCGAAATGCAGATGCGCCGATGCCAGCCGCACGGACTTGCGGATCGGCGCGGCACGCACGAGCCGGAAGGGTCCCATCGGTCTTGCCGGAGCCGGTTTTGTCCTATTGCGGGGGCCGGTTCGATGCCGCAGCGGCCCTGACGACCGAGCGGAACTGGGCGTGGCGGCTGAGCCAGACACTGCCGATCACCACCACCATTCCGATGCCCTGGGTCAGGGTCAGGCGCTGGTTGAGCAAGAGCCATCCCAGGATCACCGCGACCACAGGCGAGAGGAAGGACAGGGAGGCAACCAGGGGCGGGTTGAGGACCGCGAGGCTGCGCAACCACAGCACATAGGCAAAGGCGGCACCGATCAGGGAAAGATAGAGCAGACCCGTGATGTGGCTCAGGGTCAGGGCCGGCAGCGGCGGCTCGAGCAGCCATGCCACCGGGATCAGGAGAAGGCCCCCGATGGTGAGCTGCCAGGCACTGAAGGTCAGTGCCGAGACCGGTGGCCGCCAATGGTGGCTGAGCACGGTGCCGAGAGCCATCGAGACCGCCCCGGCAAGAGACGCGAGCACACCGGTCGTATCCAGTGTGGCCTGCGGCGTCAGCACCATCAGCGCCACACCGAAAACGCCGGCGACAGCGGCAACGAAGGACAGCACATGGACGGTGGAGCGCAGAATGAGCCGCGACAGCGCCACCACGATCAGAGGCTGGACCGCGCCCACGGTTGCGGCGACCCCTCCCGGCAGGCGGTAGGCCGCCACAAACAGCATGACGAAGAAAAACGAGAAATTCAGGATGCCGAGGATTACCGAGCGGCCCCACCACACGCCCCACGGCAGCTGCCGCACCAGCACCAGCAGCACCAGGCCGGCCAACAGCGCCCGCAGCATGGCAACCGTCACCGGATAGTTCGGCGGCAACAGCTCGGTGGTCACCACATAGGTGCTGCCCCAGATCAGGGGCGCGACGACAGCGATTAAAAGATCAAGGTGACGTTTCATCCGATAGCGCAGACTTACATTCAGGCCCCACAAAACAGCCACCCTCACGACAGAGCTGGGCAGGCCTGTCAGGCAGAATTCGGCAATCTATCCAATCCCGGCACCATTTGGCATCACCCGACGACGGTACTGGCACGATAGGTTAATGCCCGGTCCCGATCTCGAGCGGCGTCTCGTCCGATATGCCGACGCGGTACCAGACAAAAAACGCCAGCAGCGCCACCGGGATGCCGATCATCGACGTCCAGACAAAGAACCAGACGAAGCCGGTGTGCTCAATCACATAGCCGGAACCGGCGGCGAGAAGACTGCCCGGGAAGGCACAGAGCGAGGTCAGCAGACCGAACTGGCTTGCTGCATGCTCCGCCGTCGCCAGCGTCGACATGTAAGTGATGAGAACGATGGAGGCAAAGGCGTGGGCAAAGCCATCGACGCCGACGGCCAGCGCAAAGGTCCAGAACGCCTTGCCTTCGTCGCCGCCATGGGCGGCGAGCAAAGCCAGCGCCAGATGCGAGGCCGAGCCCGCAACCGTGCCGATGAGCAGGCTCGACATCATGCCGATACGCGGGATCAGCCATCCCGCCATGAACGTGCCGCCAAGCGCGATCCAGAAGCCGAAGACCTTGGTCACGGTTGCGATGTCGGTGTTGGAGAAACCCTGGTGCTTGAAAAGCGGTATCTCCATCGCATTGGCGATGTAGCCCGGCATGCGGAAGCCGGCGACCAGCAGCAGGATCGCGAGCGCCATCGGTCCGAGCCGGGTCACGAGGTCCCGGATCGGTATCCAGATCGTCATGAAAAAGCCGGCATAGGGCTTGTGCGGTTCACGGTCGGAACGCGGTTCGGGAGCAAACAGCGTGGCAATGAGCCCGACCACCATCAGGCCGGCCATACAGAGATAGGTGATTTTCCAGCCATATTGATCAGAGAGATAAAGCGCGCCGGCACCGGCGGCGAGATTGCCGACACGCCAGCCGATCTCGGTCCATGACGACAGCACCGCCTGTTTCTCGGGAGCGCGGACACTGCTGATGCGCCAGCCGTCGAGCACGAGATCGAGCGTTGCGCCGCAAATGCCAAGCGCCAGAGAGAATCCGATCGTCCACCACAGCCAGTGGCCGGGGTCGCCGAAAGCGATTGCAGCGAGCATGGCCATGACGGCAAGAATGGCGACGAACAGCCATCCCCGTCGCCGCCCCAGCGCGGATCCGAGGAGGGGCGGATCAAACTGATCGAGAAACGGCGCCCAGACGAATTTGAGCTTATAGGCCAGCGTCAGTTCGCTGAGCAGGGCGATCGTCGCCAGGGGGACTCCCGCATCGGTCAGCCAGGCCGATTGTGTGGTATAGGTCAGCAGAAACGGCATGCCCGAGGTAAAGCCCAGCCCCAGGGCTGGCGCGACCCGCCGGTCCCGGATGAGGGCCGACCAGAAGGGCACGGGTGTGGCGCTGGCGACGATTGTCTGTGGCAATCGCGGGGTCCTTCGATTTTTCAGGTTGCGACCGCTGCCAGCCAAAGGCGGGAGCGGACTCAGCGTCGCGGTGGGGTTCAATCAGGCCTCGGACGGAAAGCCCTCGGCCGCAGGTCGGCATTTGAGGCCGGGTCCGTGCGCCTCTTTGCGCCATTGCCATTAAAGCCTTGTCCGGATTGCTCCAAGCGCTTTGATCGCCAGTCCGCCCCCTCTGACATCACCGGTTCCGGGACTGTTGCAGTGCCACTCCAGTGTCGGACGCCACCTCGGGCCCCCCTCCCCGGCGATGCCGCAGGTTCCGTCAAAAACGCCACAGCGACGGTTCGCGCCAGCCGCGATGAACGCACACTCGCGCCCGCCGGACCGACGGGAAACCGCACGGACCCAAACGGACCCACGGCTGCGAAGGCCGCTCGCGTGCCGAAAGAGATCGCACGCGGAGACGACCCTGACATAAGGGGACTTCCGGGTCACTCCTCTCACCCGCCCGGGCTGGCAGCCGATCCGGTGCCCGGTTGTTTTTGAAGTCGTTCCCGAGCGGCCCGACACCGTGTAATCGCTGGCGGAACCCACCCGCCCCCTCCATCGCGCAAGGGCGGCGTGCCAATCGTCAAACCTCTGGCGGAGGGATCGAACGCCTGCACTGCGCAAGCTGCACCTTCGTCGATCCCGTGATCAACCTCTCTCGCCCCCGAAGCAGCATCCGGATGCCCCGGAGCGCCGCAGCACACAAGCTGCGCCGCAACGGAGCGCTGATCGCACGGTCTGTGTCACGTCGCCAGGTGACCAACGCAACGATCCCTCAAACATCCGAGCAGGGATATGCGCTCCTGTTCGCAGAAAACGCCAGCAGGGTGTTTGAAGACCGCGATACCGCTCCGACGTGCGCAGGGACAGGTTTCGCAGCCCTGCTGCAGGCGTTCCCGCTGGTCACGCACTTTCCACAACCGGATATGTGTTGATAGCATTGGCGCGAACACAGCAATCGCGCAACGCAGCTGACGCCGCCTCTGGTTCGCTGATGGTGCACGACCTCGCCGGACGCATCAACCGCCTCGGCACGACCCTGCTGCCACCGATTTCCTGCGCCGAAACAATCACTTAACCAGAGGCAAGAATGCCGGATTCGGACTCTTTGCGCCGTCCTGCTCTCTCTGCGCATTGCGGAGCCCTCGTGGCCCGTGTTAGTTGAGAAAGCTCAAGGCTTGGCGTGTCAGGCACACTGGCCGCGAGTCTCGTCATGACAGCCGCGACAGACGGCTGACGAACCTGTTGCAGGAAACCGCCACCATGTCCCAGTCTTTTGCCTCCCGTCCGCTGGCCATCGCTCCCTCGATCCTCGCCTCCGACTTTTCCCGGCTTGCCGAAGAGGTCCGCGCGGTCGACGCCGCAGGGGCCGACTGGATCCACCTTGACGTCATGGATGGGCATTTCGTGCCGAACATCTCCTATGGTTCTGACGTCATCAAGGCGATGCGCCCGCACAGCAACAAGCTCTTCGACGCCCATCTCGTGATCTCGCCCTGCGATCCCTTTCTGGAGGCCTTTGCCAGGGCCGGATGCGACCTGATCACGGTCCATGCCGAAGCGGGCCCCCATCTCCACCGTTCGCTGCAGGCCATCCGGGCGCTCGGCAAAAAAGCCGGCGTTGCGCTCAATCCTGCCACCCCGATCAATGTGCTCGAATATGTCATCGATATGGTCGACCTTGTGCTGGTGATGTCGGTCAATCCCGGCTTCGGCGGCCAGGCCTTTATCCCCTCCGCGATCGACAAGATCCGCAACGTCCGCGCGCTCGCCGCCGGTCGGCCAATCGACATCGAAGTCGATGGCGGCGTCGGTGCGGCGGTCGCGGGAGAGCTGGCGGCAGCCGGTGCCAACGCCTTCGTCGCCGGCACCTCCGTGTTCAAAGGCGGCACAATTGAGGCCTACCGAACCAACATCGCCGCCATCCGCACCGCGGCCGCGCAGGCGCGGGGCGAAGCGGTGTGATGCGGTACCTCGACCGCATCACCGCAGCGTCGGCGCGAGTACATCGGCCGGATCACTGAGGATAGGGCCCGTTACGGAAGCGTTCTGTCGGCTGCGGCCGGATCTGGTGCCACCGCACCCGATCCGATTCGCATATGTCGTCGCGGGCAGGTTTCGACGCAACCGATCATGGCTCCTGCCCTTCCTATCTATTAGCACCACCACACCGGCGGTGCACAGGACCCCTCGGGCTTGCCAAATGGCAGAATCGAACCACCCTTCCGCTTCCCGCGACCCTTGCGACTGCCGCGAAGCGGAACGGGAATTCCCCTCAAAGATCCTGATCGAATGCCCATCAAGCACCGTGATCACTCACAACAGCACCCGTGTCCATAATCAAAGCGGCCGCCTCCGAGGCAAAATGGGCCGCCCTGAAGATATGCTTCGGATCCGACTCCAAAGAACGCAACCAACTCTCAATATATTGTACATGATCAAGACGCGGCTCATTGGTGATCCCCAACTCAGCGCACAAGAAAGCCGCGCCAAGCTCCGCCACCAACTCCTCAAAAGCGTATGCACCGGACGCACGGGAACCGTTCAAGTCGCGTCCAAGACGCTTGCTGCATCCTGTCCAATGCGTGAGTTCATGAAGCAGTGTGGAATAATAGGTCTCTTGTGCGGTTGAATGCTCGGTATCTTCGAACTGGTTGGCGTGAGGCATGCAGATATAATCAAGTGGCCAGAAGCAGTAGCAAGCCGTATCGCCACCATGCCTGATATCAGCACCTGTTGCAGTCACCACGTTCTCGACATGGTCAATCCGTTCCCACAACGGCTTGTTCTCAATCGAGGAAGCAGCGACGACAGCATCATAACCGTCAACCTGCTCGCTGTTGAACACGGTGAAAAATTTGAGCGAGGGGCTCCTCTTCTCACCCGCTGCCCTGTCCTTCATGGGAAAGGGTTGGTAATAGACAATCCGGGTCCCCTTTTCACCGCCCCTGACCTGACAACCTTTCCCTTTCCACTGCTTGTAAGTCGCCCAGATGTTTGAACGGAAATCAGTTGCCCAAAGGACTAATACATTCACGCCATGATATGCATTACCCGTCACGCCATTGCGCGGGATAGACAGAATGGGCGCTTCACCATCGTTGCTCTTGTGCCAAGGCAACCTGAATGTACCGTTCTTGCCTGTCTTGATTGCGGACACGATGTGTTGTGTCACCCGTTCATGGATTGACTCCGACATGGTTCTCTCTCCCAATCCGGGCCATTGAAGTGACACATTGTGTTGCCCCACCTCAAGTGCTATACGGCAACGGCAAGGCGTCATCCGCAACGCGGACGCTGAGATTGAGGAATTCGGTATCCAGGTACAAAGCACACCAGCCGTAATTGCAGGCTGCCGGTTTCGGTCCGATGACGGAGCCTGAAGTGGAAGTATTACCTTACCTCTGCTGCCAGTGGCGCGTTCCCAATACGGAGAGAGGAAGGCGAGGCAGAAATGCGGCTGATTACCCGGATGGTGGCACGGCGTGATGATTGCACCCGGCAGCACGTTGAAGCGATAGGGCACAACAATTCCTGGGCAGCCTGCCCAGTCGGAACGTCCATTGCGGGTCAGCGGCTCTCGGACAGGACTTCCGCAGATGGGTACTCTGAGCACAAAGACACGCCTTCCATCATGGCCGTATCAGGCGGCGATCCGATCGTTTCACGCAATTCCTCGTTCTGTGCGAGTACATCGCTTGATCACTGAGGATAGAGCACTCGCAGTCACTCAGCGTTTTGTCGGGGGTCGGGGCGGATCTGACATCTGACACCGCCATCGGCGAGCGCACCCGATCTTATTCGCAGAATTCCAGAGGTTCGATCGAAATCCGCCAACGGATCAAACGCCCGTCACGCCGCCCCCCTTGACACGCCGACAGCAGGGAAGCTTGCCGCGAAATATCAGCACCTCTTCTGATCAGACCGTACGGAGCACCCAGACGCCGTGGCTGTTGAAGAAGGGATCGTCGGGTTCATGCTCTGCATCGGCGTTCAGAGTGAGACGGTAATGCGGATCCTCCGCAGTGAGACTGAAGGTTTCACCCGGGTTCAATCGCGGCGCTTCCGCTATCCGCCAGAAGTTGAATCGGTTCATCAGATCTGCAGCCTCGGCCACTGGAATGGAGACCGGGAGGGCGCATTCCGCCAATCCGAAATGATGCATCCCGCAGGAATAATTGTGATCCTGTCCGCCGACAAGCACGACCGTGAGAGCAGTACAGATCGAAAGCGAGCCGTTCAGCAACTCAAACCAGCGCTCCCATGTATACGCAATACCTGCCGACTCGATCTTGATGGCGATGCCGCCGAGACGCCGCATCAGCTCCGTGAATTTTGCAAGGCGAACGCGCTGAGCCCGGATGTCGAGCGGAAAGTGCAGATAGACAACGTGCGCGTGGGCCTCAATCTGGTCCAGGGGTCCAGGGTCACTTGCGGGATCCTGCCCTGGCCGGCGATCGCGAAGGCTTCGCGCATTTCCGGATCCTGGTCGCAAAACCCCGCCATGACGTGATCCTTCCCTTCGACATCAGCAAAGGGTGCCTGCGGCGAACCAGTAGCGCCCCTTCGGCTCCAGGCACACCGCTTGGGCAGCAGGACGGCTTTAGAGTCTTGCCAGGGACCAGGAATGCAGACCAGCAGTCCGCAACTCTCCGGCCTGTTGCCTGCTTTCTGCAGACCCATCTCTCATGTTGCCAGGCGGTGACCCTGAGATTTCTTGCGAATTCGTCATGGCAGAGACGGCTCCCTTCTTCCGAGCCTGCGATCCTTCAATCAACGACAGCCGCTGTCCTGCAAGCCGAAACTCCTGCCATGGTTGGCCCTGGTCAGGCATCGGCCCCCTTCAAGGCGGGATGCTCGCCTGGCACGTGTTGGCGGCATGCGGGATCACCGAGGCTGCGGCGTGTCGATGGGGTTCCTGCCATGTCGGGTGGTTCTGGTCGCCGGGGTCCAGCCTGAATCCAGGCATCCACAGGCTCGCTGATTCGGCAATCACCCGCGCCGACATCCGCCCTGGACGAAACCGGCTCGAACTACAAGCAAAATTCAGCCCCGAACCACCGCTGGCTGGCATTGACCTCGGGCGTTGATCGGATGCAAGAAACAGTATCTCACATTCCTCCACCCGGGTGCAAACCGCAGCCGGGTGGGCTGTCTGATCCCGTTCCTGCCCGGCACCCGGCGAAAGCCGTGGCCGGCGGTACATGCGATCGCACAGGAGGCCCCATGAAGTTGACGACCATTGAGACCACCATCACGTCGATCAGCCATCCGCTGCAGATTGAGGCGGTGACCCCCGGCCCCGGCATGGGGCGCATAGGGATCACCTTCTGTCCCGGAAAATGCGATCCCAATGGCATGACCGGCTCATGGGAGCGGGATCTCGACCTGGATCTGGATGCGGTCCGGACCTGGGGGGCAAGTGCAGTGGTCACCCTGCTTGAAGACTGGGAGCTGGAAAATCTCGGGGTCCAGGATATCGGGCGGGAAGTGACGCGGCGCCGGATGGCCTGGTTTCAGCTCCCCATCGCCGACGGAGAGATTCCCGATCAAGCCTTCGAGGCAGCATGGCAGGAGGCCGGTGAAGAACTGCGCTCGATTCTGCGCAGCGGCTCTGATGTGGTCGTGCACTGCCGTGGCGGGCTCGGCCGAGCGGGAACGATTGCCGCCCGCCTCCTGGTCGAACTCGGAATGAAGCCAAAGACGGCAATTGCGGAGGTACGCGAGGCCCGGCTGGGCGCGATCGAAACCGACGTGCAGGAGCAGTTCGTGCTCGGACTGCGCCCGGTTCCCCAGCCCCGGAACACGGCGCGAAAGACCAGAGCCTGACATTTCCATCCACGTTCCATCTCCGAAGCAACTGACTGCGCCTCCTTTTGACGTTGTGGACGCCCAGCCGCCTTTCGTGATCGAGCTGATTCGTAGCAAATGGACAACCATCCCGGTTGGGAAGGCGCAATTTTTCCCGGATGTCGAACCGGCAGCCAACTGCCCCCTTGTCCGCCCCTGTCCGACCTGGGCGGTGACAAAACGAAAACCTCCCAGCAACGCTGTCGATCCTCGCGGATCCCCCCTGGACTTCCTGGGAATGTAGCGGACGTCCTCTTTCGCGTGGCGACGCGGCCATCTCTGATGTTGACACCGGCAGGCTTCCCCTGGCAGAGCCACAGAAACCGGCAGGCGAAATCGATTCAAGGTTTGACGCCCGGCACCGTGATCCGCACTGCGCGTTCCTCCCCCTTGCTGCACACGCCTTGTGCGATTGTGGGTTGCGCGAAAGGTTGAGAAGCAGCCGCGATTTGGCGCGCTTGCCACCCCCGGGAAGCCCGCCTGCCTTCGGTATGGATCCGCAATACCTCAATCTGCTTCGAAAGCGATCACAGACTTCCCTCGCGCAAAAAAATGCCAAAATGCGGACACAATCATTAAGATAAACTTGGGATGATTCGTAAGCGGGACAACCGGATCCTGCCGCTTTGTGGTTTTCACTCAAGCGTCGGATCACCGGGAAGACTGCGAAATTTTCTCGACAGGGGGCTTTTGCGAATGCACCCAGACTTTTCCAGGGCAAGAAAAGAAGCGCTGGCCCTGCTTGAAAAATTCAACCTGCACCAGCCGCCGGTCGATCCCACCTATATCGCCCGTGAACTTGGCACGGACGTGTTTTTTGTCCAGTTTGACGACGCCGACCAGAACATTTCCGGTTTCTTCGACGCCACTGAAAACGCAATCTATGTGAACCGGTCGGAGTGGCCGCTGCGGCAGACCTTTACGGTGGCGCATGAGCTTGGACACAAGATTCTTCATGAGGAGTGGGCGAAGTCATCGGATTACCGGATGCTGTTCAGGGATCAGGACGCCACGGACCAGGACCCTCGCGAGCGGGAAGCAAACACGTTTGCCGCCCACCTGCTCGTCCCACGTTTCATGCTCAACGCCATCTGGGACCAATATGCAGTTGAAGACCTGTCAAAACTGTTCGCGGTGTCCGTTCCTGTTATAAAGAACCGGATCTCATCCGAATATGGCGCCTGATCGCGACAGTGTAAAGACCCGCATCAAGAGCAGAGAACAGAATGACCCTGAACTGGACGATGCGTTGAACGCCGCCCGTGATCTGGCACGACAGAAAACAGCGATCCAGAAAAACAGCTTGAGCGTGCAGATAACGTTGACAGACACGTCAGCCGGATCAAGGTAATTGGAATATATGCTATTGGCTTGCCTGTTCTCGCACTATTCATAGTTCTTACATACCATTATGCCGCTCCAGCATCCTGGGAGTTCCTGACGAAAGCGCAGATCGATGACCTTCAGCAGTTCCTGTTTCAAGGAACAATCGGCGCAGCTTTAGCAACTGTAATCAATCGCACCTTCGAGTAATTCATCTCCGCATCATCTGGGCATGGCTGCGGTCCAGTCGCCACACAGAACACCCGATGTTCACGCACAGTGCACACACAGCGCATCCCGCCATCGCACCCATGGCAGGCTGGCGCGCACAACGGGAAAACGACGGCTCGAAGGAGGGGCAAACGCTTGCCGTTTTCACGGCAGGAGGCGATTGCGCGATGTCGTGCGTGAAGAAACAGGAAACCGGACACCGTCTGTGGCCCTGCGGCCACCCATCCGTTGCAGCCACCGCCCGCCGGGCTCAGCCCGAGCCGCCGTCCGCAATAGCCGGATCAGCGCTCGCAGTCTCCTCCACCGAACCGTCGGCACTGCGCCTCGGCCGCACCACGGTGACCGTGCAATTGGCCTCGGAGGCCACCTTGGCCGAGACACTGCCAAGCAGAGTGCGTTTGAGCGAATGCTGGCGGGCGCCGATCAGGATGTGATCGACATGGTTGGTTTCACAGAATTCCAGCAATGCATGGGCCGGTTCGAAAGCCTCCAGCACATGAACCGATAGCTGGTGCTCGTCGAGCTTGAGCGGTGTCGCCCAGTGACGCAGCGCCACCAGGCGGTCGACATGCTTGTTGGAGCCCTGGTCGTCGAGGGTGCGGTCGACGGCGAGACGATTGAGCTTGAGCACGTTGACACAGGCAAGCCGCGCCGACGGCAGGGTGGAAAGGATCCGCGCCACGGTGACACGCAGCGCCTCGTTGAGTTCCGGCGCGCCCTCGGCGGTGTCGAGCGCCACCGCCAGGATCGGGCTGGTGGCAAGCTGAACCGCGACGTCCGATTTCGGCTTCGGGGCCATCGCGCCCTGGTTGAAGCGCCGTCGCCACACAGTGCTCAGGGGATCGCGCTTGAGCCGCTCCGAGCGCGCGGTGAGCCGGACCTGATCGGGATGGGCAAGGTCGAAGGCAAGCTGGGAAGCGGTGGGGTAGCGCCACTGCGGCTCGATCTCAAGGCAGCGCAGCACCACTTCCTGGAGCCAGGGCGGATAGTCGGGACGAAGCGCCCGCGGCGGATGGGGATCGCGCCACAGCCGGCGCTTCATCGCCCGCAAGGTCTCGCCCTCGCCGAAGGGCCGTTCCCCGGTGGTGAAGAAATAGAGCAGGACACCGAGCGAGAACAGATCGCTGCGCGGATCGTCGCGCACCCCGAGCAGACGCTCCGGCGCCATATAGGGGGCGGTGCCGAAAGGCAGGCGGAATTCCTCCTGCAACAGATCCGGCAGGTCATTATGGTGCGACAGGCCATAGTCGATCAGGACCACTTCGCCGGAGGGACGCAACATCACGCTGCTTGGCTTCATGTCGTGATGGATGACATTCTGCCGGTGCAGTTCGGCGAGCGCGGTGGCGATCTTCGCGGTCAGGAGCCGGGCCTCTTCGTAAGCCAGCGGCAGTTCGGGCAGGCGCCTGTAGAGCGTGGTTCCAGGGATGGTTTCGATCACCACATAAGGCTGCCGGGAGAAATCGCCGGTGCCGAAACAGGCCGGAACATGGATGCCGGAGAGGCGCGGCAGAATCACCTGCTCCATCTCGAAACTGACGATGGCCGCCGGGTCCTCGCCCTCGGAGACCCGGGGCACCTTCATCAGCAGCGGCACATCGGGGAAATCGGGATGGGTGACCGTCCACAGCTTGGCCATGCCGCCGGTATGGACACATTCACCGACCGTGAAGCGATCGATTTCGGCGCCGGATTTGATCAGGGGTTTTGGCATCTCAGCGTCCTTGCAGCAGGCGGTCGGCGAGGCGGTGCGGCAGGCCGTTGTGACGGATGCGCCGCGCCGCCTCCTCGACATCGTAAGGAGCCCGGCAGAAGGTGATCTCGGAAGTGTCGGTGTTGAACATGCCATAGGCCGCTGAGGGATCACGGTCGCGGGGCTGGCCCACCGAACCCATCACCGCAAGCCACTGCCGGCCATGGAGCAGGCGCACCGCAACATCGGTTTTCGGCACGAAACTCGTCATCTTGGCGGTCGACGACAGCGAATAGAGCGCCGCCTGGTGGACATGGCCGCAGAAAACCACGTGCGAGTTGACCCCGACCAGGCATCTGGCCGCTTCCTGGGCCGAGTGGACATAATTCCATCGCGCTGGATTGCTGGCATCGGCATGGACATAGAGGCGTTCCTCGTCATCGACCTCCAGCGGCAGATCGGCGAGAAAGCGCCGCTGCGCGGCATCCAGCCGCCCGCGGGTCCATTCGATGGCGATCTGGGCCTCGCTATTCATCGCCGCGTCCGGCGAACTGACCGCCAGATCGTGGTTGCCGCCGATGGCGATGGCCCCCGCTGCAACCAGTTCCGCGACCCTGTCGACCACCCATTCCGGATCGGCGCCATAGCCCACGAAATCGCCGAGCAGGACGAAGCGCTCTGCTCCCCGCGCCTGCGCCGCTTTCAGGCAGGCCTCAAACGCCTGCCGATTGGCGTGAATATCTGCAAAAACTGCAAGTTGCACTGCTTCCCCCTTCGCACCCGTTGCCGGGTCACCCGCCCGGTCAGTCAACCCGGCTTTCTGGTGTTCGAGCTGCCTTTGGATCACAGGATGGCCCAGCAGCAGGAGGATTTCCAGCACGCCAAAAGTCGGCCCTCTGGCGATTCCGCTCCCATTTTGCTCCCATTTTGCTCGCATGGGGGTCAGATCGGCGCGATCCTCAGCGCCAGACCTCAGCCGCCGAAACGGGCGTATGGATCAGCCAGTTCATGGCGGGTGCGGTTGCCGCCCTGCCAGTGGCAGGTCAAATGCAACTTCTGATCCACCACAACCTTGACCACAACCCGCCTCAGCATCAGCCGCAGGATGACCTGGCGCTGTTGCTGTGTCGTGCTCTCAGAGCGCCACACCAGTTCCAGATCCTGGATATCGGCATGATCGTCGGCGTTCAGAGGCGGACAGTTGCGGTCTTCATACACGCGGGCGAGCCTCGCCCGCTCGGCCACCGCCGCCAGCCATTCGCGTTCCCGGTCCCGGGCCTCGACAGGATCGGCCGCGCCATAGTCGAGCCGTGCCCGTTCGACATCGCACGAAGCCATACCGAGCTTCTGATACCACTGGCCTTCGCTCTCGGCCCGTGCCGCCTCGAGATCGGCCACGACATGAGCGCTGACCTCCCTCGCCAACGGCTCAAGCACCTCAAGCACCAGACGCTCAATCAGGGCCTCGCATTGTGCCGCGCCCACCGACTGACAGCGCTTCTGGTCCGGCGTGACCTGACACATATAGCGCGCAACGCCGCCTTTGCTGTTGTAGCGTGCCGGCATTGGACGACCGCAATGTCCGCATGTCAGCAGCCCCTGCAGCAGGGGAGCCTGCCTCGGCACAGCCCCCGCCGCCACCCGCTCGCGCCTGGTCGAAACCTCCCGCCTGTTCCACTCAGCTTCTGACATCGTGCCTTCGAGTCTCGACCACAGATGCTGTGATGTTCTGCCACGACCGGGCAGGGCCGAATCATGTGGGGCCCCTCCTGTCCGTCTTTGCTGTGATAACCGACAATGGAGCCGGGATTCACCCGAAAACGACTGCGGTTCATCAGGAAGTTGGCCCCCAGGGCCGGGAACAAGCCCCCGAAACGGCATCGCCCCGAACCGAAAATCACCGCTTTCGCCCGGCGCCAGGCAGTCAAGCCCGGATCCGCAGAGACCGGGGCTTGAGAACTTCAAGGCGGGCAGTGCTGGTTTGCCGGTGCCCGCAATTTCTGCACCTGGGCGGAGATTCGGCGGCACGCATGCCATCTTCGCTCCATCCTGCGCCCTGCCCGCACTTCCCCGCCTCCCCGCCCTTGCCGTTTGTTTCACCCCGCCTGCTCTGCTAGATCAGCACTGCGTGCAAGCCGCATCCCCATGCCGCGCGCCCCCTCAAAGCTTCATCGCCTGGAGTCCTGCCATGATCCCCCGTTACAGCCGCCCGGAAATGACCGCGATCTGGGAGCCCCAGGCGCGTTTTCAGATCTGGTTCGAGATCGAGGCCCATGCCGCGGATGCCCTGGCACAGCTTGGCGTCATTCCCGCCGAGGCCGCCCGAACGGTGTGGGAAAAGGCGCGCGGTGTCACCTTTGATGTCGCCCGCATTGATGAGATTGAACGTGAGACCCGGCATGATGTGATCGCCTTCCTGACCCACCTCGCCGAGATCGTGGGCCCCGAGGCGCGCTTCATCCACCAGGGCATGACCTCCTCCGACGTGCTCGACACCTGTCTCAACGTCCAGCTCACCCGCGCCGCCGATATCCTGCTGGCCGACATCGACAGGCTGCTTGCCGCACTCAAGCGGCGCGCGCTCGAGCACAAAATGACGCCGACGATCGGACGCTCCCATGGCATCCATGCCGAACCGGTGACCTTCGGCCTCAAGCTCGCCTTCGCCTATGCCGAATTTACCCGGGCCCGCGAGCGCCTCGTCGCCGCGCGCAAGGATGTCGCCACCTGTGCCATCTCTGGCGCCGTCGGCACCTTCGCCCAGATCGACCCGCGTGTGGAGGCCCATGTCGCCAAAGCCATGGGGCTGTCGCCGGAACCGATTTCAACCCAGGTGATCCCGCGCGACCGCCATGCCATGTATTTTGCCACACTCGGTGTGATTGCTTCCTCGATCGAGCGCCTCGCCGTCGAGATCCGCCACCTGCAGCGCACCGAGGTGCTTGAAGCCGAGGAGTTTTTCTCCGAAGGCCAGAAGGGCTCCTCGGCCATGCCGCACAAGCGCAATCCGGTGCTGACGGAAAATCTCACCGGGCTGTCGCGCATGGTGCGCGCCTATGTCACCCCGGCTCTGGAAAATGTCGTTCTCTGGCATGAGCGCGACATCTCGCACTCTTCGGTGGAGCGGATGATCGGTCCCGACGCCACGGTGACGCTCGACTTCGCTCTGACACGCCTCTGTGGCCTGATCGACAAGCTCGTGGTCTATCCCGACAACATGCGCAAAAACCTCGACCGCCTCGGCGGACTGGTGCATTCGCAACGGGTCCTGCTGGCGCTGACCCAGAAGGGCGCGAGCCGCGAGGAGGCCTATCGGCTGGTCCAGCGCAACGCCATGCCGGTGTGGCGCGGCGAGGGCGACTTCCAGCAGCTGCTCCAGAAGGACAGCGGCATCCGGGCCTTTCTCTCAGATGCCGAAATCGCCGATCTCTTCGACCTCGCCTATCACCTCAAACATGTCGACACCATCTTCGCCCGTGTGTTCGGTGGCGCGGTGAGCTGAAGCCACCGTGCGCCGGGGCCGGTGGCCCTGTGCGGCATCGCCGGAAGCGGCCGCGGCAAAGGGGGGCCAGCCCCTGCCCCTCCCTGGGTTCCTCAGGTTTTGGCGTTGCCGCAGGATCCGCCCGCTCCCTTTGCGGGCTCCACGCCCGGATCTGGGGAGTGGCGGAAAATGCCCAGGCCACGCCCGGCATCCGCCTTTTGACCGGCAGCCAGTGCAGGGCTGCTCCCCAAAAAGCACGCCCCCGGCCTGCAACGGCGCCATCCCTTCGGGCCGGAGCCTTCATCTTCGGGCCGGATCCCTGGGGCACCCCCTCCGTCGTCATAATTACACAATCATTTCAATGAATTAAATCATGGCGCGAGCCGCTCGCAGCCCCTGCCATGCCGTTGCGGGGGCGCATCTGGCGATGGCTGGGCCGCCCCCCCCAACCGCCCTTGCCAAATCCTCGCCGCACCTTGGGTTTTTTCAGGTTCCCAACCGACTCTGTCTTAAAAGACCCCTTCCTCGCGCTCCAACGGCGAAGAGGGATCCTGTCAGGCTGCGGCCTGGATCCCGGTCGACCTGCGGGATTGCCGGATTTTCACCCAGGTTTTTGGAAAACCAGTGGTTTCTGCCCACGTTCCATCTCTGCAGGCGACTGACGCTACCCCTTTTTTGACCTTGTTGAGGCTCCGCCGCCTTTTGCGATGGAAGTGATTCGTGGCAAATGGGTCACCACAGCGGCTGGACGTCGCCCGTTTTCCCGGCTTTCCAGGCGCTCACCAGCCGCCCTGTCCGACCCCGGAAGTTACAATTTGTGGAAGCTTTCGCGGGCATTTTGCAACCCGCTCAAGACTTCCCCTTGCCCGCTTTGTTACCTATAACCAGCGCCAGCCGCTGAAATTCCCGGAATCTGAATGGCCGAGCCAGCAACCGACACCATCTACGTTCTCAATGGACCCAATCTCAACATGCTGGGGACACGGGAACCTGCGACCTATGGTCATGCCACCCTCGCCGACGTCGAGGCGCTGTGCCGGGACACTGCGGCACAGTTCAATCTCAAGGTCGACTGCCGCCAGTCCAATCACGAAGGCGAACTGATCGACTTCATCCACGAGGCCCATCAGCGCCAGGTCGCGGGTCTGATCATCAATGCCGGTGGCTATTCGCACACCTCCATTGCACTCCATGACGCCCTGCTCGCGGTGCAGATTCCAACCATCGAAGTACATGTGACCAACATCCATGCCCGCGAGGGTTTCCGACAGCACTCCTACACCGCACGTGCGGCATTCGCCTCGCTCTCCGGTTTCGGAATTGACGGCTACCGTCTGGCCATCGTCGGGCTCGCCGCCAGGATCGGTGCCAGAAAATCCTGAAAACGGTGTCCCCACAACAGCCTGACACCCCCATTCAACAGAAGGTTCGGATCATATCATGGCGGCCAAGCCAGACGACAAAGCAGCAGCGAAAACTCCCGGCGACGACAACGCGCTCATCCGCGAACTGGCGACGCTCCTGGATGAAACCAACCTCACCGAAATCGAGATCGAGCGCGCCGGCCTGCGCCTGCGCGTCGCCCGCAATGTCACCGTGACCGCCGCCATGCCTCAGATGGCGGCGCTCGCCGCACCCGCCGCCACGGCCAGCGGGGCCAACCCGACCGACCTGGCGCGCCATCCCGGAGCGGTGACGTCGCCCATGGTGGGCACCGCCTATTGGGCACCCGAGCCCGGTGCCCGGCCCTTTGTCGAGGTCGGTTCCAAGGTCTCGGTCGGTCAGACACTTCTGATCGTGGAGGCGATGAAGACGATGAACCAGATTCCGTCGACACGCGCCGGCACCGTGACGCAGATCCTGGTCGAGGACGGCCAGCCGGTCGAATTCGGCGAACCTCTGATGATCATTGAATAGAGGGGCCACGCACGCTTCTTTCGCGCCCCTCACTGCTCCCGTCACGGCCATGGAAAGTCTTTCACTGTCCACGCCGGCCGCCCCTGAAGTCCCGTTCCGGACCTGATCCCTATGTTTGACAAGATCCTGATAGCCAACCGTGGCGAGATCGCGCTTCGTATCCTGCGCGCCTGCAAGGAACTTGGCATCGCCACCGTCGCGGTGCATTCCACCGCCGACGCCGATGCCATGCATGTGCGGCTGTCGGATGAGAGCGTCTGTATCGGCCCGCCGCAATCCAGGGACAGCTATCTCAACATTCCGGCGCTGCTTGCAGCCTGCGAGATCACGGGAGCCGACGCCGTCCATCCGGGCTACGGCTTTCTCTCCGAGAACGCCCGCTTCGCTGAAATCCTGGCCGAGCATCATCTCGATTTCATCGGTCCCAAGGCGGAGCATATCCGCCTGATGGGCGACAAGATTGAGGCCAAGAAGACGGCGCGGCGGCTTGGCATTCCGGTGGTGCCGGGTTCCGACGGCGCGGTCGGCCCGGGTGACGACGCCATGGCGATCGCGCGCCAGATCGGCTTTCCGGTCCTGGTCAAGGCGGCCTCCGGCGGCGGCGGCCGCGGCATGAAAATCGCGCGCAGCGCCGATGAGCTCGGACTGGCGCTGCAGACCGCCGCAGCGGAAGCCAAGGCCGCCTTCGGCGACGCCTCGGTCTATCTCGAGAAATATCTGCAGAAACCCCGCCACATCGAAATCCAGGTGCTGGGCGACGGCCGCGGCGGCGCCATCCATCTCGGTGAGCGCGACTGCTCGCTGCAGCGGCGCCATCAGAAGATCTGGGAGGAAGGCCCCTCGCCGGTGATCACCGCCGCCGCGCGCGCCAGGATCGGAGAAACCGTAGCCAAAGCAATGCGCGAGATGAAATATCTCGGCGTCGGCACGGTCGAGTTTCTCTATGAGGATGGCGAGTTCTATTTCATCGAAATGAACACCCGCATCCAGGTCGAGCATCCCGTCACCGAAAGCATCACC
>Ga0123357_10001118_pt1 | contig 27814 bp, 25 predicted proteins | sample TergutEmb28metaG_FD_89873 | JGI IMG/M metagenome (GOLD analysis project Ga0123357, IMG submission 89873) | Embiratermes neotenicus P4 segment gut microbial communities from Petit-Saut dam, French Guiana - Emb289 P4 | ecosystem: Host-associated > Arthropoda: Insects > Digestive system > Gut ...
CTTGTTTCCCAACATTCCCAATATTGGCACTGTTGGGAAACGTCCCCGGAATGTTGGGAAAATGTTGGGAAATCCACCCCGGAATGTTGGGAAACGCGCTCCCCGGACACGACGCCGCCGACCAGCCCCAGGCCACCCCCCGACACCCCTCCGAGGCCAGGAGTCGGCCGACGACCCCCACCCGTGTACTTAAGGGGTATGACACGCACCGACCCTCCGCCCGCCGCCCCTGATCCATCCACACCGTCGTCGCACCACAAACTGACCTCCTCGGGGGTGTCCCCCGCAGTGGCGGCGGCACGCGGGTACCAGGTCGTGCCCCGGTGCCCCACCGAGTCCCAGGCCGTCAGCGGCGCCAAGCTCATCGGGGCGAACCTGCGCACCAGCCAGGGCAAACGCATCAAGCAGGCCCTCCTCGACGGCGACGTCCTGGTGATGCCGTGGTTCGTGATCGGCGACCCCACCCATGTGGCGGCCACCCAGGTGCGCCCCGACGTCCCGGGGGTCGACAAAGACGGCAGGGACGTGAAATACGAGTTCCTCGCCGAGCAACGCACCCCCCTGGGCCAGCACCCCATGATGCCGGTGTCCTGGCTCGCGGACCCGACCGTCCCCGTGATGCTGGTGGAAGGGATGATCAAAGCCGACTCCGCCCTGACCGCCCTGCTGCGGGCCTGGGAGGCGCCCACCTGCCAGGACCTCCCCGACCACGCCCGGGTGGCCATCATCAGCTTCGCCGGGGTGGGCAACTGGGGCAACAACCCCGAATGGGCGCACGTGTGCCTGGCCAACCGATCCGTGTGGGTCGGGTTCGACGCCGACGTGCGCACCAACCCCGCCGTGCACACCATGGCCGCCCGCCTGTGGGACTTCCTGCGCCAGCGAGGCGCGAAACCCTCCCTGCTCGACCTGGCCCGCGTCACCGCCGAGAAAGGCGTCGACGACTACCTCGCATCCGGCGCGACCTGGGACGACCTGCTCGCCTGCCTGTCCGACGACCTCCCCGCCCTGATCCACGTGTCGCCCACCAGTGGGGACAACGGGGCCGGTGGGTACCGCATCAACGCCGACGGCACCGACCTGGAACGGTGGGTGGACACCCGTGACGCCACCGGGGCTGTGACAGGCGGCGGGTGGCAGACGTCGTGGTCCACCCCCTGGGGCACCACCAGCGTCCCGCTGGGCGGGCGTGTCCTCGCCCTGAAAACCACCCGTGCCCCCGCCGACGCCGAAGACGCCACCGGGGTGTTCGGGGCCGGGGTCGACGCCGACGACTCCATGGTCAAAGACGTCGAACTGGCCGTCTCCTGGCGCGACCCGGCCACCGGGGACGTCCGCACGGCGACCATCACCGGGGACTCCTCCATGGTCGACGTCGCCCCCGACAAATGGGCCACCATGTCCTCCCTGCGCGTCACCGTCCCCGACCAGGTGCGTCTGCTCCCGTGCTGGCCCCCCTCCGGCCCGGCCGGGTCCGCCTGGCTGAAAGCCGTCAAAGCGAACTCCACTGATGTGGACACCCGCACCGTGTGGACCCGCGACGGGTGGGTCCCCCAGGAACGCGCCCCCATCCCCGCGTTCATCGTCGGCCCCCACACCATCGGCGACGACGGGGGGACCCTGTCCGGGACCCGCAAACTCTTGCAACGCTGGGAGTCCTACGGGGTGGGCGAACCGGATGTGCGCGACATCACCGACCCCGACTACATCGCGGACGTGCGCGACGACCTCACCGTCACCCTGGAGACGTTCTCCCGGGCGTTCACCAACCCCGGCACGTTCGCCGCCGCCATCCTGACCGCGCTGCGCCCCGTCGTCCCCGTGCGCCCCAAAACACCCGTGTACGTGGCCGGGCACTCCGGGGGAGGCAAGACGTTCACCGCGTCCGCGATCCTGTCGTTCTGGAGCTCCCAGCCCGGCGCGTTCCACAAAGACGCCCTGCCCGGCTCCGCGCAGGACTCCGTCCCGTTCACCGAGAACGTCCTCGCCTCGGCGGTCATCCACGTCGCCGACGACCTGGCCCCCTCCTCCTCTGGGAAAAAGGCCGAACAGGAGCAAGCCACCATCGAATCCTTGCTGCGCAACGTCTTCAACGGCACGGGGCGGGGCCGGTCCAACCCCGACGGCACCGCGCGACAAGCCCGCCCGCCCCACGCGCTGCTGATCGCGACCGCCGAGAACGAACTGTTCGTCGAGTCGATCCGCAACCGCGTCCTGCCCGTGTCCATGGGGCGCGGCGCCCTGCCACGGGACCGGGAGCCCACCGACAACCTGGACGCCCTGTGCAACGTCGACGGGGCGCCCGCCCGCGTCACCCGCGCCGCCATCGCGTTGATGCGCCACCTGGCCACCACCGGGTTCGCCGACCCGTTCGCCGACCCGTTTCCCGGCAGAGTGCCGTCCCTGGTGTCCCGCGACCCGGTCGCCCCCGGATGGGCGAACCTCGTCTCCTACTTCAAAGCGCGACGAGACGGGTGGCGCTCCTGGGTGTCCCTGATGCTCACCCAACGCGGGTTCACAGCGTCGCAGACCACCAGGGCCTCCGACATGCTCTCCGACATCGTCGTGTCCGCCGACCTGCTCGCCCTCCTGCTGCGCCACACCGGCGCCGACCCCCGCCAATGGGGGCTGGGCGTCGGCTCCCACGACGGGGCCGTATGGTCCTCGGCGCCCCCACAGGCCGCCGTGCGACCCGACGCCGACCCCGCGACAGCCAGTTCGTTCCTCGCGTGGAACATGGCCAGGGAGACCCTGATCGGGATCGTCCCCAACCAGAAGGAACGCTCCCAGATGACACCGGGACGGGCGTTCCTGTCGGCCGTGTGCTCCCTGCTGCGATCCGGGGACGCGCACCTGGTCACCCGAGGCGACGTGCTGCGCGCCCCCGGATCGGACCAGCAAGACGCCGTCGACTTCGGTTGGGGCCCGGACGGGGACGGGGTGCGCGCCAAAGGGCGCCTCATCGGCTCCTGGGGCCTGGCGCCGACCGGGGAGCCCCTGGTGTGCCTGTCCATCCGACCCGCGTTCACCCTCGCCAAGAAGGTGTTCCCCGACCTGATCCCCGCCGGGTCCAGCGTCGGACAGGTGTCCACCGCGCTGCGCTCCGAAGGCTTGCTGTTCCCCGGGGTGGTGTTCGACTCCGAGGCGACCTCCTCCAGCTACGGGCGCGCCACCATCGGCGGATGCACCACCACCGGCACCATCCTCACCGTGGACGCCCTGTTCGGCTCCGATTCACCCACCACCCCCACCACATCGACGAAAGACGCCACCCATGCCTAGACCCGTCACACCCCGCACCCGACTCACCCCCGCCGAAGCCGAACACCACTGGGCGTTCGTCACCAGCGACACAGGCGGGGGGCTCTACCTGCCCGACGCCGCCGCCATCGCGTCCAGAGCCATGTCAGCGTCCACCATGAACTCGATGCGGTCCTGCCCCGCACGGTGGGCGGCCGAGAAATCCTTGGTGGAGACCTTCGACCCGTTCGCCGCCGTCGTCGTCGGCACCGCCGTGCACACCGCGTTGGAGAACCTGTTCGCCCGCCACACCACAGACGAGGCGCGCGCCTGGAACGTCGACGACACGGACGGGTTGCGGTCCTGGTTCGCCGACGAGTTCGCCCGCCAAGCCATGGCACCCGTCGACGGCGGCATGGTCCCCGAGGCGGACAGGCCCGCCTGGGTGTCCGCCTGCCTGGACGCCGCCGCAGGCTACCTGCGCGGCGACATCGAAGACCCCGCCCACGTGGACGTCCTCGCCACCGAACACCGGGTCGACTGCCAGATCGGCGGGATCGACTTCACCGGGTCCCTGGACCGCCTCGTCCGCGACCGGGACGGGCGCCTGATCATCGACGACTACAAAACGTCCAAGACCGCCCTCGCGTACGACGACAACGCCGCCCAACAACAACTGTATGCGAGGGCGTTGCAGGAGGTGGGCGGCCTGGACGGACGACAGCCGTCCCAGGCACGGCTGCTCTACGTGCGCCTGGGAGAGACCCACCCCGTGGACGTGTCCCCGCTGCCCGTGGCACGAGCCGTGCAGCGGCTGAAAGACGCCACCCAGGTGCTGCGCCAGGCAGGGGAGACCGGGGTGTTCCCCGCCACCCGTGTGGGGTGGTGCGCGTCCTCCTGTGTGCTGTTCCCCTCCTGCCCGTCCAGGCCCCAACACCGCACCGCCTCCGGCGACCTTCCACGCATCACACTGCCCGTGACCGACACGGCCCCCTCCCAGCAGGGGGCAACCGTGTACTTAGACAGCATGACCATGACGAACACACCCCCGACGACACCGACGACCGCCTCCCACGAACCGGCGTGGCCCATCCAGCGCCCCGACGACCACCAGGAACGACTCCTGCCCCCTCTACGCCCCGACCACGATCTGCTGGGACTGTCGGAGGGCCGGTACGCGACCGAGATGGTCTCCGCCGCCGGGACCCTCAACCCAGGCTCCTACGCGGTGGACGCCATGACCGACCTGATGAGCTTCGCCACCTGGATGTTGCGCGACTCCCAACTGAACATGGACCTGACCTCCCGCGAGACCCTCATGCGGGTCCTCGCCCGGCTGTGCGGACAGGTGCAGCACCGCATCGTCCACTCCATCGACTGGCAGACCCGCACCAACAAACTGGCCCGCACCCTGGTGAAAGACGCCATCCGCACCCAGGCGTGGCCCCCGTTCGGCGGCCTCGACGCCGACTGGGACGCCTGGGGCCGTCAGGTGGTCGACGAGGCGGTGTCCGCGTGGAGTAGAATGGCGAGCATCCTTGTCGACAACATCGACGACAGTCTGGCGAACCCGTTGCCACACTGGTCGGCCCCCGCCCGCCAGTGGCGCGTCGTGGAACGCACGTCCCAGTGCTGAGGGCCACATCCAGCAACCACACGCCCCGCCCACCCGGGCGGGGCGCACCCCACCAGTGAAGGAACCCCCACACATGACAACACGATACCAAATGGCCTACGCCGGGATGATCACACAATCCGACACCCTCACCGGGCTCGTCGACGCCCTGTTCACCGGTTACGCCGACCTGCCCGACATCGTCGTGCCCGCCGACCTGCCCAAAGCGGCCTTGACCATCCGCACCGCCATCGCGGAGGACATGGTGATGACGTTGCGCGACATCCACGCCACGGCGGCGGCCCACGCCGCCGGTGTGGACCTCGCGGACAAGTCCATCCAAGAGCTCGCCCGCGAGGCCGTCAGCAAGGACGTCACCACCGACCCCGCCATCCTCGCGGACGTGGACGCCATGATGGGCGCCCACCCGTCGTTCCCCGTGTTGCCGGGGGCCGCCTGGGAGCTTTCCCTGCCTGTGGTCGCGGTCACGTCCTCCTACGCCACGCCCGACGGCTACCTGCCGTTGCCCACCGGCAACGTCATCCTCATCGACCCGACCACCGACTCGACCCTCCTGCGGTCGTTGCAGTCCGCCGGGGTCCTCCAGTTCGGGGAGCTGCCCCCCGACGAGTCCGCCCTCGCCCCCGAGGGAGCCCTTCCCGGCTGGGACGACGACCCCGTGTAAAGAAACGTTTCTCGCCCTCCTTTCCGCGACACCCCCCGACACCCCTGTGGTGCGGGGGGTGTCGTTCGTCTGCTGGCACAAACGTCGAGGCTGGGAACCGTGGTGTGGGTGACGAGCCCCGCACACCCGGTGGGGGGCCGGGAACCGCGGGAGGAGCACACGTGGCCGACGAGGCGTTGCCCGGCACCAAGAAGATCGAGGTGCCCCCGCACATCGACCTGACCAGTGAGGAGGTGCGCCGCTCCCTGGCGCACAAACTCGCACCCCAGTTCCTCCCCGATTATGTGTTCTCCAGTTTCGACGTGGACACACGTCAGGCGGTGTTCACCTTGCAACGCTCCGCGTCGGTGCTCTCGTCGTTGTCGTCGGGGCACTGCGAGGTGCAAGTCTCCTCCCAGACGCCGTTGACCAACCCCCGCAAACTGGAGGCCCAGTTCCGTCGGGTCCTGGAAGCCGACGAGGACACCTACCCGCGCCCCGACGAGACCCGCTGGTACCTGTCCGGGGTCGACGCGCACACCAACCGTCTCGCGTTCGACGCCCTCACCGACCGGGAGAACCACATCCGGACGTCTGTGGCCTCCGACGTGCTGCGCTGCCCCCCGTGGGAGGTCGTCGTCCACGAGAACCCGGACGCGACCATCGACCTGCTGCTGCCCACCACCTACGCTCCGTCCAAACACGACACGCTGTTGGCCGACACCATCGAGTCGAAGATCGGCGCGTTCGGCTGGTACCACCGTGTCGACGTGTCCCACACCGTGCCAGGCACCACCAAGTTCGCGGCCCGCATCATCCCAGCCGACCCGCCACGGTTCGACCCCCTGTACCCCCTCCCGGCCCCGGTGGTGCGCCCGTCGTCGATCGACGCGATGATGACGATCCCCGTCGGGGTGCGCCTGGGCGCGCCCGGCGCGGGCAACACCGCCTTGAGCATCGACTTCAACCTCGCCCCCCACCTGATGGGGTCCGGGCAGACCCGTGGCGGGAAATCGGTGGGGGCGAACTGTCTGATGACCCAGGTCCTGGAACGCGGATGGGAGCTCGCGGTGACCACCATCGCCAACTCCGCCAGCGGCTTCGACTGGGTCAAACCGTTCTGCCGCCCCGACGGGTACGGGTGCGCCTCGAAACTGGAGGCGCTCACCGTGCTGGAGCGCGTCCTGGAAGACGTCGAGGCACGCGGGGCGATGCTACGCGACCACGGGGTGTCCAAATGGCAGGAGCTGCCAGGACCCGTGCGCGCCGAGAACCCCCTGACCCTGGTCCTGGTGGACGAGGCCCCCGGGTTGTTGACGCCCCGGATGTCCAAGGCCACCGCGAAACTCCTCCCGGAAGGCACGAAGCAAGACGACGCGATGGAGGAGATCGCGATCTGCGCCCTCATGGCCTCCGCCTTGTCGAAACTCATCGCGGAGGCCGCGAAAACCGGGATATGCGTGGCCGTGTTCGGACAGGCAATGAACTCCGCCTCCGGCGGCATCACCCCCGCCATGCGCCAAAACCTCCCCCATCGGCTCCTGTTCGGCACCAATCCCGAGGCGTCGGTGCTGGCGTACGCCTTCCGCGCCCCCAAGTCTGTGCCCCCCGTCCCCGCGCACATGGTCGGCGCAGACGGCGACGCGGTCCCCGCCGCCCTGCGCGGGGTCGGCCTGGCCGAACTCGACGGGCAACGACCCTGCGTGTTCAAAGGTTTGTTCTACGGCGACACCACCCACCCCCTCGTGGACCGCCTCACCGCCGCCGGGGTCCCACGCCACGGCGACACCACCCCCAGCCAAAGCACACAGAACACGTACCGGCCCGCCATGGAACGCAGCGGCGCCACACCCGACGTCGACGACGAGGACTGGAGCCAGACACGTTCCCCGATCTCCGGGCGCGCCCTGTCCGACATCGCCCACGCCATGGGCGACGACTGGGACATCGACGAGACCGGGGCGCGGGTCACCGGGTTCCAGAAAGCCAACCTGGCCCGCCACGTGTCGGCCACCACACCCACCACCCCCTGAAAGGACCCACCCCATGCCTGGAGGATACCTTCACGCCACACCACCGGTGACCGCGCTGGTCGCCGCGTCCATCCCCGCCTCCCACCGGCGGGTGTTCCCCGACCAAGCCCCCACCGGTTCCCGCTCCTGCGCCCTCATGCCCTGCCGCGACGCCATCGGCGCGGTGTGGGGGCCGACCTTGTGGGGACGCACCGCCGGGCTGGACGCCTCCACCCCCGTGCAGGTGTCCACCGGGGACGTCCTCGACCAGGTGCCCATCTCCTGGGTGACGTCGATGCCGATCCCCGTGGCCGCCCACAACGGGTACGGGCCGCACCGGTGGCCCACCTGCACGCCCACCGAACTGGTGTGGCCCTGGATGTGGCTGCCGCCACGACTGGCCCGGCCCCAGGTGTGGGAGTCCACGTCCCACGCCCCAGGGTTGGAGCCGGTCGACGTGTGGCAGACCCGTGTCGCCCTCGAACTGGGCAACGCCGGGCTGTTCGACCCTGACATCGGATGGGTGGACGTGCTCGCCACCATGGCCGGGATCGACGTGGACGACCCCGGCGACGCCGACCGTGTGCGCGACTGGTTGTCGGGAGTCGCCGACCCCCAACTGGACGAGGTCGGGGACACGTTCAACCAACGGTTCCTCCCCGAGGACATGAACGACCCCACGTGGGCGGTGGACGAGGCCACCGTGCTGTCCCTGATACCCGCCCGCCCGTCCGACCCGTGCGGACCCATGGTCCTCGCCGGGGCGCACCAATGCGCCGCCGCCCTGCTGGAGGTCGTCACGTCCCGCGCATCCCTGCCCATCGCCGACGCGACCATGGTCGCCGACCTGGGCGGGTGCCTGCCAGGACAGACCTCGGCCGCGCACCACGAGTGGGCGCGCATCGGAGCGGACCTGCGTGACGCGCCCGACGACCCCTGGACGGTCGCGCACGCCATGGGCGCCGCCACCCAGGCGCTCCACACCGTGATGGACGACACCCGTCACGCCCTTCCGTTCGTGTCAGCCCGGTTCGGGCTGGACGGCCTGATCACCCCCGCGTAAAGGAGACCACCCGCCATGTCTTTCTGGTCCACCCGGCACGACGACGCTGTGCGTCGACTCCACGCCGACCTGCAAGACCGCATCCACGACGGACACGCCCCCTGGGCGGTGTGGGCCCTGGTGGTCGGCGTCATCCTCGTCATCGTGATCACCACGGTGGCGCCATGACCAGGACATTGCCCCCAGGGCGCTGCGTGGGCACGCCCGGTGGGTCCCTGACCCCGTCGGCGTCGTTCGTCGCGAACCCACAGGTCGCCGCCATGGGGCGCCGAGGCGAAGAGGCCACCGCCCGCGTCCTCGACCCCTGGTGGTCGCGCCCCGGCGGGGTCGCCGTGTTCCACGACGTGTCCATCCCCGGGTCGCCCGCCAACATCGACCATGTGGTCGTCGCCGGGAACCGGGTGTGGCTCATCGACTCGAAATGCTGGAAACCAGCGTTCTACATCCGGGTCGGCGCCCGCGCCTACCGGGGGTGGCGCAGATTCCGTCCCGCCGAGAAACACGTCCTGGACATGGCCCACGACAGGTTGCGTGAGCATTTCGCACGCCAGGGCGTGGCGGCCAGGTTCGCCCCCTCCACCGTCGTGGTGTGGCCCTCGCACGACGACGCGCCCCTGCGTGTGTGGGCGTTACGGCGGATGCCGGGCGCGAGGGTGGTCGGCCCGACCCGGTTCGCGGCCCTCGCCCGGCGACGCTGCCGCGAGGCGGGGGACCCCCAGGTGTGCTCCGTGCTCACGCCCCTCGTGAAAGGACCACGGTGATGCCGACCCGTCGCGTCGCCCCCGGCCCCGGCCCCGGCATGGCGTTCCTCCAGTCCCCGGGCGCGATGGGCGTCGTCTCCACCGCCCTCGCCGCCGTGATCCTCCTGGCCGGGTGGCCGGGTCTCGTCGTGGTGTGGGTCGCGGTCATCGTCCACTCGTGGGCGGTGCGGCCACCCCTGCTGAGCGGGGCGAAAGGCCCCGACGGGCGCCCCACCCCCGCCACGGACGCCGAACGCGACCAGGTGTGCGCCCACACACGTGCCCAGGCGAGAAAAACCGCCGCCACCGACATCGGCGCCCTCCTTCCCGGCGCGCAGATGGGCGCCCATCAGGTCGGCGCATGGTTGTGCGCGGTGTTGGCGTCGTGTGTGCCCCAGGCGTGGGCGTGGTCGCGCCTGGTGGACGCTGTGGCGGCGGCCCTGATCGTGATGGCTGTCACCGCGTCGCGGCGCGCCGGTGCGGACCCCGTCGTCGCCCGCCAGCCCACGCCCGTGGCTGATTTGATCCACGCCGTGACGTCTGCGCCCCGCGCCCGTGTCGCCACCGGGGCTGTGGGGGCTGTGGTCGGCGCCCTGGTGGGCGTGGGTGTGGTGATCACCGCCCGTCTTCCCTTGTGGGGGAGGGCCCGCACCCAGGTGTGGGAGCCCGTTCGGCAATCGTGGCCCGTGCCCGACTGGGCGACGCAACCGCACGGGTGGCCCGGGTGGGCGACGGTGGCGGTGGTCGCCATCATCGGGATGATGGTGGGGTGGTGGCCGCACTGGAAGGCCCGGTCCCGGCACCACTGGCGGCTGCTCGTCGACTCCCACCGAATGTGGGCGCCGGTGTGGGAGCGGCTGAAACTGTCCCCGGCCCCCGTGCTGGTCAGCGTGGACGAGATCATCGTGGGCGGGGAACCCGTCGGCGTGGTGGAGACCATGCGCGCCCACCCCGACCATGTCACCCAACTCCCGCAACGCGCGGCCACGTGGGTCCAAGGGTTGGGCGACACCCACCACGAGATCGTCATCCTGCCCGGTGTGGCCACCGACGCCACAGGCCAGCCCCTGCCCGGGCAACGCTCCACGGAAGTGTTCCGGGTGGTCAGATGGGCCGGTGGCGCCCACCCGGGCGTGCTGGACGAGGGCGTGGACGACGCCACCGCCCGCCTCCTGGTCGAATGCGCCATGGCCGTGCACGCCACCGGGTCGATGATGCCCGCCCCCATGGTGGTGTCGATGACGCTGGCCACCACCGACCCTGGCGCCCACCGTGTCTGGTTGGTGGACGTCACCGACCCGTGGGGCGACTCCTGGCAAACCATCCGCACCAGCATGGCCCCGGCGACGGCCGGGTGGCTGTCCTGCCAGGCCGTGGTGGACACCGCTGTGAAAATCCGTGGGCAAGCCGCCCCCAGGCGTCTCATCCTCGGCGACCTGGGAACCCCTGACGCGGCGTGGGACCCCCAGGTGCTGCCCATCCCCGACACCCACGTCCCGGCGACGCCGTCGGTGTACGTCGCGGACCTCGCCACGGAGGACAGGTGGTCGTCCGCGTGGCGGAAAGTGTTGAAAATGGGCATTCCTTCCCCGGTGATCGCCCACGCCATGTCGTCCACGAAACCCCTGCTCCTCGCCCATGGGGCGCGTCACGACGTGTCCTGCGCGGTGTTCGCCATCCCCCAAGGCGTGGACGGGGCCACCACCATCCTGTCCACCGAAGCCGCTCTGCGCACCGCCATCACGCCCCGTGTCGCCGACATGACCGTCACGCACCTGCCGGACGTGCGACGCGGGGCGCGTCCCGGGGACCGCAACCCCGCCGGGGTGAGGGTGTTGTCCACCGCGCAAGCCCTCCCGTCGCCCCTCGTGGTCCCGCCCCAAGGCGACGTGCATGTGGTCGGCGCCCAACCCGAGTCCGCCGCCAGGTGGATGTGGACGATCCTGCTCAACCGGGCCTTCGACGCCGCCAAACTGGCGCGCGGGGAAGTGTTGCAGCAAACCTGTCTGACCCTGCCCGACTCCACGGAGCACATCTGGGAAGTCCATGTCCGCCTCTACGGGGCCGTCACCGCGAAGAAGCTCGCCGACTGGTCCAACGAGCTTCGCTCCACGTTGCATGTGCCGTGGGTGTCGGTGTCGGACACCCCCACCGGGGACGCCGTCCTCCTCATCGGGGCCGACCCCGTCCCCGCCGACCACGAGACGTCCCTGATCGTGGACCAGGTGTTCATGATCGGCGACGGCGACGACCTGGCCCGCCACACCAGCGAGCAGGGGCACGTGCTGTCCGGTGGGGTCCCCGTCCCGCCCCGCATGGCGCCACGACGCAGGGGCGGGCCACGGGTGATGATGAGCGTGGACGCCCACACCCATATCGACGACATCGTGTACCGGGGGTGGTGGCACGCGGCGGGCGTGTGGGCCCCCAACGGAGCCAGGCCCGCCCTGGTGTCCAGCGAGCCCGTGCCCACCAACCCCGCCGTCACACAACGTGTGTTCCATATGCCCGCTGGGATCGGGTTGCCCAGTCTGCGCGCGGCCGTGCAGAAGATGAAAGCCGCGTCGGGCAACCAGTTCATCGATGTGCGCGCCGACCCCGCCGACGCCAGCAAAGCCGTCGTGCTGTTCGCGAAAACAGACCCCATGCCCCGCTACGCCCCCTACGACATGGGATGCCCGGCCACCATGGACCACATCCCGTTCGGGGTGCGCACAGACGGGACCGTGATGAGCATGGACCTGTCCACGTTCACCCACCTGCTGCTCACCGGAACGTCGAACTCCGGGAAATCCGGGTCGTCCATGGCATTGCTGTTCTCACTCCTGCGGGCGGGGTGCCAGGTCGCCGTCATCGACTACTCCGTGAAACAAGCCGCCGACTTCGCCGCGTTCGAGCCGTGGCTGGTCGCCGTCGGCACCGACGAGGCCCACGCCCAAGCCATCCTGGAGGCGGCCCAGGCCGAGACGAACCGGCGGGTCGGGCTGTACAAGGCCCACGGTGGGGTGAGACTCGACGACATCCCCGCCGAGCAGCGCCCCCCGCACCTGGTGGTCGTCATCGACGAGGTGTCCGAGGCCCTCGTCATCCCCGACAAGCCACCCACCACCGCAGCCCCCACCCCCGGGGAGGAAGCCGACCGCCTCGACCGTGTGCGCCGGTACACGGTGCGCAGCAGGATCGCGACGTTGCTGAACACCCTGGCCGCCACGGGACGCTCCGCCGGTGTCCACCTGGTTCTCATGGGGCAAGCGTTGAAAGCCGATTCGTTGCCGAAGCAGGCCACCAATCTGAAGACCAACTCGAACATGTGCCTGCTGGGCGGCGCCACCGACGGGCAGCGACGCTCCGGGCTGATCAACCCCGACGCCGCCCCGGACCCCGGCGACGACGTCCCCCCTGGGCGTGGGGTGTGGGACCCCCGACTGGGGGTTCCCGAGGTCGTCCAGTTCTGGTACGCCCCCCACCAGGAGTACCACGCCTGGCTGGACGCCCACCTGCCGGTGGCCGACCCGTGGGACGTGTCCAGGTTCGTCCCCACCGAAGCGGACATGGTCGGATTCGCGATCACCACCGGGAGCCCCGCCACAGGCACGGACGGCCACGTCGAAGAGCTCGCCTGGGACGCGGCGGGCGTCGACTGGGACTTCGACGCCCCCACACCCCAGGCGCCCGACGTCGCGCACACCCCCGTCGTCGCGGGAGACACCCCGGTCGTGACGCCCCCGGTCCCGGTGTGGGACCTCCTCGACACCACCGACACCGACCCCGTGCCCCCCGACGCCCTGGGGTGGGTCGACCCTGCCGAGGACGACGAGGACGAGGGGACGAGGGTGGCCCCATCGCCCCTCCCGCCACCAGTGGTCCGGCGCCCCCCGCGGGTCAGCATGGCCGACCTGGTGGGTGGCGCATGACCGTCAGCGGCCAGGAACCGTGTACTTCCAATGAGGACACACCAGCACGAAGGGACTCCTCATGACACCCACAGCGACCCGCCTCGCAGCCATCAACCCGCACCACGACCTGGTGTCCACCTGGGGGTGGACACGGAACCACGGACCGGTCCTCGAATCCGTGCAGGTCGCCCACCCGGCGGGGACCAGGCATGTGCCGACCCCTGGCAAGCCCACGGTGTGCGCCTGCCAGTCGGCGCGGGTGCTGGCCATGATCGACCACGCGTTGCGCGCCATCGCCGCCGCCCACCCTCCCGTCATCACAGGGTCGCGCACGGTGATCGTCCCCGTGGCTTTCCACCCCACCACGGGCGTCCCCTTGGTCTCCGAATGCGGGGACCCCGTCCTGGCCCAGAAAGAAGCGTACGCCCGTGTGAGGAAGAACAAGACCGTGAGGTTCCTGCCCGACCCGCAGGCGACCGCATGACTCACCTCGCCGCACCCCAGGTGCTGGGCATCGACCCCGGCCCGGTGTACTCCGCGTACGCGCTCATCGACGCGGCGACCTGTGCCCCCCTGGAGGCGGACAAGGTCGACAGTGGCCTGCTGTTGTCGATGATCCTGGGGCGCAGGTTCGGACACGCCAGCACCGCGATCGAGATGGTGGCGTCCTATGGGATGGCCGTGGGGGCCGAGGTGTTCGACACCTGCGTGTGGATCGGACGGTTCCACGAGGCCCTACGATCCGTCCACCCCGACGACCCGCCAACCCTGGTCACCCGCGCCCGGGTGAAACTCCACCACTGCCACAGTCCACGCGCCAACGACGCCACCATCACCCAAGCGCTGATCGACAGGTTCGCGTACGGCCAGCGCAACCGCGGCAAGGGGACGAAGAGCGACCCGGGGTTCTTCTACGGGTTCCGGGCGGACATGTGGCAGGCGTTCGCGCTGGCCGTGTACTGGGCCGACACCACCGATCCGGGCGCTGTGGCATCTATACACACAACCCCCCATGACGGGGTGTGACACATGAGGAGGACGCCATGAGCAGTGTCGACGCGAACGGGAACCTGCACACCGGGCGAGGCGCAGGCGGAGGGAGGTTCGCCGGTCGGGCGTATCCGCAACCCGACGTCGACGACCTCGACGGCCCCCGAGGCGCCGCACCCGACCCCATCGACCTGTGCGGGCTCCGCAAGGTCCCCCTGGTGGGCACTCGTGCGCAGATCGCGAGAGCGTCCCGACTGCTGTTTGACCAACCCAGTGGATGGCGACTGGCCACGATCCGATTGGCGGAACTGGCCGGGTGGGACGCGTCGACCGTCTACTCGCTCATCACCCGTGACCTGCGTGCGACCATCATCCACGCCGGGATCGCCACCAGGGCGCGCGCCTGGATCGCCGAGATCGAAACCGGCCTCGGACACCCCCTGCCCGGCGACGACCTCGACAAGATCGACGCCCTCGCCGAGGAAATCTACCGCCACCACCCCGGCCTCATGCCCGAACGGGGCAGCGAGGCCATCTTGAGCGTCCTCACCCAGAAACACACCCCTCGCACGCTGGCCCTCGCCGAGACCCCCGAACCCCCCAGCGACATCCCCCTGCCCACACCCACCGCGCCACGCGGGTACCTCATCGGCGTCATCGAGGCCATGGAACGCATCGAGGGTCGCGACTGGGACGACCTGGCCAGCGACGAGACGGCGCAACTCGGGCATTGGCGCAACGTGCGCACCGGCAACCGCGGCAACCGAGGATGGCGCACAGGCGACAGCACGCTGGTCGTCGACAGGACTGTCACCGGCAACCCCGTCGTCGCCACCCGCACCAGGGACGGCGTCGTCGCCTACGACATCTCCCGAGCCAGGCGGGTCACAGGAGAGAGCGGACCCCTCGACGACCCCGACCGTGACGTCGAGGGCTTCCAGAACGCCCTTGTGGTCACCTGGACGCCGTGGCCCGACGCCCGCCCGGCGATGTAGGCTGACCAACATCACCGCACCATCGCACGACCGGAGACCATCCATGGACCTTGCGGGCCTGCTCGACCGGATCGACGCCATCAAAGACGCCGTCGACGCTCGTCGCCCGCTCACGCCCGACGAGGCGCGCGGACTCGACGACTACTACCGGATCGGTCTCACCTACACGTCCAACGCGCTCGAAGGGAGCACGTTGACCATCACCGAGACCAAAGTCCTCCTCGAAGACGGACTCACCGCCAACGGGAGGCCGCTCAAAGACAGCCTGGAGGCCGTCGGGCACGCGAAGGCGTACGACTTCATGCTGCATGCGGCCCGCGCCCCCTCGTTCACGTTCTCGGAGGCCACCATCGGCGCCGTCCACCGCCTCTTCTACACCGGCATCGATCCTGTCAACGCCGGTGTGTACCGCACTGGTCAGGTGATCATCACCGGAACGGACTACACGCCACCTCCAGGATCGCAGGTGCCAGCGTTGATGAGCGGCATGGTGACCGACCTGAACCAGGAACGCGACAACGGCGCCCACCCCGTGGCCTTGGCCGCCCACGCCCACCGACGCCTCGTCGACATCCACCCGTTCGTCGACGGGAATGGCCGCACAGCCCGCCTGCTCATGAACCTCGTCCTGGTGAACCACGGGTACCAAATCGTGTCCATCCCGCCTGTCCTGCGCCAGGAGTACATCGACGCCCTGCGGGCGGACGACCCCTCCGATGCGGAGTTCGTCACACTCGTCGCCGAATGCGAACTGGAGGCCCTGCGTGACCTGTGCCGCATGTTCCACATCGACCCGCCAGACCCGACAACCGCATAGAAACGCACTACGATGGGCCATCGGGCCAAAGGTCGGGAATCGAAAGCGCCAGTCACCGGGAATCGAAAACGGAGAGCGTAGGATCAAGTCATGCTAGATACCATCGACCGCCACGTGAGAGCCTTCGCCGCCCATGCCTTGGACGTTTTTCCGGTCGCGGTGATCCAAGGGGCGCGCCGGGTGGGGAAGTCCACCTTCGCCACCATGCTGGCTGCTGGGCGACCTCATGTGTGGTTCACGCTGGACGACGAGGCGGCACGGCAGCAGGCTCTCGACGATCCTCGCACGTTCGCAACCCAAGGCGGCGACGGGTTGTTGGTGGTGGATGAGATTCAGCGCGCCCCCGACCTGCTGCTCGCCATCAAAGCCGCCGTGGACCGAGACCCCCGACCCGGACGGTTCCTGCTCACCGGGTCCTCCGACGTGCTGCGCATGTCGTCCGCGCCGGACTCCCTGGCTGGGCGAGCCGTCACCATCCCCCTGATGGGGTTCTCCCTGGGGGAAGCGAATGGGCGGGCGGATGATTTCGCCCACCAGGTCCGTCACCGCGACACCTGGGTGGGGCACACCTCCGCCTGGACACGAGACCAGTACGCGGACGCCATCTGTCGGGGCTCCTACCCGGAAGTCCGGCGACTCGATGACCGTGATCGACGCTTATGGCTCACGAGCTACCTGGACCGGGTGCTGCGATTGGACAGCCGTGCGGTGTCCCGGTCGATGTCGGCTCCACGGCTCACATCGATCCTGCGCCTGATCGCCGCCAACCAGGCCGGTGAGCTCGTCTACGCCCGCCTCGCCGACCAACTCGGGATCAGCGCACCCACTGTGCGCGACTACGTGGACGCACTGCACACACTGTTCCTCACCGTGTCGGTGCCCCCGTGGACAGCGAACCTCACCAAACGCGAGGTCGGGCGGCCCACCGTGTCGGTCCAAGACAGCGGGGTGGCCGCCCTCATGAACCGTGCCACCGCATCCCACCTGACCGCCTTGGCTTCCGCCGAACACTTCGGGTCTCTCCTGGAAGGGCTCGTCACCACCGAACTCCTGAAACAGCGAACCTGGACCAGTGAACCGTTCGAGGTGTTCAAATTCCGTGATTCCGACGGGATCGAGGTCGATATCGTCCTAGAGTTCGAGGACGGCGCCGTGTACCTGATCGAGGTGAAATCCACCCAGACACCGCGCTCCGACTCGTTCACGTCGATGCGGAAACTGGCCGCCAGGGTCGGGTCACGATTCCTCGGCGGCGCCGTGCTCAGCACCACCCCCACCAGCTTCCGCCAGGACGACACGCTGTGGAGCCTGCCAGTATCGGCCTTATGGGACCACACAGGATCACGCTGACGCCGTTCCCGCCCCATCGTGTCGGTGGCGTGCGCTAACGTGGTGTCCACATAAAAGAGACAGGCCCCTTCGGGGCGGAGCAAGGAGTGAAACCATGACGAACACATACGACGGTGAATTCTACTGCGTCAAGTGCAAGGAGAAGCGCACAGCCACAGGCCACATCGTGGTCAACGAGAAGGGGACGCGCATGGCCAGGGGCACGTGCCCGACCTGCGGAACCAGCCTCAACCGCATCCTCGGCAAAGCCTGAGGCGACACACGACCCGCCAGCCGAGGCGACCCACGTGGATCTCCTCGGCTGGCGGGTCGTGTGTCGTGGGCCGTGTGTCGCACGAAAATGTCCGAGCGCGACGGTACATTCCCCTCTATGACGCGACCGCCGAACTCTGGACAGTGCCCACCACCCAATGTCGCGTCCACACCGTGGCCTGACATAGACGCCCCCTGGTGGTGGGACCAGGACGTCGCTCGACGTCACGCACGCCACCATATCGAATCCCTGCTGACGCGCGTGCGCGAGCAGGGCTCTCCTGGCGGACACGTCGTGCGCAGCGCAGCCCTCATCACCCAACGCGTCCTGGGCCGCACTCCATCGCGCGCGCCCATGCCCCCTCTGGAGTGGGCCACAAGGGCCACCGCCCAGGTGATGCGGGCCGCGCACGCCAGTGTCACGAAACCGGGCCGGACCCTCCCCTCGATGAGGGTCGTGGTGTTCGACGGCGCCCTGCACCTGCTCCCCCTGGGCCAGTGTGTGTGCTGCGCGGGCGAGGACGCTCCGATCTCCAGGGACGGGCTGTGCCCCTCCTGCGCCGCCCCCACCGTCCACGGGTGGTTGCCGCCGTTCCTGAGCGCGCGGGGCCCGTCGGGGATCACCGGGTTCGTGTGCTGCTCTACCCCCATAGGCATCGCCCAGGTGCGCGACACGGTGGGGGCCGCCCTCGACGACCATACCCGGGCGTGCCTACGATCCATCGTCCACGCCGCCAGCCACCCGCCACAGGGGGAGCCCATGGTCGCGGGGGTCCGTGTGGGGGACGTGATGGCGACGATGCGGCAAGCCGGATCGCGCCTGTCTGGGCGACTCCTTGGGGACCAGGAACTCAGACGCGTCATCCATGCCACCGTGGGTGCCACGGGCTCTCTCATCGTCGAGGCGGGCGCCATCCGTCGGGCGACACGCTCCTAACGCTCCTAACGGCATTAACGGCATTAGGGGTATTAGGGGTATCCCATGGGTGGCGTTAGGGGTGCGGGCACCGCCATCGGCATCGAACCGTGTACTTACCTCCATGTGGCACGTGGGTGGATATCCGCGGTGACACACGTTCTCGGGAACGTCCCTCGCCCCTGCTCAGACAAGGAGTCATCCATGCGACCGCTCACCATCATTCTCAACTCTCTGGCGGTGCTGGCGTTCGCCTGCTCCGTGTGGTTCATGAACCAGTGGCGCCTCACCCACCTGTGGGAACACGTCACGCCCATGTGGATCGCCATGGCTGTGGCGGCGGTCTTCTCCGGGGCGGGGTGGATGTGGCACGGCAGACGCATGGTCCTGTTGAAAGTCGTCGCCGCCATGGCGTTGGCCGTCTCCGGGGTGTTCGCCTACCTGTGGCACGCCACCCACGTGTGGGCGTACGTGGCGCCTATGTGGGTCTCCATGGTCGCATGCCTGCTCCTCTCCGGTGTCGCCGGAGTGGTGTCACTGTTTGTCGCCGACAGAACGAAGAAGTCGCGACGCACTCCGGCGCGAAGCGCCGGATACCGAGACGAAGAACCCACCGATCGGCCATCGGCCAGCACGGACAGAGACGACGCATGAGCACCAGGCTCCCACCCGTGGTCTTCGCCTACCACACCGGCGGACACGACCTGGACCGACACTACTTGTCCCACGACGACAGGGTCCTCCTGGGGCGGGCGATGGACCTCCTCTGTGGCATGGGCGGGCGAAGAGGCCAAGCACGAGGCTTCTCGTCTGAGGTGGTCAGCGCCGCCGGTGACGCGTGGCGCGCGCTCCACCTGCTCATGCGCGCCACCGAGCCCGGCTACGGCTGCTGCTCAGGCGTCACCGAAAGGATGTGGTGACACCCCCATGCGACCACCGATCTTGTACGCGGGCGCGAAACAACGCCTCGCTTCCACCATCGTGTCTCTCCTGCCCGAGCACCGCCATTACGTCGAACCGTTCGCCGGTTCGCTGTCCGTGCTGCTGGCCAAACCCGCGTCAATGATGGAGACCGTCAACGACCTCGACCAGGACCTGATGACCTTCTGGAGGGTTCTGCGCGACCACCCCAAGCAGCTGCGGTATGTGTGCGCCAACACCCCGCACTCCCGTGCCGAATTCGCCGCCAGCATGCCACCCCTGCCCACCGACCTGCCCGACATGGAGCTGGCGCGACGGGTGTGGGTGCGCCTGACCCAAGGCCGGGGGGCGCGCATGAACGGCCGCTCCGGGTGGCGGTTCACCCACGGCGGCAACCGCATGGCCATGGCCGCCTACAAGCAGGGGTACGTGTCCAGGCTCGCGCCTGTCGCGCAACGCCTCCAACGGGTGTCCCTGGAATGCCGACCAGCCCTGGACGTCATCACCGCCTACGACAAACCCCACGCCGTGTTCTACATCGACCCGCCCTATCTCCCCGCCACCCGGGGCACGCAGGACTGCTACCAGCACGAGATGACCACCGACGACCACCACGACCTGCTCCACACGCTCGCCACGGTCTCGTCCCCGGTGATCCTCTCGGGCTACCCGTCCGACCTGTACGCCACGGAACTGCGCGACTGGAGACCCGTGTCGACCGCCCACCGTGACATGAACGGTCGCGTCCGCGACGAGGTCCTCTGGCTGAACTTCGACCCACCCAGCATCCGGTGAGGCGGTGTCGCATCTATAAGTGCGGTGGACCGGACCCCCACCATGAAAGGACGGCCCCATGACCAACACAGGTTTCGGGCACCAGTGCGAACGGGCACTGCCCGCACCGGACGTGGCCGACCTCGGCGACGAGTGCCCAGAGACGTACCAGCACATCCATCCGGGTGGCGACGGGTTCTCCTTCGCCCGTGGCGGAGGGTTCGACTCGGTGTCCGACATGTGGGCGACGTTCGACACCCACTACCCCCACCACAGTTACAGCGCGGACAGGAGCGGCGTGCCCGCCACCAGCGACAGCCAGTGGGTGCGCTGGCAACACTACGGATGGTCCCTGACCGAACCTGCGCGAGCAGGCCACCCGTGGTTGGTCGACGTCGTCGCCAACGACGACTCCGGGGTGTTCATCCACCAGTTCGACACCTACGAGGACGCCAACCGTTTCCTCGGCGACTTCCAGTCCGCCTGCGCGTACCGCGACGACATCGAAACGTGGAGGATGAACCACGGCGTGCCCGGCGACCCGTCCGTGGGGCTGACCAGCCCCGAGGCCATCCGCCAGGCCGTCGCCCTCCTCGACACCGCCCAACAGGCCCACCACCGCCGCGACCTGACCCCCACGTGGGCCACCACCGCACTGGGACAGGACCCGTCCTCGGAGACGACCTGGGGACTGGCCCGCCCCGCCGCGCTCGCCACCGCACTGCGCGACCCCCAGGTCCGTGACGCGGTCATGGCACAGTTCGCCCACGGGACGGATCGCGACCGCACACGCATCCTCGCCCATCTGCGCGACGCCGCCTCGCGCCTGCCCGACGACCCCCGGATCACCGCTCTCCTGTCGACCGCCGACGACTGCCAGCAGGCCGCCGGTCACACAGGCGAAAGGCCGGAGCCCCGGTGGATGGCCAGGCGCGCCAACCGGATCACACCCGACACGGTGCCCGGCATGGATGAACCACCCCACGACACCCCGGAGGCCCGCCTACGAGCACTCAAAACCCGCCACACACGCCCGCCGCGCCCCGACACCGGGACGTGACGCATCTCTATGAATGAGCTCGCCGACGACTTCTCCTCGCCGCGCCACTGCCACAGGAAGGACTCCACCACCATGACCAGCGACCCCACCCCCGCCTACACCGACGTCGTCTACCTCCAGGGCGAGGAAGCCGACATGGTGCTCGACATGATCGACACCGACCCCGACGAAGCGGCGGCCTACCTGTCCGAATGGGACTTCGGCGACGAGACGACCGGAGCCTCCGCCTACCTGAACAAGGGCCGTGCCGACGACGACCCACCGTGGGGCGGCGACGACCAGACGCGGGAGGTCGCCATCGGTGGGCTGACCTACGTCCTCGCCTGGCACCCAGGGCTTCGCTACGTGTCCCTGACCAGAGGCAACCGCGCCGACACAGCCCCCGCCGAAACCACCGATCTGCCCGACGCCGGGTCCGTGGTTTCGGCGGGGGCCACCATCGTGCGCGCGCACATGTCCCGGGGGAAGGACGGCACACCCCACGTGGTGCGCGTCCATGTCCGTGTCAAGCCCCAGCGCTAGACCTCACCACACCAGAAGGAGCCACCCATGACAACGACGGCGAGAACCGGATACGGCGTCACCAACTGCCAGTACTGTGGCGCGAGCCTGAGTCATTGGCACGCTTGTCCACGGCAGCCCGCCATCGGGGACGTGTCCGACTTGGGAGCCCCCACGAGTCCACCGTTCACGTGGGGCGACCTGGACGAGTTCGAGACCTGGGCCGCCGGTTGCCTCGGCCGACGCCCGCGCCCCGGCGACATCGCTGTGATCGGGTGCGACGACGACGGCAACGAGCTCATCTCCTTCGGCGTCGACGCGACAGACGTGTCCGCCCCCATGGCAACCCAGATTCGCGCGTCGCTGGAAGCCCACGGCGCCACCACAGGATACTTCCACACATGGTCAGCAGACGGAGCGTCTTTCGACGCGGCGCAGTACCTGCGCGCGGAAGGCATCCGGGGCAACACAGGGATGGACTACGTCATCGCCTGCCCACTGGACCTCGATTCCCCGACCAACCCAGACATCGCGTTGCTCGGGGCCACGCGACGCGACGACGTGTCCGCCGCGAAGAGGATGATCGTCGAACATGAAAACCAGGCGAGAGAAGACGGTCGCGACCCCACCCAGGACGCGCTGCGCTGCTTGAGAGCCCTCACGTGCGCCGTGGACACCAGATCACGTCGGAATTCGGCGGCGGAACTGGCTGTGTGCCTCACCGACGCCGACGCCCGCGACGCTGTGTCGGCGAGCATCCGCGACTGCGACATCCTGAACCGATTCGACTACGCCCGCGCCTTCAATAGTGCGGCCGAGGTCCTCCCCGCCGCCGATCATCGTGTGGGCGCCCTGCTCGCCGTCGCCGCACAGTGCAACGCCATGGTCGTCCGCACACGCGCCGCCGCGACGCTCGCCCGCCGCGCGCGCTCCATCCTGCGGAGCCTCCCACCGTTCGACCAGGAGCCAGAGTGGGCGAGACTCCTGGATGATATCGACGACAGGTCGACCACACCCATGTGACACCGGCACACCACCCCCCAGCGATCACGAACCGTGTACTTGCCCCGGTATGACACCATCATCAACTCCCTCGGCCGCCCCAGACGCGACCACGGTCGACACCACCCAGGCGCCCACACCCAGCATCCCTGAGCCACACACCCCCACCCAGATGGCGATCACGGACCTGACCGACATGTTCACCAAAATCACAGCGGCGATCGCGACCCTCACCGCGATCAAAGCGGAGACGGCCGCCGCGATCCTGGAAGCGGCCGACACGCTCGGGGTGAAAACATTCACCAGCAACCAGGGCAACGTCACCGTCGGGCAATCGACAGACACCATCGAGGTGACCGACCCCCTGGCCTTGGCGCAATCCTTGCCAGAAGACCAACGCATGACCGTCCCCGTGCCATGGGCGCAGGCCGCCGCCGCGAAGCGCCTGGCCATCGTCGGCGCCGACGCCGTGGACCCCGACACGGGAGAAGTGGTGCCATGGGCGCGTGTGAAGCCCGCCTCCGCCCCATACCTGTCATGGCCGTCCTCCGCCCAACAAAAAACAGCCAAAGCCGAGATGGACGCCGCGATGCGAGCCTCCATCGACCGCGTGCTGAACCCGGGCCTGGCCGTGGAGTCAGGGTCATGACCATCGCGAACGCCCTCAGCGGATGCGAACCGTGTACTTACAGGGGTATGACCGTACTTTCGCCCCGTGCCACCGGCCACGAAGTGGCCATCACCGTCACCCGTTCGGGCGACCAGCCCCTGTCGTGGCGGGTGAGCTCCTTCATGCTCCTCCACCCACGAGACACGTCCGGCATCGACCAGGCGTGCCCCTGCATGGACGTCGGAGTGATGGCCTCCATTCTGGAATCCGCGACCGTGGACGAGATCGCCGCCAACCATATCGGACTCGCCCCCCAGCGGATCACGGCCCCCGTGACCCTCGTCTACCGTGAGGACCGACGTCGGTGGGAGCTGATCGAGGAAGGGTCCGACACCCCAGACCAGGTCGAGGTGCCCGAACCATCGCCCCACCGGCGTGCGACCCCATCGGGGTCGGCCGGGATGACCCCCGACACCAGCGTCGAGACTGGCGCCACCCAGGTGGCGATGCTCAACGCCGCCGCTGACGCGTTCATCCTGGGAACCGCGGCCGCAGCCGACGACAGTGACACGACGAGCGCGGAGTGGGAGGCGGCCGACCTGTTCGTCCATTCCCACCGCCGTGTGGTCGTGTCCGACGACACGGCGCACCGCCTGGACCTCGTGTGGGACGCCATCGGCGACCCCCGCACACCCCAGGGGACCCGCACAGACCCGGTGTGGGCATGGGCGCTGCGTCTCACCCGGCCCTCGGGTTCCACGCGGGCCACCCTCATCCTGGCGGGTCCCGACGAGTCGGAGGAGCACCACGGACCATACACGGGCGACGACTCGTGGGACGACATCCGCGCACTGGTGGGGCTGCCGCTGTTGCGCGGGCATCTCCAGGAGACGGTGGTCGCCGCCACGCATCATCAGGACGCCCCCATGGAGGTGCTGTCATGACCCGGGCGCCAGGGCCTGGCTCGGAGCAGACCTCACGGAGGTGGGTGCCGCCCGCCCCCACGCACCCAGGGCGCGTCCCGTCGTCCCCGGCGCCGCCCGACACGACCCAGGAGTGGAGAACATGCAGATAACGATCGACCTGCCTGTCGAGCAGTGGATTCTCGTCGACATCGCGTTCCGGTCAGCGGCGATCCAAGGGAAGATCAACCAGGCACGAGGTGCCAGCCCCATCGGGATGAGCCACTTGGAGTACTCGGCCCTCATGGAAGCGGCCACACAGATCGAGACCGCGTTGTGCGCACCCAACCCCCAGGACGTCATCACGGGACAAGACGCCGCCACGGTGGAACCCCCGACCCCGGTGGGCCCGGCGCGACCAGCGGACCGCACTGACGCCCCCGTCCCGACACCGATGCCCGTGGGCGAGGGCGCTGGCGTGCCGGACCCCGCACCATGGGAACACTGGCCCGCCCCCTCGCCTCGCGACCGCATCGACCTTCCCGCTGCGGTCGAGCCCGCGCCTGGCGAGGGGAACACCGGCCCACGGGAACACGCCATCGACCCACGGGACTCGTCGCCCCTGACCGACACCCTCACCGGCGACGACTGGCAGGCATGGCCCACCAACACAGACGACACCGAGGCGCGCCTGTTGACCGCCTTGGACCGAGTCCGCCGCAACACTCGCCACTAGCGCCCCCACGGCCATGACACCCCCTTCGACGGTGTCGTATCTATATCTATGGTCGACCACCGCGTCACGCGACGCCACACCCACCAACGGCGACACCGCCACCAACCCAGGAGACACACCCCATGACCACCCCCGCCCCCCACATGCGCGTCAAGCGCCCCCACCTGTTCGACATCACGCTCGTGGTCGCGCTCCTGGTTCTCATCGGGGTCGTCATCGCGCTCCTGGCGCGCACACCCGCCACACCCGGCGCTGACACCACCGGCCCCGCGCCTGTCTCGACCGCCCAGTCCGCTGACACGCTCACACGGGTCTCCTACGACCTGGCCATGTCCACCCCCGGCGACGAGACCACCGATCCCGACACATGGGACTGGGTGCTGTTCGCGCCGGTCACCTACTATCTGGACCCCACTGGGAGTTGCGTCCTCGGCGACTGCGCCCCCCAGGACCTGCCCCACGCCCACTACCAGCGCGTCAACGAGTCGATCACCGTGGTGGACCAGTCCACCCTGACACCCGTCGACCCCATCGTCGACTGAATCATGCCCCCCGCCGACCCCCTCCAGTAACCACCCTCGTCCCATCTCAAGGAGCGTTATCGTGACCATCCGACTCCACCACCGCATCACAGCATTCGCCACCAGCGTCCTCCTGGCCTTCGGACTCATCGGACTCGGTGTCACGGCCACCCCCGCCCACGCCGACACCCTCGGTGTCGCCGAGGCGTACATGCGCGGCAACCAGGACGTGCGCAGTGTGCGCGCGGTGGTGGGTGAGACCATCGCCGTGTCCGCGACACTGGATTACACGAGGCTCAACCCAGCCGACAACCCGTACGGGTACGCGGTGTACGTCCTCTCGCCGTCAGGAGTCCGCTACCCGGACAACGCCACACAGACATGGTTGCTCGGCCTGGACAACACCCCGTCGTACGAGTGGGTCGTGCCCGTCGACGAGACGGGCACCTGGAGGGTGTGGGTGTACGGGTACGACCCGTTGTCCACGGCAGTACCGCCCGCGTACGGGGATACCACGTTGGAGCAGACCGCCGGGTATACCACGTACAAGTTCGACGTGACCGTGAAGAACAGCGCCGGGACCCCCATCCCGGGCCGGGTGTGGACCACGACCTTGTACATGAACCAAGCGGTGTTCTCTCGGATGGCGGACCTGGACTTCTACGTGGTCCAGCCCAACGGAGTCATCTACCGCGCCCAGTACCATGAGTATGACGGGATCATCTCCAACATCACCTACGATTCCCTCGGCGTGGTGGCCACCGGGACATGTGAGTCCGCGTACTTCTCCTGGAACAGTGTGAAAACCCCCGGATACGGCAGGGCGTCCCAAACCGCATGCGGCGCCTACTACAAGATTTTCTTCGACTACCCGGCGGCGGACCTGCCCGCCTCCATCCTCCCCACCTACACAGACCCGGCGGCCCCGATCGTGTCTTATACCCAGGGCTCCTCGACGTCCGCCCCGTGGCAGGGGACGGTCAGCATGACCACCACCGGGTTCCTGGGCACCATGACCGTGTCCATCGACGCCGATGGGGACAATGTGTTCACCGGCTCCAAGGACGTGTCCAAGAACTACAAGGTCACCACCTTGGGGGCGGCCAGCACCTGGGCGTGGGACGGCAAAGACGCCACAGGGGCGGTCGTTCCCGCCACCACCCCCGTCCACATCAAGGCCACCTACACCGGGGCTGACGAAATCCACTCCAACATCTACGACGTCGAATGGTCGGGGGGTCAGAAATGGACGCAGATGGTCGGTGGGGCCGTCAACAAGAACGCAGGCAAGCCCGTCGTCATGCCCTTGTCGTGGGACGACTCGAAAATCGACTCGGCCCCGGGCAGCGTGTGGCCCTCCATCAAAGCCACTGACCTCGTCCCCGGACAAGGCGGCAACCCCGAGTACCTCCATTACTGGGATGTGAACGGCGGGGTGTACGACCTGTCGGACAGAACAGGGGAGTCCGACGCCACCGACCCCGGCAACGACGCGTGGATAGACACATGGCTGCGTGCCGACATCAACCTCTCCACGACCATCACCGCCGTGCTGCCCACCGCCACCCCCGCCACCGGCATCGTCAACGGCACCGGGGCCACCACCACCATGAACCCCGCGCCCAAAGCGGGGGCAGGCGCGACACTCGACCTCACCAAGACGGTCGTGGGGACCGTCCCCACAGCCATCACCTCCAACACCGGGAAAGTGTCCGCCAACACCGACGGGACAGTGACCATCACCACTGGGACCGGCACCGTCCCCGCAGGCGTGTACTCCATCCCCGTCACCTACTACCAGACGGACGGCAACCACTACCAGGTGGCCTGCACCGTCACCGTGGTCAACAACGACACAGCCACCACGGCTGTGAACGCCGCCACCACCGTGGACGTCCTCGCCAACGACGGCAACAGCGGGACCGGGCTGACCATCACCACTGTGTCCACCCCCACCCACGGGACGGCGACCATCACCAGTGGGAAAATCTCCTACACACCGGCCGCCAACTACTCCGGCACGGATTCCTTCACGTACACCGCGAAAGACACCGCCGGGCAGACGGCCACCGCCACGGTGACCATGAACGTCACCCCGAAGGCCGTCAACGACGCCGCCACGACACCCGCCGGAACATCGGTGACCGTCGACGCCGTCGCCAACGACCTGGGCACAGGGCTGACCGTGGCGTCCGTCACCCAACCGTCCCACGGGTCGGTGACAGTCACGGGCGGGA
>Ga0123357_10001119_pt1 | contig 27811 bp, 22 predicted proteins | sample TergutEmb28metaG_FD_89873 | JGI IMG/M metagenome (GOLD analysis project Ga0123357, IMG submission 89873) | Embiratermes neotenicus P4 segment gut microbial communities from Petit-Saut dam, French Guiana - Emb289 P4 | ecosystem: Host-associated > Arthropoda: Insects > Digestive system > Gut ...
CAGCCACGTCTCTTAATAGCAGTAATAACCAAAACCACAGACGATGAGATCTCACCATCGTTACATAATGGCATAAATCTTATAAACACTAATACCCTTTCGGATGAAAACCTGATGATGGCCGGAATAGGCCGAAACATGTAGTTGTTATCATCCTCTAATAAACATAATTAGAAATATTTGTTGTGTTATTGACTAAATACCTGTACCTATTTAGAATATTCTGAGCTATATGGCAGGAAGCGATACGAGAAATTTGAAAATTTCATAATTCACAATTTGAACTCTCCACGTAATGATTTTATAGTGATTACTTCGAAAGGGATTAAATATCTGGGGCATGTAGCACGATTGAGGGAGACAAGAAAGGCATACAAAACATTTACCCCAGGGTTTCGGCTTTCCTGACCCACCTGGGGGTTGGAAAGTATTTATGTACCGAAACAAATCTGAATTTGCGTTATTCGCCTAATATTTTCGGGAGAATAAATTAAATTGTGTAAGATACAAGGAACTTGTACTGTCATAGAGGATATCAGAGATTTTTAAGAAATTGTGATACGAGAACCCTCTGGCGAAAGACCGCTTATGGGAATCAGGGCTAGGCGAGGGAACAATATAAAGGGGTTAGAAACGCCGGCAGAATGTAAGACTCAAGCCGCGTTCGCTCTGGAACATTCTCTTGGATTTCTGACGCTGTTACAGTTTTCAAGAAAAGTAATGAAGTTGCGAGTATATGAATTGTGTCTTTCCATGTTTTATACGACACAGTATATATTTTCTATGTATATTAGCAACAATTCCAAATACAATTAAAATTAAAATCTAGACAATGACGAATATTAGTTATGCTCAATTGTTATGTTGACATTGTTAAGGTTTTCTTCGTTGCCAACAGGGGCCTTAAACAGATAATAAATTTTCTCAATTATAAAAGGAACCATGGCGAGATATCATTAATATACGTAAGTCTTAATGTACAGGCAAAGGCAAAGCAGTCCCGTTACAGGACCGGAGGGGCCCAGAGAGTTCCAGGAAGTTAAGGTTCCCAGATTTCGTGACAACGGCACAGGATGGTGGTAGGTTGTCAGCCTTACGCACCAGCCGCCTTTACCGCCAGGAAATACTCCTGCTACTCATTTCTGTTAGAGGCCTTCATGTACAGAGTCTGTGTTTTCGTTCAATTTCAACCAAAGTCGGAATGGGTCGGAAAAGTTTAGTAAATATTCAAAATACAAGGCTCACTGTAATCTGTCCGGTGGGAGTTGCACCGTTCCTTGCAGACAGGTAGAAGGACGGACAGGCATGACGAGGCTAAGACTCGCTTCCGCAACTGCTTTGCCGAGGTGCCTAAATTGACGGTACACAATGAATTGTAGACAGCCACATTAGTGGAAATGGATTAAGATAACTGTACAGTGGTAGAGATTGGTGGTACAATTTGTAATTGTGCAGGTAGTGGGTGGTGAAATTTGTGTAAGCGCTACCCTTTCTTTAACCTCGGCTCTAGTTGTGTGAGTGGTACGCCACGCCTTAGCCGCTTCAATTCCGGGAATGACCCGGTACGCATCCTATCGGAAGCTGGGTGAGCCCGAGGAGCGGTCTGGACGCGTGCGGAAAATCTCGCCCCCCTACTGGGATTAGACACCCGGACCGTCCAGTCTATAGCGAATTGATATGCCGACTACGCTTTTACTGTAAAAATGTTCTCTGTAATGACCCAACTGCAGCAATCTCACCATTTTTGTCTCTACCGACCAAAGTGCCCACAGTAATGCCAGTAATTTTCTCTATGCTGACGCAAGTGCCTGTGGTATTGCTGATATCTATCTGCTGACCCAACTGCGTAATGGCATCATTATTCTTTGTGTCAAACAAACTCTCTTCATCTTAGTAATTAACTAACTTTATGTAAAACGTTTTTGTTTTACAGTAAGTGTATTTCATGCCTCTACATGTTTCGAGCACATGTGCTTATCATCAGGAGGCTGTGTAATGCAATTTTGACCTCCTGATGATAAGCACATGTGCTCGAAACATGTAGAGGCATGAAATAAACTTACTGTAAAACAAAAATTTTGTACATCAACTTGGTTAATTACTGAGATAAATATATTGAGATGCACAGTCAACAAAACGTCAAAACTGTCTTCAGTTATACTATCACGTATCTGTCTACAGACGCAACTGCCTGCAGTAATGTTACGGTTTTCTTTCTAGTGACAGAAATTCCTGCAGAAATGTCACAACTGAATGCCACCATTTTTTATGTATTTCCCCACTTGCCTTGCTTTTAAATTTTTTCCCGGATAACATTGATTTTTTTACTGTAAACACATGGGGTTATAAGAGTTGCCGGATAATATTAGAATAATCGACAATGATCTATGTCTGTAGTACTGCGGGAACTAACTATGTCATGGGCGATATCTTTTCAATATGTCATGCATGTCATATTAATAATACTGTGATACGAATGGACGGATTGGAGAGAAATCGATAAGGGTTTCTTTGAATTAAAAAAAAAACTCACTTATTTAGTACGTGTACCACGTGTTGGAAAATTTTATTTCAATATAATGGCTTTAAAAATATGAAGCACGTGTCACACATAACAATTCATCTGTGTAGCATATGTCACGTAATTGAAGTGAAAGCCAAACTAATGCCATCAACACCACAGAGTGACACCCTTTTAAATATCAGTTAGCTCAGGCCATGACCTGTATTTGCATGACGCTCGGTTCCAGTACTCTTAATGATGTGTTCTTCACATTTCGGCTAGTTTATTTGTAGTTGTCCTTGTGACTTTTAAAAGTGAGTGATATATATGAAATTATATTACTCAATTAAATTGTAAGTTTCGTTTAAATTTGCGAATAATCATGATTGAAATTTTCTCAGTGCTCACAGAATCGGTGCGTAACTTTGTTTTTTGAAGTGTAAAACCCAGAACTTCAGTCAACTGTCCAACCAAATTACTCATAATGAAGTTTCTCTTTTTCAGCCAAATCTATATTAAAAAAGAAAGATTATACTTACTTTGAGGGAAGGAGGCTGTTATAAGAATAACTGTAATTTTTAAAATGTGAAATTATTTGAAGTGACACCGTGTAATGTTATAAATGGATGTTAATTTTTAGGTGGATTATGCCGTCTTCATTCGTCGACCCTGAAAATGGAAACAGCATATTCTTCTAAAACACACACACACACATATATATATATATATCCCGCAAATTACACAGTGTCAACACCCAGAAGAAGTTAATTTACACGAACCTCTCTGTAACAATCCAAAACTTTTTACGTTGTATTTTATTCAGAAATATAATATCTCACCAGCTGTCTATCATCTTACAGGAAATCCAATCACAAACAAAATCTAATATTGAAACTGCTGACATGTTTCCTCTTTGTACAAAGCACTTCATCGCTGATTTTCTTTCCCTACTCTTAATTTATTCATGCTTGTCAAGAATGTTTGCATGCCTGAAGCAATTAAAAACATATTAAGTTCAGGGAATGCCTGCTGCCATTCCGTCCGGAATCTTTCTCCTCCGATTTGCTATCCAAATATATGAAGATTAAAATATAGAGAAATATTATATTGCTGTTATTTTGTATTGGCTTGAATCTTGATTTCTTCTATTAACGGTAAAATGTAGGATCAGGGTATTCGACAGTAAAGTAAATAAATCAGTCCCGTTACAGGGCTGGAGTGGCCCAGAGGGTTCCAGGAAGTTAACGTCCCCAGATTTCGTGACAACGGCACAGGATGGTGGTAAGGTTGTCAGCCTTAGGCACCGGTCGCCTTTACCCCCAGGAAATACTCCTGGTACTCATTTCTGTTAGAGGCTGAGTCGATCACAGGGCAATAGAGCGATCGGAAGGATTTATGTCAATGAAAAGTCCAATGACACCAGCTGGGATCGAACCAGCGACCTTCCGATTTGTAGCACAGCACCTTAGCCACTGCGCTACCGCGGTCCCCCACTCGAGAGTAGAGTGTTGAGGAAAATATTTCGGCCTGAAATAGAGGAAGTAACAGTAAGATGGAGAAAATTACATAGGGAAAAACTTCATATCTTTTGTTCCTCTCCACAATTTAATGGAGTGATAAATCAAGGATGATTAGATGGGACGGACATATGGCACGTATGGGGAAAAACAAATGCAAACAGGATTTTGTGGTAGTGGACTTGAAGGAAAGAGGCCAGTTCGAATGCCTAGGCCTAGATTGAGGAATAATACTAATCTGTATCGATAGGAATTAGGATGGGATAGCGTAGATTGGATTAATGTGGCTCATAATACGGACAAGTAGCGGGTTGTTGTGAAAAGTGTCACGAAGATTCATCTTTCACAAATTATGGGGAGTCACTTGTCTAGGTAAAAAAAAAAAAGTGTCCTCTGATGAAGGACTCTGATCTATGGAGTTGGTTGAAATTGTCCACTTATAAAGAAGTATTCGGTGTCCTTTATATTTATTTGTCTGTTGAACTGACATAGATGACACTTATACAATGCCTGTCACTTTACCCGCAATCTTCATCTTTATTCCACCGTGATTAAATTGTATGTGGAAGTATTTATGCTACCCAATTCGTAAATTTTATTTATTTATTTTCTGAAAAGCGAATTTAGCGCATTAGTTACGTAGTTGTAACCGTTTATGAAATTTTGAAATAAAACAGCATCTTTAATTAATAGGGATCCTCCAAATTTAGTTTTTGTATTTCTTTTATGTTTATGCTTCCGTGCATCGCTGATCTATATTAATAATTGTCCAACGAGATGCAACACAAAACAGTCTATTTATTATTCTGCAATTTCAATCTACATGTTTCGGGTATCAACCACACCCATCATCGGGAGTACACAAAACTGTAACTACAGCTTCCGGTACTATTCATATTTTTGTGCAGCTCCCTCCCTTCAACGTGGCCAAACTTGGTCACGTTGGAGGCGGGTAGCTGCACAAAAAATATGATCAGTACCGGAGGCTGTAGTTACAGTTTTGTGTACTCCTAATGATGGGTGTGATTGACACCCGAAACATGCAGAGTGAACTTGCAGAATAATAAATAGACTGCTTTGTGTTGCAACTCGTTGGACAATTATTAAAATGTTCATGTTTCGTCCACTACAGAACTTAGATACACAGATGTTACTTGGTGGCCTTTGTTTTGCGTGCAAGACAATACACATATTTTCTGTACTGTCCTGTGTGGTTAGAACTGTGCATAAATTTGACTTTCGGCTTGTTATAAACGAAACATCCAACATAAGGGGGACCAGTGGATAGGAGGTCCACCAGGGATAGAAAATTATGTTTTAGACAAGATCTGTATATTTTATTTCGACCGTCTTCTCAAGTTTAAAGGACTTTACACACACTATGCAGGTCAACCGTATTCTCTTGAGTGGAAAACGTACGAGAATATTCACATTTCATTTGTTAATCCCACCCAGCTAGATGACCTAATTCAAAGAGTTGCAAATAAATCTGCTTAAAACTTCTTGCCATAAATTTATACCTGTCCCTTACACTTCGTGTCTCCACTAATCTGAAAGAGGAAGATTCTCCATTGCTATCGCTTTCAAAACTCATTTTCTCATTTTATACCTCGTGTGAATGAGACGTCCTCATTAAAAAGATTAGGAAAGTCTGAACCCATTTCATTCTTGGTTAAACCTCCATCGTCTCCATATATCTCGCAGAATGTCTGTAGAACGAATCAATTAGCCTCTGATAAGTGTACCGTCAACTGAAGTATTTGTCACTAGCCCTACCCAGCCTATCTAGCTAGCCGTTAGATGGCTTCGCGCAGCAACGTGCAGTCTTTCAGCAAATGCTTGACAAATTGCCACATCAAGAGACAATCGTTAGCCTGTCAAGTCTCCACACAGGGGCGCTGAGTGTGTTGTGGTTCATGGGTCATCGGGCAGGTCAGCCATTTCTGGGGCTGTGAAAGTGAATGTTATAAATTACTTTTATATTAAGAAGAATGGCTTATACAATGACTTACAGCGAACCAACATATTTTGTTGCAAGCTTGATTGACGGGCTTTGTTGCCTGATTCTCGTGTTTATAACGACGTTGTTTCAACTGTGTAGGATATAATAGATTCGAATAATACTACAAGATAAAGTGAGGATTTTAAAGGAGGCTGTCGTTGTCTATATCCAGCTAATGCCTGACATTCGCGTTTAGTCATTGAGTAAAACGGCGAAAACATAACATGACTCATGTTGGAATCTTGTATTAACCGAATACAATATGAGAGGGTTGCCGCTATTAAAACCCTCTGATTTATTTGCGTTTTTGTTACCGATCTCTCTGCAACAAGCCTAGCCCCAAAATATTTCGAATCCGTGGGCGTGTCTGTTGTTGTACAGGCTAAACAAGAAACTGAAGGAAAAAAAAGTTCGACAGCAGCTTTCTTAAAAAAGCTACACTCGAACACGACGAATTTTATAAGAAGTAGGAGAGAGTGGCTGTCATTTCTTGTGGACAAAATGATGATAGTGTGTATACTGAATGTGAGAAGTGCAAGCAATTCGTATGAAAACTGCGTTAATTTGGCGGAAGAATATTCTAATTTACGTGCAACAGATGTACAATTCCATGTTATGGGTTCGTAATAAATATTATTATTATTATTATTATTATTATTATTTACTGCATTTGGGTTGTTACCCGGTGGCAGTGGTTACTTTACAAGTAAACAAACATGAAATTGGTTACTACTAAATTTAAGTCGGAAGGGCTACATGAGAAGCATATAGTGGCCAACTTGGAATCTTGGGAACCATCTCAGCATTTGCTTTTAGGCACGGAAAAGCCAAGGAAAACCTGTGTCGAGGTGGGCGGTTGCAGGACCTTCCGAATACTGACTTCTAGCCAGCAGTCCGGCATCTAAAGTAAAACCAAAAAAACAGCAATGCCCACACAGTACAATAATACACATAAGATAGCAACACACACAAGACAACTACAACAATACACATGGTCAACTAACAACAATTACACAAAAGACAACTTAAAACTAGCAACAATACACACGAGACAAATTAGAATTTTACAATTCTTAAGTCCACTCGGTCCAATGTCGAATTAAACTCGTCAGGGATTTCCGTTGTGTCAAGTCCCATGCCGAGATCATATCACCCCGTTATTACACAGTCTTTGTGTTGGTCTTTCCTAATGGCTGATTTTGAGCTTCGAAGATTAAAGATTTGCTGGAAAATTAATTTGGACCCTACTGTCAGCATTGAAAACAACGATTTGGACTCCAAATCTTAAAATATTGTCTCGTTTCTATACAATGCAATAAAGGATAGAATATTGTGTAATTCTGCACACCATTGTATTCTTTTCAAAGGTTCAGTTTACACGACACTTCGGAACAAATTACAAGATTCCAAGAGTCCTTTAAATTTTCTTTTTTTTTAAATTCGTACTTTGCAGAGTGTGAAAAATGATTCTTATTGAAATATAATAGTGTATTTGCTACATTTGACGTTCCGGTGACCGTGCATCATGATGAATTCTTATAACAAAACTAACTAGATTTCTAGAGTTCCAGTCCAAAAATAAATTTGAGAAACTGGTGCATCTATTTGGTTTTATTATAAGAATGTATTTTCTACATTTGTCCTGGTCAAAAATCTTGTAGTATTTAAACTTGTGTAATAAAATAAAAAATGCACGTGTGTAAAATATATTTTATTGTTTTATCCTATATTATTAATTGCCAAAATTCATTAGGGCAGCTTTACAAGAGTACTAAGAGCAAAATAAACTCCAAATTACAACCAATCAAAGTTATAATAGATGTCTCAAACTCTCCATGTGGACACAAAATGCCAGCTTATATATTACTAAAAACAGATGAAATTTAGTTTTTAAAAACAAATTAAAGCGGAGTGTATTGTTGTATGTCGTTAATATACACCCTGTTATCTCCGTAGAATTGTGTGTGTGTGTGTGTGTGTGTGTGTTCTTGTGTGTGTAGTATAATATTATGGTGATTCATTGCGGATATCAATTCATTTATTTGGTACCAACACTGCACAGCTGAGTGTACCAACCAAAATAATAAATAAATCAGTGCGATTCTATGGAGAATTATTCTGCAACGCGGTCAGCTGTTCTACTAACAACCCAATGGTGGAGTGCAGAATTCTTGCAAATTTTTGACGATATCCGGTATAAATCTGCAATGCCTTGACGTGCGGTTGCATGGACTTTAACGTTACAGATGGCGAACTTTTAACTACCTACCTACCTGCCTACCTAACTGCCTACTTATCTGACTGATTGACTGATTACCTAACCAATTAAGCAACCAAAGAACCAACCAAACAAGCAGCAACCAAATAATTTACTCCATAGTGCAGTGGCATTCTATGAAACAGATATTTACTCATATAGCCCAAAAAATTGCTTAGTTTTAAGGAAAAAAAGGTCCATTAATATTTTCACAAATGTCCGCTATTAGAACCTAACTCCCCCCCTCTTTCCGGCAGTGATAATTCGTGTTACCGTGTTCTGACTATGCCATCGTGTAGCATGACAAATGGCTACAAGTCCGTAGGAAGGACTTGTTGCCTCCATTTTCATACTGAGTTTATTTAGTTGCCACGTAGTATGGTCCAGTGGCTTGTACGGGCAATTCATTCCTCCGAAACATAAAAATAAAAATTGACAAGACAATGTGGGGATCATAACCTAAGACCAAATTGTGACTGGTTCAGTAGCGTCTATCATTTTAAACCTGCTTTTCTTATCCATATCTAAATCTGAATTTTTTAAATGGTCTATCTTTTGAGATAGAGTACTAAAACACTGTTTGTATCTCTTAATTTTCCCATGTTAAGTTTTTCAGTTGTCTCACATTTCTCGGATTTTGTTATTGTGGTAATATTTGGTGCAGGGTACAAATTTTTAAAACTATTTCTTATTTATTTTAAGTTAACTTGTCTCTGTCAATGAATAAGTGGCAGGAAAATTTTTGAGTGCCCAGAGATACCTTCGTCCATCTCTGTCTGTTGTGTGAATTTAGCAATACGTCCCGTTATTCAGAAAACAAGTCCTGATGACCCTTTTGACGTTATATAGAACCACGAGTGAAGAGGATGATTTGGGGCGAACACTTTCTGGATGTGAATAAACTGGTCGCCTAACGGCCAAGATTGCTAAGAGTTTGGAAAGGAACTTTTCCGGCATTTGAGCGAACACCATGTGTTTACTGATTTCTGCCGTATGTAATTATGTTTTTGCTTAAGTGTCATGACATATAATTGGCCGCGCGTTCTAAGGAGTGGTTCTGCGGCCTCTCGCTTGCTGGAATTGCGGTTTCGAATCCCGCCGGGGGCAGGGAGTCTGTCTGTTATAAGTGTTGTAGTTGTCAGGTAGAAGTGTATACTAAGGCAAGGAAAATAATGAGGAAAGGATATGTATTATTGAATGAGAAGTGAGAATTGATTACTCAAATTTGGTTGTAAAATCTGCACTGAAGGGACCAACGGGGGAATATTTGCGTCACTGAACTGCAGTATGTATTTGAAATCGACGTGATTGTTCATGAAGGTCTCCAATAGATTCAAGTGGATCACAATTTGGTATAATTACGAGCATGTATGAAAGCAATTACTTAAGACCACGGCATTTCTACTGCCCAAAGAATATTTTCCTCTAAGGAAGATTATTTTTATATGAAATTGCAGTGTTCTTTCTTATTGACCTTTGAGCATGGCAGCGTTTTGCACACAAGAAGTCAGTAACCTCCGCGACAGCTTCCTTATTCAGTGACACGATAGAATAGATATGATGAATTTAATTCCACGTAGACCTGTAGGTCTAACGTTTATTAGAAACAACAGCAGATGGTGTGCAATTTCATCAAGTATCCACTGACACCGCTCTTCGATCAGCAAAACCGTTGTGCATAGTCAAGAATTGATACTTGTCTTTAAGAATGACACAGGAGTGGGGTTGCAGGCTGTTATGTTTCCTGCATTCCGTAGACACTTGTAGTTATCTTGTCATCTGGCATATGGGGTCAGAGTTAGGATCACCCCTCCTTCTCTATCCTCATGCCACCACCACCTAAATCAGAATAAATGCCGGCGTCATCTCGCTTACCAACACGGTGTCCAGCATTACCTACATAATCACCATAACCAAATATTATTACCGTTTATCTCAGGAACCGTCTTACCATTTTGGAGATCAATATCGATACCCGCCAGGGCCAAGAAACGTTTCTCTTCTCCAAAACTTTGGACCGCCCTGGGACTCGCCAAGCCTCCTATTTGATGGGTACCGTTGACCCCCCCCCCCCTTCAACGAATTAAATCAACCGGGTATGTGACGCTGACCTCTCACCTTCGTCTAGTGCCGACATTGGGAATGTGTGAAGATACACGATAAGTCCTCCAGTGCCTTCATAGCAGGTACACAGCTTTGTTAGGTTATACGGATAATAATGCACCGTAGCTAGTGACATAGATATACAACGTTATTAGCAACAGTTTCTTCATTTAATTATTTTGTGGTTCTCTTTCCACTACTTAACTTAATTCCCATTACTAGAAATTAGATAGGAATTAATCTAAATTACGTTTAAAGTGTCAGTTTTCCCCTCAATATAAACACATACCTCCTATTTTTTTTTGTGTCTTGCTGACCGTGCTTCTCCGTATATTTATCTCAGTAATTAGCCAACTTGATGCACAAAATTTTTGTTTTACAATAAGTTTATTTCATGCTTCTACATGTTTCGAGCAACATGTGCTCATCATCAGGAGGTCAAAATTGTATTATACAGCATCTGGTATCATCACACGTGTAGGTGGCCGTCCCATGCACAGGTTGAGAGAGGACTCAACCTGTGCACGGGACGGCCACCTAGAGATGTGATGATACCAGAGGCTGTATAATACAATTTTTTTCCTCCTGATGATGAGCACATGGTGCTCGAAACATGTACAGGCATGAAATAAGCTTATTGTAAAACAAAAATTTTGTGCATCAAGTTGGTTAATTACTGAGATAAACACATCTCCTAAGTTACAAATGCCAATCAGCTAATGTTGTGTAGGCAAATAATGGCTAATTTTTACTATATTCATACAGAACATAGTAATATCCTCTGTTGGGAGAATGTAGAACTTTTGAACGATAAACCTGGCGGCACGTGGTGTAACCGCTGAAGCTTAGTGTTAATGAACGAGAGTGAGAGACTTGGAAATAAAGAACAACTTATTACGTAACGACCGCAATTGAGAAAAAGAATTGCTTTTGAATTTTAAAATAGCAGACTTTTTCATGTTCATGTCTTTACCTACAGTTTTCCTGAAGAGACTGAAAAAATTCATTCACTTTCTCGGTGAGTGTAGCGGATAACCTAGCCGCGACAGGAAAGGGATAAGTACTGAATGAAAAAGGCGTAACAGTCTCTTGGCTATTAGTAACGAATAAATGTCAGGAATAAGAACATCATAGTAATCAAATAAATAATGTCTGCGTACAGCATTGACCAATTAAGCGAAATAAAGCGGAAAAATTAGATTAGTTTGGAAGTCAAATCAGTAAGGAAATGACTTTGAATACGGAGAAATATAAATTCTAATTTCGTAATATGCCTCATATTTGAGGGCAATATATTCTCTTTATTTATACTGCTACCTGGAATCGATTATGCCTGTTGTTAGTACTTCAGTTGCTTCTACGTTTAGGTGTCCAAACAGAGAGAGATGGAGAGAAGTGTGTTATTTAATGACACTGTAAACCGCTACATATGTAGTGTCAGAAGTAGACGAATGAAATATGCTTACATACAGAACATTGGTGAAATAATGCTCACCGTCAGGTTAATATGACCTCGACCTCAAACTCAGTATTCAGAGTGTTTAACTACTGTACTTCTTACTATCTGCTAGGTATATGTTCACCAAATCCCGCTATTTTTTATGTTAGTGTGACAGTGTATCACTGATACAATAATATAAACAGCCAACTAAATGCAACAATAATAATTTTATTAACAATTTCAACCAACTCAACATGTTTCGGGCAATAATTTCGTCCACCCTCAGAAGCACTAGACTGTGTTTACAGCTTGTGGTATAAAACACCGACGATGATGCCTGCTGGTGACCAGGATGAGGTGGAACTGTAGTTCCACTGGGCTACAGGCAGGACACCAGTCACCACGTTTCGATTCACGTAAGAAAAAGAGATTTTCAACTTCTCTAAGTACGCCTCACTATTTCTGGGCATCACTTTCCCTCCTATTCAATGGAAGTCGGAGTAAGGTTTCCCACACTCTGACACTGACCACTCAAATTCATGTAGTGCGGATATTAAAAACGAGTACAACTCTATGTTTACCCCCACATATTCCTTCATATCGTGCTCAGTGTCTGATGTGCCTTATTCTCTTAGTTTTTTACTGCCAGTTCTTACAGTGTTAATTTTGACATGTTAAGTTGCGAAAATGGGTCCACTAACTCCTCCGTACACTTCTATGTCTGTCCTTGAAACATGTGACAAATCACGACATGCTGAATGGGTTCTTGTGAAATCTTATGGTGAGCTTAATAAAAAATTTTCGCACCCTTACAGTTTTGTTCAAAACGTGACCATGCAGAATGCAGTACGTGACTACCTACATGCGTTTCTGATTGTGTATCGAGATCAACTCTCTAAATATTTATGGGAGTCCAAAATATTTAGAACGGAATTGTTGGAGAGAATTGAGGCATGGGCGTTTTATCATTAAAATTTTCAATAAGTCTCGTTATTTTCGAGATAAGCCTTGAGCATACATCCGTAATTAATTTTCAGTCAAAAATGACATGGCGACCGTTAGAAATTCCTAGGCAGGAAGACCATAAGCACCAATAATTTGATCTTTGTCCGAGTCCACTCCACAAGCATTATAGGCATACACTTACGTAACAAGAGGGAATTTTCGTCACAGAATCTACGGTAGTGACCCACGTCTGTAGATTGTACACGCTGGTCACGTGACTTACAATTACACTGAGCCGGCATAGGCTGGATGTGCGCATGTCTTATTATCCTGACAAGGACCGGACAAATAAGTAATAAAAGCCAGGGAAATGTCCAGTTTCCTTGTCAGATTCGGCCAAGTCTTTTGTTTTATGTCACACTGCGGGTTATATTTGTCAACGCGATATGTTTCTCTGTTGTTTTCTATTGCAGTCAGTGGAGTCCTCCAGCCGAGTTTAAATTTCGAGCTGTGTAAAACACAGACAAATAGACTGGAAACCATTCTTCCATCTACGTTATGTCTGAGTATTGAACCTCTTAACTGGAAAGAATTTTCGACAGTACAGAAGATATACTGAACGTAAAACTTATGTAACTTTATGTATTTCTTTTATTTCTTGTTTTCCAGCTACCATAATTGCTCGGAACGTTACGCTGGAGATTAATGCAGAAGGGCACGTAGGTTTTTATACAGGCTTTAAAGTTGTCCGATTTACATTGAAATTATAATGTTTTGACGTGGTTTCGTGCAATTATCAAGTATGCTGTTTTATTACAATACATTCAGCTCTTCTCGATTGTGTTGCAGGTGTGCATAGAGACAACGGCGGTTAGGGCGATTTTAATATTTTAGAACATAGTGCTAACTGAATGTACCATCTGCTTCCTCTTTCGAAAGTTGTAAATTTTGTACATATATTATGTATATGCTCTGAATGTTTCGCTCAGTAAATACCGCTCATTTCCCTGAGCAAATTTAATCGAGGTGCAGTGTGTATACTCTTAAGGTAGGAACCGAATTTTTAAATATCCATTATACAAGATTTGTGTCCAGAAGGCTTGATAGTTGTTGCAAATTGCTGTATTACGAAGTCAGTTCAGTTAGTGCATTTACTTCTCTTTTAATACAAATGTGGTAGGTAGCATTTAATTGCTTTAAAGCTAAAGGTAAAGTGATTCCGTTACTGGCCCGGTGTGGCCCAGAGAGTGGATCGAGGTATAGCTCTACTCTTATTTGACAGCGGTACTAGAAGTGGGTGAGTGGTCAGCAGCACGTCCCGGCCGCACTTTACCCCCAGGAAAGACCCGGTACCCATTTTACAGGAGGCTGGATGGGAATCAATTGCTTTAGTGTACGAAATCCATGTATAAAAAGCTTGTGGAACTTGGTGTACAAACATGTTTCCCCCATGTCGGAGTCCCTATGACATGTTTCATTCAGTTTTACAGCCAAAACAATTATGAAACTGGATCCATTTTCTTGGTTGTCAATTTATGTGTTTGTGAGTGTTCGTTCTAGCACTTGATAGTTTTCATATAATTTTAAAAGATATAACAAGTGGTTTTATATAATTATTTGTCCCTCCGTCCCGTGTTGTCAGAGGCGGTGGTTCCTCACACGGACCACACGCGCGTTATGTGTCTGGATCCTAACTCGTTAACCCGAGGGAAGAAAGAAAAATCGCAAGTCGTGACACTTAAAACACCATCTTTCATCTGTACAGCAAGTTCCTGCAATGTTCGGATCTGTGGTTTCTTGTTCGCATTGTGTTTTTGTGGTACAGTCCTTGACATGTACATGACGTGAGTTACTGAAAGTGATATACTGAATTTAGAGGAGTATGTTAGACTTCTCAATGTGTGGCCCGCTAGCCATATCTAGCATATATGTTATATGTCCACAAAATCATATCCAGTGATATATTTTGGTCTTAACGGTGTAGAACACAAGCGCTGCTTAAGCAATTAGGGACAAGTAGTTATGTAGCTGTATTTAGGTTCTGTGCAGTACTTTGTCTCATTTTTATTTGCTTCTCTTTGTTATTTTATAATTACTCGACGTATGTTTTCTTAATATTCTTTTTATGTTCTTTCTTGTTTTGTGTGTTCTTTTCTTATTTTGTTTATTCTGTTTTGTGTTGTTTTGTGTATTTTTTGTCCTCTTGTATATAGCTGTCCCTTTCCTAATTTTGTACACGTTTACCGACCACTGCTACCGGGAGGAAACCCAGTTGTAGGAAATAAATATCGTATCATAACATGTGTTGTGTTGCCTGGTTATTTAGACAGATGCTGGTTGCCTGTTTGGTTGCAGAGTTTTTTGCTTGGCATGTCGTTATGAGTTAAGACTAATATTGAATGTAAGGTTGGCTTGCTAGTTGGTTGGTAAAAGTGTCTTCTCAACTGTCGTCGGTATTATGTTGTGGTAATTACAAATATAACCCTTTACCCCTTACTTAAACTCTGTCGGAGCCCTTCATAAGGAGTACAGTACCGAAAGGCAACAAATGTGGGTGTTATTTTGAAGTTTTCCACTCCGTGCGTTCTCGTAGATAACTCCTCAAATATACCAAATACTTACTTACTTACTCCATGGTGCAGAGTCCTTCTTGAGAAGCTAACTGGTTTGCAGCTAGTCAAGAAATGCCCAGCATTTCACGGAACCCGAAGGTTCATTACCGCACACACAAGCGTCCGCCACCTGTTTCTATCCTGGACCAGCCCAATCTAGTCCATATACCCACTTCCCACCTCCTGGAGATCCATCTTAATATTATCCACACATCTACGCCTAGGTCTCCCCAGTGGTCTCCTTCCCTCCGGTTTCCCCACCAAGACCCTCTACACTCCCCTCTCCTCACCCATACGCGCCACATACCCAGGCCATCACATTCTCAAATATACCAAATATATGCACGTATATATTTATATAACAATATATTTAAATTGTTTTTAATAAGTTAGTTCTTATGTTAGGGAGTTTATGAGATAGTAAGCTATTTGTTTAGTCAGTCAAAGTCTGGGTTGGTTACATTTATCCGGTGTTTGCAATCTAAAAAATATACTAAATAAATCGTACCTGAGTTGTTGATTGTGTTAGTTGAATATTTGATTTTTAGGTAGTTTATTGGTGAGTTACGGGTTTACTTTGTGAGTTATTTCCTCAGACAGTAATTTGCAGGTTAGACGTCGTTAGTTACAGGTTTAAAAAGAAGACAGCATTTTAAATCAGAAAGTTGGAATGAGGTCGTTCCAAATTATGACGCTATAAAGGTACTTGTAAACCCAGCACTCCTAAACCCGTTATACACACACACACACACACACACATTCACACACACACACACACACACACACACACATATATATATATATATATATATACTAATTGCTGCAACATTAAGAAGCTCTGCATTTCGTCGACGTAGTCTGTTTATAAGTTTCTGTATGATTTTCAGCAATATACAATTATTTTTACCCTAAACTGCAGCAATATTTTGGTTAACTGGATTGCCAATCACTAAATGTTCTTTAAGGGAAAGATCTGTTTTCATTCCATGAATCATACGAAACATAGAATAAACAGAGATTTCTCCTATAGAGAATGGAGACGAAGAATTTCCTAGCAGATATTATACCAATGTTTAAATGTGAATCATATTCTACTTAATCTTGATACGCGTTTTAATACCGCTTGCCACTGTCTTATTCCAATATTTATTGAATAATAATGCTTGATCAAAATCAGTCCAATTAACGGATCTAATGTTTAGCTGATAATCATTTTCTTTAGTCGTGTAATATTTTAAGACAAACAGAAATACGTTATTAATGAATAACATAAGGGTGCGCCATGTCGCCTCAGTTTCTAATTTCTGTTTTGTTTTCTACATTGTGCAGGTTTCTTCCTTCTCTATTTTTAAACATTCCTAGTTGTCTGGTTTTGCCGTCTGTCTCCGTACTGGGAAAGCGTCTGTGAACTGTAACTTGAAGTATTATATTTATTATTAATTTACTGTTACATGCGATTAAAATCTGCTTTTGACGAAATATTAAATATACTTAACATTTTGTCATTTGACAGGTCTCCTTTTGACACTTTTATATTTCGAAGTGTATACTTGGTCTATTTTTATCGAAACCACAAGTCAGGAATTCTTTATACGTATCTAAGTTCCTCAGCTGTAGATATTTGCTGATTAATACTTAACACAGCCATTAATAGTGGGAAGACAGCAGTAGAAATATTTTCTAATTACGGTCGCCTTTCATGTGGACCAAGTGTGCGGTGTGAGTGCTGTCCGCAGTCCTGTCTCACTGTTGGCTGTAACATCACTCGGGACATGAGCAGAGACATGACTTCCACTTTATAAAGTAACAACATACGCATTGCTGTCACGTGTGTTACTAGGCAGATTATCACTGAGTAATCAGGACGTTGTTACTGCTGCCTAACTCGGGGCTGAGGCAATTACACAACTCCGCAGGTGTGCTTCAGTTGTTCGTGGTTTATACCAGCGATGGCAAGACGGTCATTGCTGCAGTTTTGAATGTCCTCAGCACGAGATTCTACATAATACAGATCCTTCTTTACTTCCGAGTACTGAAGATTTAACCCAAAATAGTGATAAAGATTTCTGAACTTAAGAGATATTTGGGATCTTAAAGGCGATGAAGGTACCTTATTATAGACCGCTACTTTGCCACTCTGTGGTCTGGTAGGTCATATTTTACCATTAAGGTGGAGGTAGAAAACCCGTTCGAAACCTTGGCACCTACTTATCAGACTGCACGTTATCAAACCGAACGTTTACAACATGGATTTCAAAAGAGATACCGGTCGCACAAACCATTGCAAATAATAATAACGAAGTGCAGTTTATCGTGGTGTAGTATGTGACACCGTGTGATCTGGTAGACTTATTCTGACCTTAAAGCCATAACAATCACAGGTTACTCACAGCGAGGTACGTCATAACTCATGTTCTTATCGTAATGGTGTTAGATACATGATATAACGAAGAATGAGATGGAACGGGAAATGCAGGGCGCATGTAATAAACGTGAAATGGATGCAAAATATTCGTCCTAATAGCTAAAGGTGAAGCCTACTTGGAAAATTCAAGCACACATATATGTAGAATAATAATATAATCGATTTTAGTAGAAATAAAATAGGAACGGGTAGACTGACCGAGGAAGGTGAGAACTTGTGACTTGTTTTGTGCTCACAGCAATAAACTTCTGACGTCATGAAATGCTCGACAACCTGGACATCGTCCAAGATGTTAAAAGCGTGAAAGATTTGTAACATGAAAGAAGCTACAAATTTTAAGGCTAATCAAATTGTCTCTTAATTCACTACGACTGAGGGGTCGAAACAGCCTTGGGTTGTGGTTCTTCTCCCTCAATTTTCATTGTCATCCCTTCTAAGTACAGACCTCCCCGATTGAAAAGCACAGGCATATCTCATAGAATTTATGAAAACCTGCACAGTCGAAGAGACTCACTGTTCGAATCAGACGAGATATAGCATTCAAGGGAATAGAGAGCATTCTTTCGTTTATTTGAAAACTCAGCGCTGCGGGTGAGCGTTATTTAAATCAAGTTTCTAGCAGTGATATTTTATGGATCGACAACCCTCGTGGGCCTAGGCCTCCTCATTGTTGAGGTTCCGAGATCCATTTTAGTTAGACACAACACAATCGGTAGGACTCCCCTGGACGAGTGACCAGCCCCTCGCAGAGACCGCTACGTGACAATACACAACACTCACTAGAGACAGACACCCATGCCTCCAGCGGGATTCCAACCCAGATCCCAACAAGCGAGCGAGCGTACACCCACGTCTTGAACCTCACTGCCACTGGGATCAGCCAGGTATATTTTCACTTTATCTAATTCATTTCTTTTTACTCTCTATAAGAAAGTAAATTCTCCATAGCTCTCCCACTACTATCTGCTACGAATCGTAATAATGCCAAAATTGCCGCCTTTCGATATGCCACTTTCGAACGCTACTAGCAACACTTCATGTATAGTCCTGACATTATCTAACAAAAGTTCGAAAAACAAGAGATGTTTGTAGTATGTAAACGAACATGTACTATCTTTTCACAGAACAGTTTTTGGCACAATCAACATTGCCAAGTAAGACCAAACTTGTGAACTAATGTAGCCGATGCTTCTATTAGACGCGAATTACGCATAGAAATTAATAATTTGGAAGCGCATTAGTTTACATAGTCAACCCCAGTGGCCGCGCGGTCTAAGGCGTGGGTCTGCGGCCGCTCGCTTGCTGGTATTGCGGTTTAGAATCCCACCAGAGGCATGGATGTCTGTCAGTTGTGTGCGTTGTGTGTTGTCAGGTAGAGGTCACTCGTCCAGCGGAGTTCTACCGAGTGTGGTGTGTCTGAGTGTGACCGTGAAGCCTCGATAAAGAGGAGGCCCTTGCCCACTAGTGAATGTTGCGCCATAATAAAAAATTACATTTCTTTCTACTCTCTAGCCACTCATACCAAGCGATCTGAACGAAATGAATTACAGTTATAAGAGGGGTGGAGCAGGTAGGTCACATGCCCAGGCCAACTGTATGTAGTTATGAGTAACTCTAGGGCAGGAAGTTAAAATAGGCTGTATGAAATAGATGTACGGTTTTGTGTGTGTATATCGGTTTCAAAACGTTCTACGTTGTCCGACACCTAGACTCCCTTGCTTCCTATCTTCCCACTGCCCTTCATTTAGGTTTCTTTCTTTCATGGCCTTCCTTATGGAAACTCCTCTTTCTGCTCTTCTGTCCTCAGATACTCCGCTATAGAGATGAACATACCCTCCTACTATTTCCGAACCTGTGCCCTTTCGTTTTGTTTCTGTTAGTCCTATTACATCCATTTTTAGTTTTCCTAATTCTGACGTTATTTCTTCCATTTTCCCTCGAATGCCTTGAACATTCCATGTACAGTAATTCAATAACCTTTTTCGAGTTTTATGTCGTTTATTAGACAGACCGTCCGTTTTTTCGAGCCTTTGTCTAGGTTTTTTAACATGCGTGTTTTTTTTTCCCGGGTGATGGGATGCTGGCCCATCTACCCAACCCCCAACATGGAGGACCAGTGCATCTCTCTTTGTCTGGGTGCTCTCCTTTGACCTGTCCGGCAAGGGTGGCCCTACCAGTAGCTACGCTACCTCCGGCATAGCTCTCTGGATCATTGCACCACGCAAGCCACCATACCCGGCAAAAGTTGCCTTCGTCAAGGTGAAGATACTTCAAGGAGGAAATGAGGTTTTATAAAAGTATCAAATATTATACGTAATGTAAAATTTATTAATGTGGTATTTTAGAGCAAATATGAGAGAACAAGATATGTTCCTATGCAACACGCCAAAGTGCCATCGACCGACCGCACAACTACGTAGACAGAACAATTTCACGCTTCTTGGTCAGCGTTGTGAACACAACAAATATTTTAGAAGACGAAGCCGTCTTCCGCATGTTCGTACAATCTGCATCACATTTTGCTTTGTCACGTTATTGTGTAAAGTGTGTTCAGTGTTCAAATAATATTTATTGTGTTCAAGATTTAGCCTACAATTTGTTATTCTGTCGGTACATTTAATGTCGCATATTTTCTGTCTCAATATAAGTTCAATTAACAACCTATGTCATGAATACAATTAATTTGACAATTTAGAAATATTATATTTTAGTGGAGGTGCACAGTTTAGAAGCTTGCCCTCCGACACAGTGAACCGTAGCTACGTCTCTGGTAAACGGAAAATTCTCTCTAAGATTTCGTATCTTAATAAACTGGAGTAAGTCAGTGGTGAAACTTATTGAGCAGATGTAGAACAACCATTCATCTAGCAACAATATAATGTTTCTTCCTCTTCTCTGTGTTTGAGTCACTATTTAGAAATAATGATGAACCCTTCTTTCTTCTGGGATCGTAAGTAGTGTAGATTCGTAGTTAGAAACCGACGTTTCGGGATTAGTTACGGGTCTCATCTTCAGGGATCAAGTATTCCATGGATCTTGGTCTGATAGATTGTCCAGAAATGTCGGTAACTAACTACCAATCTACGCTGAGTTACATCCCAGAAGAGCCAAGATCTCCACAGAGAGCTTATTCTCTGCTTTCTCCCGATTATGGACTTCTGCTATTCTACAATTTCTGGTAAAAGATTGTATTTATTTACTTCGTGTCTAATCCTCAAGGGTGAATAGCTGTAACTCATCCGTCACAAAAGCAGTACTAATATCCATATGGTTCTATTTTACGGTGTACTTTGCGACGCTTTCGGTATCTGAGGCTATATAGCATCGATGAATAGTAAATTAGAATGTATTTGGTTCGAAGCGGTGGCGGCATAATCGGGGATCTCTCGCGCAGTTTTGGCGGAGGAACTTAGCACTGACCATGAACTACCTTGGTGACAATAACACTAGACAACAAAATTTAACTTTTTTTCCGGCCCAAGAACTTAAATACGTGAGCTTAACGGCACTTTTTATGCTGAATTCAGATATGTATACAGAATGTTTCTATCAAGCAGAGTTTCAAAGATACAGAGGACTCTATTTGTGCAAGATAGTACTTTATATACTAATGAAATAGACAGAAACTTCCTCTAAAATGTAGAGGCGTATGACTTTAGCCGGTAATTGGCTTCAGGTACATCCCTCTTCAGTGTCCAGCAATAGTCTGCCAACATACTTGAGGCCCACTTGCCTTGGTACCGCTTTACCATAGACAAAATGTCTTGGTGAAATATTTCACCGTGTTCATCACCGACTTCGCCGAGAAAAAATCCAAGTGGGACTCCAAAAATTGGATTTTCGGACTCATATTGCATCCCATAGCTTTGTACGAAGTCAACAGGTCCTGCACAGCGTCCTGATAGGTCGCTGCTTTGTGATTTCCTAAGAAATCCTTGCAAATCCTCTTAAATGACAACCATGCATTTCTTTCAGTCTCATTCAGGTCTTCATCGAACTGTTTGTCTTGCATCAGTTCCCTGATCCGGGGTCCTATAAAAATACCTTCCTTGATTTTTGCGTCACTCACATTTGGGAACTTATTCCTCACATATTGGAATCCACGCCCAGTTTTAGCCATACGTTTCACGAAGTTTTTCATGAGGCCCAGCTTTATATGCAAAGGGGGCAGAAAAATTTTCTCCGGAAGAACAAGAGGAGGACTGACGACATTTTTCTCCTCTGGCTTCAGTGATGTTCGTTTAGGCCACAGTTTATTTTCATAATGATTCTTCTTGTCTCGGCTGTCCCACTCGCACAGGGAACAGCAGTATTTTGTGTACCCGAGTTGCATTCCCAGTAACAGTGCCACAACCTTGAGATCGCCACATAACTTCCACTTAAATTAGTCATACTTAACCGTTCCCAACAGTAGCTTCAAGTTTTCATAAATTTCCTTCATGCTGGTTGCATAGGCCAAAGGAACGGGAGGGAATTTATTTCCGTTGTGGAGTAGAACCAACTTCAAGCTCACTTTTTACGAATCAATGAACAAGCGTCACTGATCTGGGTTAAATTCACTGTCAAGAACTTCCATAACGGAACAAACATCATTGCAAAACACTACACCATCTTCCTGGGAGAAGAAATCCTTGAATTCTTCATGGCGCCTACGGTAAAAACACACCTACGCTAAAGGTGTGTTTTTACCATGTCTCAGAAGATTCCAGCCCTCTAACCTGGAGCGAAAGTTGTGGGTGATAGAGAAATTCTGGAAACATATTTGAATTCAGCGTACAAAAATACACCAGAAACAGATATTTTTCCTCATGGGCCAAAATCTTTGTTGGCCAGTGTAATCAATGTTCTGCCAAAATGCTAACCGAACACACACTGTCCTGCTTGATCCTATGTAGCAGCTTGTAGTCTCTATCGAAGTGCGTGTATTCTATTCTAGAAATACTTTAAGCATATAAAGTGTTTAAATGGGCAAAGTAAACGAAATTTTTACGGTTAAGATCTGTTTCACAGCATCTTGTGAAGTGCAGAAACTATGTGACTTGTTGACTTCGACAATTACTTTAACTTGTTACGTCTTTGTCACTCAGTCATGGCAGCACTTGTGTATGTACAGTCATGCACATAACTACCTGTCATATTTACAAGTGTAAATTTTTCAGTCATCTTGAGTGTGAAGGACATACCAATGTTTCCCAAACTCTGCGTATTATCTGAGGGTTGCGTAAGGAATGCGCGGATAAATGTCTCTAGGGCGGACTTGACTCTACAGGTTAGCTGAAAGAGCAAAAGTTAATCCGAAACAATTTAAATAAGCACCATAATAAGAAGTAATTATTGCTTGATGATCAAGCTGAGATGCCAGAAATGAGCTGGCAATGTTTGGGGAATTTGTGGCAAGGAAATTAATGGTTATTACTCTTTACTACTTGAGAGGAAAAACGTTTCGAGTCTTACATGTGTCCTGGAATATTTACATACCCCGCGTTGTATTGATGGGTTGTTGGTTTCTCCTACGATTCTGTTTTATGCGAGTGTCATGTAAGAGATGGGGATATTTTGAAGCGAATAAAGATTAAACCAGAATTTGAGAAGCCTGTCACCGTACAATATGCCATGAAGGCACAAGGGAGGGAGGTAAAGGTAAAAGTAAAGCTGTACCCTTTCTTGAACCCCGGCGCTGTATGAAAGCAGGCGTCCAACACCACGCCCCGCCCACTTTACCTCCAGGACAGTGCCCCGTACCCGTTACATGAGAGGCTAAATAGGACTATTGTAATACGCGGTGTCACAGTTGGTTGAGGAAGTTGGGTTCTTTTCCCGATGGAATCATTAAAATATTTCATTGGCGTAATCGTTCAGGCCGCAATATGACACTGGGGTCGAATCAGCCTGTAAAAGAAATGAGTAGACGGCGTTTGAAATGTGTTGGCACACGCGCAGAAACCAGATTTCATCTTTCGGCGAAACGGACGAGCCCATTTAAATCGGCGGGGGCGTCAGTTCAGTCGATTACTGGCAGCCGAGGTGTGCGCATCAGCGGTAGTACTGCTGGATATACCATGTTCCGAGGTAGTGTGAAGAGTACTGGCTACCCACTCCATTCGCCAGTTTCTCCTTCACTTCCCCTCCCGTGCGTCACCGTGTGCCATCACATATCAACTGGACTCTACCAATTGAAAGGCGGCCGGTACGTAGAGCTAACAACCTTACCACCTTCACGTGCCGATTAATAGAAATCCTGCGAGGCTCAACGACTTTGAGCCCTGAGGCCCTGTCCGGGCATATATCGGGACAGCTTTAAATATTACTACTAAGAGCAGTACATAAATATTTATGGCGCTTAACTGTACTGTTTTGTCTATGGGTCGAACACAACACACTTCATTGACACTAACATTGCCAGATAAGACCTCAAAGCTTTGTGCCGTCGTCATGATTGTAATTGCTGTAGTCGCCTAGGCGTCAGTTTTATGTCAAATATTTGCTTTTATTTCTGCTGTATTTTCGTCAAATTTTACGTGCTTGATTACAGGAATTTCTGACTCAAAATTGTAAATATCGACCGCCATATTGCTTTACGTTTCATCAACAATTGCACTGAGAGAATTTGCATAATTTTTTAAGACATATCCCTGTTAAGGTCTTCCTGTTCATTTAAGTTTCTTAGAGTTTCTGTGGAAGAACTGTGCTGCATGGGACCGAATCAGTTACAAAGCTAATGTTCTTTCCAGGGTTCTTGTTAAACAGTGCACATGCTTCTGTTTGAACAAATGTGCAAAGAGTCGTGTGTCCGGTCAGCCGGCGACCGGATTACATGCTGTTAGAACCTTGTGCATAATTAACATACACTACACCCGACGACTGGTCTGAAGGATACGGCTTTATGTTAAAGCTAAGACGGCAGGTCAAACCATGAGCAAGGCGAGAACGCCATCATGGCGCCAGCGTTCTAGACCCACGCGATGAAGTTGTGTAATTGTCGTTTGCGAAGCGTCGACTTCGTGTCACCTCTGTCAGTCGGTTTGACGTGCGATGCTCTTTCTCTTTCCAACGATCCGATGGAATTAACTCTTGCTTATCTTTCACAACTCCTGTCAGTAATAAGTTAATTTTATAGAATTTAAGGAAAGGTTTGCCGCCTTTCCTTTCGGGAACATGTTATTTCCTGTGGGCCAGTGTAGTATAGCTGTTATAGCGACTCGCTTCGGCCTGGACGGTCTGGAGACGGATTCCCAGTGGGGGGCGAGATTTGCTTCACTCGTCCGGACCGGCCCTCGGCCCCACCAAGCCCTCTTTACAATGGGTACCGTGTCCCTTTCCCGGGGATAAAGCGGCCGGCACTTGGTTTTGACCAGCCACCGCCGTTTAGCGTTAAAGAAAGGGTAGAACCATACCTCCAATCTCCCTCTGGACTTCCATGGCCCATTATAGGGTGAAATTTACCTTTTATTACCTTCCCCATATATTATTTCTTATCTTCCAAAAAGCTAACGAAGAAGACGCACAAATTTATAATTTTCCTTTATTTATAGGGCTTCAGACATGGTCTCTTATTCTAAGGGAAGGACGCAGTATTTAAGAAGATGGTAATAATAGAACATTTGTTGCTGTCGTATCTAAGAGCAGTGTCATTAGTTGTAGAAAATTATATGGAGACGAGCTTCATAATTTGTAATCTTCATCAAGTATTATCAGGGAAGATGAAACCTACGTACATGGAAGACGTGTAGCGTGTCTGGCTTTTAAAAATACACAGTTCTATGCATACAGTCTTAAGCTACAGAACATTTCGTAGACTTCTATATAGATGGAAGGGTAATATTAAAATGGATCTTAGAAATGAGGTTGAGGTAGCATCTGGATTAAAATGGCACAGGGCAGGGTCTGTTGGAGGCGTCTTGTAGAAGTGCAATGAACATTTTACTTCATAAAGCAAGGAGTTTCTTGACCAGAGGCATGAAAATCGGTTCCTCAAGGAGGACTGTGTTCCATAGATTGTGTTAACCCAGTTTTTAGGACGCAGTACCTAAGCAAAGCACTATGAAGTCATAACGCGTACAGCTGTATTATAACGCAGTGGCGTGCCCAGGAATTTTGTTCGGGGGGGTTCAACAAATTCAGTTGAGGACAGAGAACAGAGAAAAGTGGGATCTGGGGGCGGTAGCCACCTAGTCGAGGGTTCTGGAGGCAGCTGTAATTTGGTAAAAGAAACTTAATTTCACATAGTAAAATTTTCTTAATTTTTGGTACTTTAAGACTATTTATGATGATAACCAATTTATTTGTCATTGCTAATGTAAAACAGTTGCGAACCTACGTAGTTTTAGAATTTTACTGTCTTTTTTTCGAACATCTTGGGGTGTTAGTGTTCTAAATTCAGCAATTTTTAACAGTTTTCACAATCGGGTTAAGTTTGGCACGATTTTGGAGGGCCTTCGGAATTTCGGGGGATTTGAACACCCCACCACGCTCCCCTCCCTCCCTCCCGCCCTCGGTACGCCACTGCTGTAACGTGAGTGGTCCACCTACTAGGAGTCTGCACGAACCCTGTCCTGAACCTGACAGCTTATATAAAATTTTGGTTCTGGCCAGGTACCAATAACCCTAAAGTAATTTGTATTTGTTATGAATATCGCAAAATTAAAATATAGCATGTGGAGAAATGATACTACTAGTGTGTTGAGGTTTGACCACAAAGTTAAGCTGGGACTGCATGTACACGTAACATGATGAGGTGAGAATGTCTTGGGTGATGAAGTTACTTGGAAAAATTGATGAGATCGGGGGCCGGCAAAAAGTCAGAATACCTTAGGTTCTCTCGGAGACTTTTACAACAATCCCCTCGCGTAAGCAAATCGAAATAAGACCTTCTACGTAGAATATCGAAATGAGACTTTTTACCCTTGTCATCCGATGTGTGTATTCTCCAAGAAACACCCAGATAGTATGTGACGTTCTTATGTGCTCATTTAATGTGCAATGCAGCAATTATTGACAAGTATGCATTAAGAGAAACATGTAGCAGAGACACGACACCTAAGACGGTTTGTAAATAAGTCGTGCTTCTTTCGTGGTTAGGTAAAAGAAATTTGTGTTTCGGTAGGTCACTAATGTGAAGACAAAGTTTGCGGCCTGGTCGAATGTGTCTCGGGCATGGCCGGTTAAACTTTTAAAGCCTCGCGGTTTCTTTCCGTACCACCAGGTTTAACATTCCAAACTTCTACATGGTGCTTGCTTTGCGTTGAGTGTTTTGTGCGGATCGCGGAACAGACAGCGACTTTTGCTGTATACATAATTAACTGATTGGTCACTTTAATTATTACACCAACTAATGCACTTACATAAAATTTCACATTAAAATATTTAAAATCGCCCCAACATGTTTCGATCATAAGATCATCCTCAGGGAGCTACGTTGTTCCTTGCTAAAGTCATTTTAAAAACAATAATTAATTAATTCCCTTATATTAATTGGGTGCTGTGGCAGCATGTCGTGTTGTGTAAGGAGACGTTGTTGAGAATGCGCCTGACTATAGGTTTGCGTAGTGTGTTACGTTGCGAGAGACATGTTGGAGCGATTTTAAATGTTTTAATGTGAAATTTTATGTAAGTGCCTTAGTTGGTGTAATAATTAAAGTGATTTTACAAAATGCACGGTGCAATAATAAAAACATTTAGTGCCAATCTCTCGCAACGTAACACACTACGCACACCTATAGTCAGGCACATTCTCAACAACGTCCCCTTACACAACACGACATGCTGCCACAGCACCCTATTGATATTCATTCATTAGTATTCAGCCTTGAAGGCAGGGCTTCGCAGGAACCAGAGCCCAGTCATGTGACCGGTATGGCTCTGGCACACTGCATCCAGGGCAAGTTCTTGGGGGTAGTTTGCCATTGCTTTCCCCCACCTTTAGACGTTCCCACTTTAGCCGCCAGGTGCCTCCGTCCGCAACGACGTGAGAGATCCTAGCAGCGAAAGGTGGAACTGTGGGCGAGAA
>Ga0123357_10001120_pt1 | contig 27808 bp, 40 predicted proteins | sample TergutEmb28metaG_FD_89873 | JGI IMG/M metagenome (GOLD analysis project Ga0123357, IMG submission 89873) | Embiratermes neotenicus P4 segment gut microbial communities from Petit-Saut dam, French Guiana - Emb289 P4 | ecosystem: Host-associated > Arthropoda: Insects > Digestive system > Gut ...
AAAACATTAAAAACTAATTTCCTATCCAAAGCCTCTCAAATTCCGCAACAAATATCTTGGCTAATTCCGCTTGCCCACCAGTAAGGCAAAAACGGGAAGCAGACAAATAATTAATTCTGACGGAATTACAGCAACTCAACGTGTTTTACCAAGTACGCTACTCTGAAAAAATGTACCCACTTTTTTCATTGACAATCCTATACACTGTTTTAGTGGGTGCTTAACTCCACTCTCTATAAACACCCATCATAAGGAGTAAGAATGGCTTTGCCTTTAGAGTTTTTTACTAAATTCTTGCGGTTAAACTACGCAAAGAACTTTATTGGCGCGGACAAAGTGTATGCCAATAAATTCTACGGTGACGGGTCTAATTTGACCGGCATAAGTGGTGGAAACTCAGTAAGCGCACCAGACTGGAGTAACCAGCGAATGGTCGGTAGTAACAACACGAACACTACCGCGCAAGGAATTGTCGTAACCTGGACAGCAGATGCGGATGGTTATGTTCAAAGATTATCTACTATCAATAGGCCGTCAACGCCGTATGCAACATTTACTGCTACTGTTAATGGCGTAACATCGTTTACTACAGAATATGCAGGACTGACTACAACAGGATTATATTCCTACGTTTGGCATCCAGTTCCAGTGAAGCAAGGCGATGTTATTAACCTATCAAGAGGCGACCAAACAGTTGGCAGCGGTGGAACTATGCTTTGCGCCCTAACATTTTATCCGCCGAGATAGGCCAGGGGACAACAATGTCACAAATTAGTGTGGACACAATTACAATAATATCGAATATTACCGTCCTCCTCGGAGGTTCTTTTGGTCTTTGGAAAATATTTAAGAAAATAGACGGGTTCGTTAATTGTGTTAAAACACTCCAAAGATTCTGTATGGTTAATATTTACTCGATTGCACAGAATAAAAAAGAAATATCCAAATTCTCGAAACTGGTTTTTTCTGAATTGTATGACCAATATAAGGCCTTAGACGGTAATTCATATATAGACCAGGTTGCTAAAGAGATTAACAAAATCCCTATTAAATAGGAGAAAACAATGGCAGATATTAAAACATTTTTAAAAGAATTATTCGGTGCATTTAAAAGCCTAGTGCTTAAACTGGTTTGTTCACGCAAGGCATTATTTCACATTGTAAGTAAAGTATTTGCTGGATATCTTATTTTCACACTAGACCATGAAATATACAGGGTAGCAGTGTTTACTATTTCAGCTCTTTTTGACCTCGCTTACGCGGGAATAATTACATTTGAGAGCGTAAAAAGTAATATCAATTTAGGGATAGGTAAATGAATGACATAGAGATTCTTAATTTTTGGTTAGTATGTGGTGCGATTGTGGTTGTGTGTCTTTTGATTAAGTACGGAATGGGAGAGAAATAATGGGAAATATAAGTAAAAATTTTAGCTGGCAGGAGTTTTTTACGGCACAGGACATTCAAGAAGCACAATCTCGAGGTATTGATCTTGTGGTTTTGCTGGATATGCGTATGGTTAATAAACTTCAAATGATAAGAAACCATTTCGGGAATCCTGTAACTATTACGTCTGGTTTTCGTAGCTTTGAACATAACCAGAAAATTGGCGGAGCAAAATACAGCCAGCATCAATACGGACGTGCAGTTGATTTTGTTGTTAAAGACATAGAGCCGCACGATGTGCAGACCTGGATACAGGAGCAGGGCTGGACTGGCGGACTTGGATTAGGAAAGAACTTTACACATTATGACATAGCGGAGCGCGGCAAAAATTTAGTCGTATTTAATTACTCATGAATAAAATTTTTAACTGGTTATGGAAAGGATTGTTACTCCTCGGTGCGGCCATTGCTGTAATTCTCGGAATAAAAAGAAATAATATCGAAAGTGAGGTAAAAAAATCAAATGAGCAAATTGATAAAGCTAATACTGCTAGTCTGGTTAATCTCGCTAACGACATTATTAAGCGCAACAGTAATAGATAACGGCGATGGGACTATAACGATGTCAGCAGAAGATTTACGCACTCTTTTGAAGCTTGCCAGAGAAGCTGAGATCCGCAGAGATGATACGTCAAAAATGAAATTCTACATTGGTGGCAATGCTGGTACTTATGGTGTCGGTATTAATGTCGGGATTATCCTATAATTAGGTGCTTGAGAAATGTTGCACTTGAAAAACGCTTGACAAATAATCAAGATTATGTTATTACATCCATAATGAAAACTAAATGGGGCGGTAAACGTCCTGGTTCTGGCAGGCCAGCTAATACAGGGTTACCGCCGGATAAAAGGAAAAGCAAAATAGTGTATATTCGTATGACGCTTGCACAGTGGGCTGAATATGTTAGACGTGGCGGAGCAGACTGGTTAAGGAGTGTTTTAGAATGAAGTAAGAGAGGTTATGAGGTTATGGATAAAACAATAAAATATTATGCGGAAGATTTATTTATTAAGGATGGATTATGGGATAGAAAACGGAAACAAAAAGGGAAAGCTGTAATTGACAAAGTTATCAAAAAAAAATCTGGTATATTGAAAAATTATGTTTTGCCATTATGGGGTAACATCTTGCCGCATTCATTATCAGTTAAAGATATTGATAATAAATTATGTAATTTGAATGTTTCTGGCTCTACTAAGAACTGTATTCTGTCATGTTTGTCTGAAATTTATATATATCTAATTGGTGAGGAGGTAATTACTTATAACCCAGTTAAAAATGTTGTTAAATTTTCTAGTAGACCAGAAAAAAAACGCGGAGCTATAACACCAGAAGATATGTATAAGCTTTTTCCACAAAATCATGATGAGTTAATTAAAATTTGGGGTTCACAAGTATATTTAACTGCATATTTAGTTTTACGTGATACAGGATTACGTCCAAACGAACTTCGTGCATTACAGTGGCAAGATTGGAATTTTGATAAAAGATTTTTTCCTATTACAAAAGCGATTGAAGCAGGAAAACGAAGTAAAATAAAAGGTACAAAAACTGGATCTGTAAAACCTGCCATAGTTTCTCATTTTACATCACAAGAAATAGAGCGATTAAGATTTAAAGTCAATCCACAACCAGATGACTTTATTTTTATATGTTCATCTGGTTTGCCAATAAGTGAGGGTAGAATTAGCGCAAATTTTCATACAGGGGTTAAACGTGCTGGACTTAATCGACCAGAAATTACACCTTATTGGTTTCGACATACATTTAATACTCGTGCACTCGAATATATGGAAGATGAGGATGTACGTAAGCTAATGGGGCATGCAACTTCAGCGATGACTAAATACTATCGAGATGCAGATATTTATTCATTGCAACGAGAAGCTGAAAAAATAATACCTAAAATTCAAGAAGTACATGATTGTATTACTATGAAATATAGATTAGTGCCATCAACTAATTTAAATTAACGCTTGACATTTATTTTTAACTCATTTATGATACTCTCGTCTGGTTCTTTCGATTGAACCTTGGCTATAGTACCCAAAGCAGGCACTCTAGCCAACTGAGCTACGCCCCGACATCCGGAGTATAGCAAAATAAATCCCAATCGAAAATTCCAGATGCAATAGAAGGTTGTATTGCTGAATTATTATCGGAATTTCCAGTCAACCTTGGAAGTTCCACCAAATCCAAAAGGTTTGGTGTGAATTTCCAGGGTTCTTTATTTTATCCCTAAAAAAATAAACGCCGTTCACACGGGTATTAGGCGAAAACCAAATCCGTGACATAGGAAGTCTTTAAATAAGAAAAAGCAAAGAAAACAAGTAAAGAAAAGAAAGAGAAAGCAAAGCATGGAAAGACAGGCCAAATTAGCAGCAAGCACTTGTCGCTGGGTACCAACACGACAGGGCGGTACAGGGCAAAGCAAGGATCTACCGAAGATAGGTCTGCCCATGGGAATTAGCCAAATGCAGCTATGTTTCGTGCTTTTGGTTTTATACCTACAAGTGAATTGCTGTGACAGGTGCTCTAGCTATTTGCTGGTAAAAGCCCTGTCATAACTGGAGGTAGAAGATGGATATTATGACATGTGAGTTATGTGAATCAAGAGTAGCAACAGACTTGCACCATTATTTACCAGGAGCGTCGAGGGATATTCCTGTAGGTGAGGCAGATGGAGCAGGAAGGATACAGAAATTAATACAGTTATGCCGCGAGTGCCATAACGATGTTCATTCTCTTCCAGCCGAGAAATTCATAACCAAGCATAGAAAAGCAAAAAAGAAGTTTATCCGGATTAACCATAACGTGGAGATGTCATTAATTAAAAACGCCGGAGATATCGTTTACGAGAATCACATATCAGATGAATACAAAAAAGAGGTGGCAAGTGCATAAACTATTTATTGTATTTTTGCTTGGTTTTGTTTTTGCAGCAAATATTCCATCGAGACCGGACATAAGGCCGTTTGACGATAAGGCTACAAAATTCCGTATTACTGGAACGTTTGGAGAGCAAAGAGACGGTAGAAAACATCAAGGCATTGATTACGCCATGCTAACAGGCACTCCGGTGATAGCCACAGCAGACGGAATAGTAACTAGCGCAAAATGGTTTAACGGTTATGGCATGACAATAATTATCAATCATGGCGAAGGGATAGAAACACTTTATGCCCACCTGGACGAATTCACAAAATTAAAAGGCGCGGTTGTTAAGAAAGGCGATGTCATTGGTTATAGCGGACATTCCGGCAACGTCCCGCCGCATCTTCATTATGAATTAAGAGAAAACGGCATAGCAGTATGGAATGGCAAGTATCAGAGGATTAGAGCGATTGAGGAAGGACGGATAAAACCATGAGACACGGAAAAACATTTATATGGCAAGAGCAAAAAAACGTAAATTTTCGTTTGCCAAAAGATTATATGAAAAAGATGACGAAAACTATACATGACTTAGAAGCTGAATTAAACGGCGGTGGGTTAGTCGATACCCCGCAAGTCAGAAAGATTTTGGGCTGAGCCGCCTAAATAAAACAAGGAGGAAGACATGGCAACACTACTGGTACAGGATGATATTAAGTATTTGCAGAGACAAAGACCGTTTTTAAGAAAACAACACAATGAAACCTGGGTTGAGTGTATTGAGCGGAATCTAAAGAAGCGGAATTTTATTACTCGAAATGAGTGTCTAAACAATTATCAGACTAAGTTGGCAAGCCGGATGAGTGAAATCAAGCAAAAAGGCTGGAAGGTGGAAGCATTTTGGCTTGGTAACGGAAAGCCGAGCGAAAGCAAAAGAACTATTACCGGCGGGGACTTTGTGTATTGGTTGAAAAAGGCAGGAAAAAACTAAAGAAAGGAGCAAAAGCATGATGGATTTAATAGCACAAGTAAACACAATACATGATAGGAAGTTAGACCCTCCGGATTCAGTAGATATGGATATTGACGACGCACTTGGCTACATAGAGGAGAGCTCATATGAGGATGTCAAAAAAATGGCTTATGACTATTTCGACAAGCATGGCTGGGAAAAACTGGCCGACTTCCTGTTAGACGACAATACTTACGGTGACTGTGTTGCTGAATGGGCAGAAGACAATAAACAGGGGAAAAGAGAACTAGCGATAGAGCAAAGATACGATGCCGAGCAAGGACGATGAGGGGGTGGCACATGGCGACAATGGTTAATGTAAGAAGTCCGGAGTTAATGAGAACAGATGTATGGAAAGAGGGATACAAATACGGCCGTGATTTAAAGGCAAAGAAGTTTGAAGGTGATGTGAGATTTGTTTTGAATTGGGCGAAATTGAATAAAAAGGCGGTGCAGTCATGAGCGAGATAGACGAAGTAAGAGAGTTTGGCGGACAGAGAGCGGTTGATGCACTACTGGAAAAAGAAGCTGAATCAGAGGCTGCTGCGGAGCGTGAAGCAGAATACCGTATGAAAAGAGGTAGAAAATATGAATGAAATAATTAAAGAACTATCAAGGATTCAAAAAGAACTAAAAGCCCCGAAAGGACAGGTAAATAGATTCGGAGGATATTCATACCGTAGTTGTGAGGATATTCTCGAAGCAGTAAAGCCATTGTTAAACGGATTAGTCCTAACTGTATCAGACGAAATTATTAACTTGGAAAATAGATTTTATGTTAAAGCGACAGCAAAAATAACAGATGGCACAAATCAAGTAGAAAATACAGCTTTTGCCAGAGAGGAAGAAGATAAAAAGGGAATGAACGCTGCGCAAATAACCGGAGCTGCATCCAGTTATGCGCGTAAATATGCATTAAACGGTTTGTTTTGTATCGACGACACTAAAGATGCAGATGCGACAAACGATCATGGCAAAGGTGATAAGCCAGAGAAATCTATTTCACCGGCCAAAGTATCCGAGGAGCGTAAAGAGCTAGAGGAGCAAGTAATAATTCTCCTCAAGACCAAAGATGTGGATAAAGAGAAGTTTTTCGCTGCCTATGATGTCGGAGATGTTGCACACATGATTTATTCACAATTGGTGGATGCAATTGCGAAATTAAAAACAAAAAAAGATAGGGGGCAATAATCATGGGAGAAAAGCCAGAAAACAAAAAGAGAATAGGAAATGTTAGCGGTGCAGAGTGGCACAAACACATGGAAAACGGTGAAGTTATTAAGTCTTATAGTTTCCAGCGTAGCTATAAAGACAGAGAGGGGAAGTATCAGAATAGCGGATTTTTTGGGTTTGCGGATTTATTAGTTTTAAAACAGATAATCGCAGAATTTATCCAGGAGGGGCGTAGCGAACAGAACAGTGTACAGGCGGTAAAAGATACGTTTGTTCTTGACAGGGTACCTTTTTAGGAGAAGTCATGACAGCAATAGCGACAAGAAGTATAGATGTGGATTTGCAACGAACAGAGGCACAAAAGGAATTAAAAACGCGGATTAACTTACTAGCAACCGTTGAATCCGAGATATATGAGTTACGAAAAAAATTGCTAGACCTTGGCGAAGCGAAACGCAAGGCAGATTTAGCGGTTAAAGAACAGAGGATAAACATTAAGTTATTAGATGCTGAATTTTGGAGATTAAAAGACGGAGTTTAGGTTATGAACAGCGGCGCGTATCCCTTTTCCCCCAAATACGTGCCGCTCAACATAGGAGAAAAGAGGTGAATCATGCGTTACATCATTGAAGTCACTATGCTAAAAGCGTTATAATACACTTAACAAATGGCTAGGGTTGACTTGCCAAGAGCAGGAGTACCCGATGGCCAGTCAAGGCAAACACCCAAATAGTCTTAGCAACTTAAAGCCCCAAGAATACGTCTTTACCCAAGAAGATGCCAAGAAAGGTGCAGCAAAATCAGCAGAAGTCCGCCGTGAGAAAGCCACTATGTCAAAGATATGGCAGGAACACTTCCTAGACAAGATAACCGATGGCAAACTAACCATCAAAGACATAAATGATAATGATGTTCCTTTAACGTGGAATAAGTTTATGCAATTCTGCATGAAAGAATCCCCTTTACGAACAGCCAAAGAAGCCAGAGAAGCTACTGAAGGGAGTAAAGCACAAGTCGATACAACTGTAATGGTGGTATTTGGGACAAATGAAAAATGAGCCTTGATTATATAAAGCTAGAAGATAAAAAAATAGACTTTAATCCTTCGCAGCAAAAGTTTTTCGATGATTGTTTCAATCAAGACGGAACATTAACAGGCAATCACAGAGAATATGCCTTTTTTGGTGCGATACGTTGCGGAAAGTCTTATGCGTATCAATTAGCTGGCTGGTTGATTGCAGCAAAGTATCCCAGTACAAAAATATTATGGGTCAGAGATACTTATAAGCAGTTGCAAGACAGTGTTATCAAACAATTCAACGATGATTTCGAGCGTTACGATATTTATGTATACAAGAAATCAGACAGAGAAGCTGTGTTTAGGAACGGCTCAGTAATTAAATTTCGTGCGTTCGATATAGACGGTGTCGGAATGATGTCTAGCGAATATGATTTGATTGTGTTCTGTCAGGCCGAGGATATATCAGAAGATTGGTTTAATTTGGCGTTAGGTCGCTTGTCCGGAAAAGTATTGCCAAAGCCAATGATGTGGACAGAAGGTAATCCGGCGAACACTTGGCCGAAGCGTAGATACAAAGATGCTAAGGCCGAGGAGCTCAAAAACAAAGGCATATTATTCATAGAAGCCCAAACGGTTGAAAACGAAAAAAACTTACCACAGGATTATATTGAGAATCTACGCAAAAACTACCCGACAGAATTTTTTAACCGATATGTCTTAGGTGGTTGGGAGCAAATAGACGAAATGGTTTTTAGCGAATTCCGTGAAAATACTATGGTTTTTATCACTCCACAACCAACACCATCTGCAAAGATAAGACAAGGATTAGATTATGGTTGGAGAAATCCTACAGCGATTGTATGGGGATTTATTGACTACGATGCTATCTTAACTATTTACGTAGAAGACGGCGGAACAGAATTAACTGTGCCGGAAATAGCTAAAAAGGCGTTGTCTAAAGGCAAATATGTGATAGCAGCAGATTATTCAATCAAAAGACCAGACAGAGATGGCAAAAGTGTATGGACGGAATTGCAGAGAGAAGGGTTGCAGTTATTAGAGAGCAATAAAGATGAATTGGTAAATATTCAGCTGGTTAATCAACTTATGAAAACAGGCCGGTTAAGAATACATAGCTGCTGTGTCAATTTAGTCCGTGAAATCAAAAACTACAAGTGGAAGCGAGCCAAGATAGGCTCAGATAAAAATTTGCCGGAAGAAACTGTGGACAAAGACAATCACTGGATAGATGCGATGTTGTATTTGGTTGCAAGCCTTGAAGAATTGAAAATAGAAAGTCCTCGGCAGAAAGAATACAAAAAGAGTCTTCTCTATGCCATACAGAAAGGAGGGAGAAAGAACATAGCGGAATTTGGATAAAACAATAAAGGAGCGGGAAATGACAAAGAAAACAGCAAATGAGCGACTGGACATCCTAGAAAAGAAAGTTTTTGAACTGAGTGCGGAGATTAATTCTTATATCGAAGTGGCCAAATCCATGAACATTTGGAAAGTGGATAACGACATGAAAGAAATGGGGAGTTTGGTAGACAGCCTAAAAAATGCAGTTTCAGAATTAAATAAAAACATTAAAGATATAAAAGATAAATACACAGAAGAATTTACAAACAATGATCTAAAGGAATTATATGCTGAATCAGGATTAACAATAGAAGATATTAAAATGCGGTTTGGTATCTCTGCTGGGGCAGCATCAAGGCTTATTAATGGAGAAATAAAAGATTTATTAACCCGTAGCGAATTTGGGAGATTTTGCCGATATGCTAAAGCATTTAGTTAAAGAGATAGAGCAAATAGTTAGTACAATCTCCATACAAGATGCATATTTTTTGTTTGGGGATAATACTATAAAAAAATATCCGACAAGCAAGGATATTTACTATGCTTTTAGAGTGTCGGGAAAATCTCGGCAAGATGTGGCTAATCATTTCTTTATTTCTGTTCACACAGCAAAAAAATATATTTATAGACCACCGCAGAAAAAATACACAAGATTAAAAATACTGGAGTATCTGCAAAATGTATAAAACACTTTATCGAAAAAACGGATATGAATTAGTTTTATTTCTACCCCGACATAGGGTTAGACGAATAAAAAGTCCGTTTTTGAAAAGAATTAAAGATTGGTTGATAAGCATGTTTCCTGCATCTGAGCAGATACGAAGCCGTGGTACAGCTTCCCTAAGTCATTATGACGATAGAACAAAAAGAGAGAAGTTTAATGACAAAATGCGTGAGATTATCTATTACTTTGATAACCTAGCTTTTAGCAGGAAAAACGAGCAAGCCAAAAAGAGAAGCCGCCTATATATAAAGCGTATGAATTTTATGTCTTTTTTTGATACAACAAATAGCGAAAAAGTTACGAGTATGGAGCAGATTAAAGTTAGGGAGAGAGCCGGACAAGTAATGCTTACACATCGTGAAGCGCAGGAAGAATTCAAAAGGCAGAAAAAGTACAAAGAAGAAGCTTTTGACCGTAAAAGCACAGAGCAATTCAAAGAGCTATATGTCCAAATGCATCAAGGCAGAAAATTCTCTAAAGAATTCAAAAATAGGGTTGATTACAACAATAAAAATTTACAGGAATTGGTGAAATGATAGCTATATTACAAATCGGATTTGCTTTTTTGCTTGTTTTTGCTGTTTTCTGCTTTATTACGGTATATACACTTATGCTTGGATTGAGGTTATTTGTTCAAGCCAAGAATAACATAGAGCCTAAAATAAGGATTAAAACACCTTATGAGAAGTGGAAGGAAAAGGAAGATCAAGAAGTAGCTAGAATAGAGATGATGTCAAAGGGTTGAATAATTGAAAAAATGTACCCACTTTTTTCATTGACTAAATAATACACTTCTATATATGCAAACTTATAAGTTTTTTAAAGATTTATGGGACAAGGCCGAAAATAAAAAGGAATTTGTCCAGAAGTGTTATGACTACTGGGCTGGAGATTTTGAGAAAGTCGATAAAGGTTCAAATAATTCCGAAAACTGTATCAGGCAGATAGTAGAGGCTAAAACTACGCTTTCGCTGGACAACATGATTACTTTAGATGTTGTTCCACAAGTTGGAAGTTTCGAGAATATCAAAACTATCAATACACTCCAACAAGTAGCAGATATTCATAACGATGCGCTTAAAGATATTCTAAGTAAAAACCATTTTGACAAACTTAAAGAAAAGATTATGCGCTGGGGTGAGATATGTGGGTTTGCTCCGTGTGAGACAATCTTTGATAAAGACAAATCCGTTCAAGGCGACGTGGTTATCAATGCGCTTGACCCGCGTTCCGTACGTTGGGACAAATCTGCAAAAGCAATCAAAGACGTAGCTTATTTCGGTGTTGAGATACAAATGTCTGCTCAAACAGCTAAAAAGATGTTTGCTTATGATAGCAACACAGGCGAAGAAGATATTGCTATTTGTGAAATCATTGACGAAGCCGCAAGGACAGAAAAGGAACAAGCGCGAGGAAAGCGTAAAGAGATTATTAACTACACCGATGGTAAAAGCGGTGGACAGGCGTATGTAGAGGATATTAGAGACAGAACACAAGCGTCGACCAAAATAGTTAAAGTTATTCGACTGTATCTCAAAGATGAGAGTCTTTATTTATTTAAAAAAGATGACAGTTCTCAAGATACAGAGGTTAAAGAAGAATGGATAGCGCGATACCCCTACGGCAGAGTAGTGGTTTTTCTACCGGATGATAAAACCGAAACGATTCTTAAAGACGAAGCATTGCCGCAGTCTTTTAGTGAGGATTTTGGCTTGTCTGTATTCAATCCATTAGAATTAGATACTATCGAGGGGCACGGTGAAGTAGAGCCTTTGATGTATCTTCAAGACCGCATAAATAAGGCTTGTATAAAACTAAGAGATTTAGTCGCAACATATATGTCTGCGATATGTTTGCCGGATGGTCTAATAGATTTAGATGAGGGGGATTTACCAAATACAAAAGTTATTAAAGGTAATTTTCCGCTTGGTGCTGCTCCGGCAGTGCTTACTAACAACACGCTCGACCAGATACAAAACGTATTAGGTCTTATAGATAACTACGAGCGCAAGATGCTCAAGATAGCAAGAATAAACGAAGTGTTGTTATCCGGCGAACAGCCGACAGACGTACAAAGCGCAGCTCAGTTAGGGCAGCTCAAAGAAAGTCCAATGGCTGGGATTAGGCAAATACAGAGAAACTTCAAAGATTTCTTAATCGATGTTGGTAATAAATGCCTTTCTTTAATCAACGAATATTATGATGTCCAGAGACTTATTAAACTAAGTACAAAGATTGACGGAGCGCAATTTGCTCAATATTCGGTCAAAGTGTTGCCGAATGGAGAGACAGCACTTGATACTAACGGTGTACCAATACGGACGATTACGTTATTCGACGAACAAGGGAATGTGCTTAATGCGATAGAACTATCTTCTGACTGGAAATTTACTGTGGAGATTACTGCAGGGACAGATATACCACGCTCAAGGACTGAAAACGCGGCAATACTGACTGCAATGTACCAGAATGGACAATTAGGCGATCCAAAAAATCCCGAAGTGCAAAACATGTATTTTACAGCGATTGATTTGCCAAATCGCAGGGCGATTTTGAATTTCTTGAAAGAACAGGAGAAGAACAAGCCGCCAGTTAAACCCATTACAGACGATACAGAATACATGAAATCTGTAGCTGACTTTGTGGCAAAGGTTGGCAATCAAGGTTACGGAGCGGCAGTCAGAGCCATGTTAGCAATTAATAATTTACCTGATACTCCGAACTCTTTACTGGATGTTCCGATAGACAAACTTGCTCAACGCAGTCAGATTGTGGATGTACAGGCTTTGCGTACACAGGCAGGAGAAAACGTACACGAAGAAAGCCAAATAGCAGAGCATCAGGTTAATCAATTCGTGCAACAGTCCGACCAATAAAATTTGAAAAAATGTACCCAAAAGTTTCATTGACAAATTGTTACACTCATTCTGAAAGGAGCAATACATGGACAAGATAGAAAAGAAAGAACAAATCATCGAAGTGCTGGCAGCGGCAATCGAAGCAATCGATGCCCAAAGGCACGAAGAAGCCAAAACAATACTTGCAGCATTAGCGCAAGAGCTTGGGCAAATTGTAGAAGCTAAAGAAGATGAACACGAAAGAATGGAAGCTGCGAACGAGCAACTAAGAAGTCAGTTAATGGGAGCAGAAGAAGTATAAATTATATCGAACCGTTAAGGAGATATTGGTGTCTGACACAACGAACATTGAAATAACACAGGAATTAATGGATAAGATTTTTGCTAACCCATTATTCCAGCAGAAAATGGCATCTGTTCTTGAGCAAAAGAAGTCAAGACCGGCTGTGAGTTATGTTGATACTGGTGAAATTGGGATGCCCCAATTATCGCCAAGTCAATTAAGAGCGCAAGCCAAACTCTTGAATTCAAACATAAACCAATCCGTAGCGTCGGCACAGCTTGAAGCTATGGGTGGATAAACCAACCGAAAGGAGTTTTTTATGGAAATAGAGACAGGTGCAGAAAATACGAATACTACAGGAGAGGAGCAGGTATCACAGGTTACGTCTCAAGCCGAAGGGCAAACCCCAGAGCAAGGCGTGCAAACAGGTGAATCCGAATACAATCCTGATTGGTATAAGTCCGATGGGCGAGTGGGTAAGATGTGGAAGTCTCCCGATGTTAGGGATGACATAGTCAAGTCTTACTACAACCTTGAGAAGCAGTATAAACCGCTGGCAGAGCAACATAAAAGCTACAACACTACGTTTAAAGAGCTTGGAATAGCTGATATGGATGCCCTGAAAGTGTTACATACTGAACATCAGGAGTTGAAAAGCCCAGAAAACCGGACGAACCAGTTAGCCGGATATTTCGGTAACTGGCTGGACAATCCAATGTATTCCCAAGATATTCAAAGGTTTTTTAATGACCTTGAGGTAAGGGAATTACAGAGGTTATATCCAAACATGACTGCGGAGCAGATTCAGAAACAACAAGAGCTTGAAACAAAAGTCAATGCTTTTGAGGCTGAGAGAGCCAAACAAGAATTTGAAACAAATAAAAACAAATACTTGGAAACTTTCAAAACTGGGTCTGAAAAGAACAAAAAGCTCGCAGAAAGTCTTGGGTTTAATTACAGTCCGGAAGTGGATAGAGCATGTCTTGATTATGTCATGAAGCATGACGAACAAAACGGTTATCCATGCACAATGGCGGAAGCTTTTAACGAACTCTACGGAGCGAAGTTAGAAGAAGCCAGAATGCACAAGTTAGAAGCTGACTTGCTCAAACGGCAAAACAAACAAACTGTAGTGTCGGCAGTTAAAACCGGCAAAACCCCAAATGTAAAACCAGAGGGATTAGACGCAAAGAATAATGCGTTCAATGAAACTCTAAAGGGAATATTTGGGAATAAAACTTAAAGGAGATTTTTATGGCAGTACAAGCAAATGAGATAGCAGCAACAACTACGCAACATATTATCAATGTTGAAACTGATGCTTTAGCTATTGCCCACCCCGCGTGGAAAGATATGTTGAAAAACAAATACAAGGCATCGGGATTGAATGTTCAATTCCCGATCAAGTTAATGCAGAACGTGGCGCAAGCCTATATTCCGCTTACCGGCGCGACTGTAGATGTTAGCCCATCGCCACAGCTTCAATACGGTGTATTGAACTGGAAAGGTATTAACTACAATATCAACTTTACGTTGCAGGATTTTGCGTTCACGAACGGCAACGAAGATAAAGCTGATTACTTCTCGCAGAAGATTAATGGTGCGATGAAGGATTATGTCCGTTTACAGGCTCAGTCTTTGGTGCAAGGTACTATGACGACTGGGGCACTTGGTTTGGACGGCTTTTTCGATATGGTTGCTGCGAGTGGAACAGCTTATGCAGGATTGTTAGATACCGATTATGCGGCTAACGGCTTATCGCCTTACCTGCCTTTCTTCGGTACTGACACGACTGTTAATTATGCCGCTATCAACAAACTGATTACGGGTCTTAAAGCTCGTATGCAGCAAGACGGTGAGAGCGTAAGAGACATGGTCGGTTACTGGAACGCTGCCGTTCAGCAAGCTTTCTTGAATTCGGCTCAAGCACAGCAGCGTTTCTATGAGGAGAAAGAACTGTCCAGTGGTTTTGAAGGCATTAAAGTCAACGGTGTTAATTTCTACCTTGACGAAAACATGGCCTATACGACCACTAGTGGTACTCCGCCAGTAACGACTGATGTCAACTCGGTGATTATATTCCCGAAGAGCATCATGAAACTTGCTCATGTGTTTGGTCTCGGTGAGCGTTCTCCGTTCGACGGCGAAATCCAACTACCGAACCAGCCAATTAAATCGGCTCAGCACTACAGTGTACTTAACGCTGTATGTACTAACCGCAGATTGATTGCGTTCAACAACAGTTTGGTTGCTTAGTAATTCTAAGGCCGCCACTTAATTGGGGCGGCCGACTGGATAGAAATATGGAAAAAGTATTAGTACATATTGAGCCTAGAGAGATAGATTATATAGGGACAAGTGTTTCAGCAGAACATATTCTTCCTGCGCTTGATGCTTATGTTGATTATAGAGAAAAACTAGCAGAAACAAGGATTATTGGTCCAGAAGCTTTAGACGACGGCAATCCTATAATCGATTATATTGACTTAGGCAACAATCCATACAATGCTTTTTATTTAGAAGCGAGTGATTATGTTTTGGTGAGCAAATGGCAAAACGGAACAATGTTAAGTGAATTTTCAACCAAGTTTATTTTTGAGATAGTAGACAACAGCGATATAAATATTCAAGTAAGAAATACTTCTGGCGACAACATAAGATTGTCGTATAGATTTTATTACGGGGGCTAAGTTGATTGTTCGTGAAGCTATCGAACATATCCAATTTGCAGTGGGAAGCATGGACGATGTTTCCGGACGTAGCGTCAATCCGATGTTTACCATCAAGCAGATTGCCCAACAACTTAATTTCGAGTTAAACCAATACGCCAATATAACTAAAGGCATACAGGATGTTTTTAGTTTTCCGTTAGACACGAATATTCCTTTTGTCCGTGCGCCCAAATTAGCGTTAAGGTCTGAGGGGTTTTCGTTCATAATGATTTACGTTAATCAGACTGCATTTCCGATGGATATGAGGGGAGTGAGAGATGCGTTTAATAATTTCCGATATAGACCATTACAAGGAATAACTAACTGGGTTGTACCATGGTCGCAGGGGAAGCAGCAATTTTTAAGCGTATTTCCAACAAATGGTACTGAACCCATTACGGCGACACTTGCCGAGCCGATAGGTAAGACAGAGACAAATATTCCCATAAACACGACTGGACCAAGCAAATTTTTAATTCAAGAAGGGCGAGTAACTATAGGAAATGAAAAGATACTTTATAAAAGGTCTGATGCTAATTATCTGTATGATTGTGAGCGTGGAGTAGAAGAAACAGAACCGGAAGACCATCAAACCGATGATTTAATCACACAAAATAATGTAGTTATTTTTTACTCAAGATTACCAAAAAAAATAACTGTAATGCGGGATAACACATTGACAGAAGCAGAAGCTTCAAGAGAAATAGAAGTATGTGAAGAGCATTTACAAGGGATTGTTAAGGCTACGACATATAATCTGTTACTGAAAATACCTAATTCCCCTGCAGATGCTTACAAAATTGATAGCGATGTTTTATACGAGCAATACGCGTTGGATATTCGTAAAGGGTATTACAAAACGAATAACAGGGGTATTCGTGACCCATACTTTAACGAAACTGGCATAGCAATGAATTTGCTGTATTGAGGTGAAGCATGGCGACTGCAATATCAGTACAAAATTTCAAAGGCTGGCGAAATGACGGAGACGCTAAACAAGTTCCGTCAGACTTTCTGTATGAAACAGTTAATTTTGATTATCGAGATGACGGAATCACTGGAATTAAGAAAACATTAATGCCTGAGAGGATTAAACAATTAACGAGTAGGCCAATAGATGGTTTCTCTGAATTCAGCTATTTAGACGATAATAATGTACTCCACAAAGAGCAAGTTTTTGTTTCCGGCGGAAGTGTTATCGCCTGCGATGATATAGAGTTTTTTAACACTGAGCAGATTAAAAACGGCCTTGAAGATGGAATTTGTTCATTCGTTGTGCATAACGATATTTTATATATCGCCAATGGCAAAAACTATGTGCAAATGTATAACGGTAATGTGTGTACGGAGATGGGCGCGCCGTTTGCTGAGATACAGAATGTTATTTCGCCCACTCCATTGGCGGGTTTTTACACATATAAGATGACCTACTTATTCCAGACGGGAATAGATGGTGGAGGCAATCCGATTTATGGCAATGAGGAAGTTTTGGGGTCGAGCAGCAATTCACTTGAAGTTGTAGGTCAGGCGGTTAAATTAACGCTACCTATTGGTTATAGCGGTGTTGCAGCCAGAAGAATATATCGGAATACTCAAGCGTATCAAAATCAGTTTGTTTTATTAACGCAAATTAACGATAACACTACATTAACCTATACAGATATTTTTTCTGATGCATCCATCCAACCAAATCCGATAATTCCGCCTGTAAACAATGAATTGCCTAAACCGAAATATTTAAGGGTTGCAAACCAAATATTATTCGGCTGCGGAGATTCTACGCTTCCAACACAGATGTTTAACACAGACACGGATTTAACTATATTCGACAGCGCAAGATTTATCGATGTATCTAACTTTGGTAATGATAATACAGCACTTAATGGGTTAGGATATGATTATAATCAATTAGTAACCGGAACAGATAAAAACATTATCTTCGTTAATCCAAATCCGAACGTTGACGGTGATGGTAATTTATCGTTTTCTGTTACTTACACCAGAGCAAATGTTGGAATCCTTGATGGACATAGTGTACAAAGAATTAGTGCGTTTGGAAGTTTTCCTGGCGGTTTAGTATTCGTATCTACCGAAAGGGATGTGCGGTTAATTGTAGGGAATCAAGCAATATCACTAACCACTTTAGATAACATAACCTCGGATAATTACTCGCAATTTATTAGAAAAAGTTTGTCCGAAGCGTTACAGAATTATGATACTTTGTGTTCAGCGTTTTATAATTACAAGTATTATCTCTGCATAGATGGAAAGACTTTTGTATTTGATATTCGCATTCAAGGTTGGATGTATCACGACATAGGTAAAAATGATGTCAGAAGCGAGCCGACATTTTTAGGGGTTATGAACGGCAAGCTATATAACGGTCAGCCGGACGGTTGGCTAGAGGCAGAAAACTCAAGTATTACTTACAGAGATGTAGAAATTCCCGCTTATATTCGCTCTCCGCAGATGTTCGTCAGTACAGAATACAAAATGGTTACAACGATGAAGATGTGGTTTATCGGTGCACCAAATAATAACATCGAAGCTAGGGTTTTCTTAGACGACAATCAAAGACCCATCCACGCTGATTTTGAGATTATTCAAGGGGTTTTCTCTAAAGACTTCTATAATGAGAATTTCTACGATATTAGTAAACCAATGGATTATAAGAATTTCAATATTAATTATGATGCACGTTGGGTTAGATATGAATTAAGGGTTAATTCCGGCATGTGTGATTTTCAAGGGTTTAGTATTTATGCAGAAACTGGAAGGGAGTAATATATGAAAATACCAAATTTAAGGGAGTTAAATCTATTTAAAGGAGAACCATTAACTGACAGGGATTGGTTGCACAATTTCAAAAAAATCCTTGAGTGGATAGGCAGCGGATTATATGACTTAACTATCGGCAATCTAATAGCCAATGGTAATGTAACTATTGAAGGCGATTTAACAGTTCATGGTTCGACTAATATTCCAGGTGGTGGCGGCGGAGGCAGTGGTGGTGGCGGTGGTAACGGTGGGCTTACTCAGGAATTACAGAATGTTATTAACGGCCAAAACGGGATGTCCAAAGTACCGCAAGTCAATGGTTTTAACGATGATTTTATGTCCAACGAAGCCAACGTAATGTTTACTCTGGCGAGCAATTATTCCGTGGGAGATGGTTCAATCACACTTACATTCGTTCAGCCTGATAGTTTAGATGCATTTAAACAAAAACATACATATCCATTTATGATTCAAGTTTGGGATGACACAAATAAATCGTATGCGGTTTTGACTGGAGATGACGGTTCAACTACAGGGATAAATGTTTTTACGCTAGCAAATCCATTAACTAATTTAAATGGTGTGCAGGTCAGTTACAGCACATCGGGCACAGTTTGCCAGACCTGGATGTTAATTCCTAGTAGCGGCATTGGTTCTGTTTCTAGTTTTACTGGTCAGGCAGCTAATCTTGTAGAAAATCTATATACAACATATATTCCTAATACAATAGTGGACGGAACGCTTTCTTTAGGTAGTTTCTTTAATCCCACGAACACTTATAGAATTACATCGAATACGATTAATACGATTGTTGTAAGTTCACAAACTGACGATAGCGCAATGTTTCCGGTTATGCAATTGGTAGGCAATCCGGCTACTCCTACGGTTATAATGGCTTATAACAGCTTAAACAATGAGTTTATTCAATTTACGCTATCTGCAAATACGATGTATAACAGTACGAACCAGTTATTAACTTTTACCGTTAATGAGGATACTACTAATCTCGATACGGTAAGCTGGTTTATTTTTAAGCCACTGATAATGTCTGCTGCTGTCATGAACACCACAGAACAAGTCACACCCAGCGTACTTTTACCAAGTGCGATAGTTGCAGCCTTATCAAGTAAAATATTTGAAGAAAGGTTTAATTATCCTGTTGTAACTTCTGCTGCTATCACCCCAACATTATTTGCAGGAAACTGGAAAGGATGGGTCTATGGATATGCTAACAATACGCAAAATTTCGGGATAAGTAGTAATAATGAGTTGTTTATTGTTGTTAACAATGCAAGTACAGGTCAATTAAATTATGCAACGGTATTTCGTGAAGGCATAGTTTTTCCACCTAGAGGCAGAATGAAAATGAATATCTCCAATTCTTATATTACGCAGCAAACCAGCGCATGGCGTATCGGAGTTGGCGCAAACGCAGAATTTGACAAAACTACAGGATTTTCGATATGCGGACAAACGACACAAGGGGTTTCTCAAACCTTGTACATATTACGCAACAATGCCATTGTTGCAGAAATATCATATAATTATTGGGGTGACTTTACTGTTGAAATAGAATGGACACCGAGTAGATTAGCTTTTTATTTTTATCAGGCTAATACCCAAAAACCACTAACTCCCACACTATCTTATAATGGAGAAATATTTTCCCCAACCAGTTTACTGTCTTTTAGTTTATTTAAAACAGGTGGTTATTCGACATCATTTTACGTAAATGACATTTCAATGTACGACGACAGTAAAAATTGTATCCTATATTCGTTACTGGCTCAAACAGGCAATAAAATAACAATAGCAAGCGCACTACCAATAGCAGATACAGTCAATGAAACTCTATCCATCAGTGGTGTAGCAGGCTATTTAGCCTAGATATCCAGCCACGCCGAACATTGTAGGGCGTTCATTTGCTGTGTTGGCAATAGGCAATGCGGAAGAGATAGTTATTTTATTGCCTGTTTGATTTGGTAAGTCATAAATCAAATTACTTGTATAATCATTCTGCTTAAAGCTAAACACAGTACAATAGTTCCTGCCACGAACACCGCTTGGATTATCTTGTCCGAGTCCATTTACACCATAAGTATTATCTTGATACTGATAAGAATCAGAGATAACGTATGTGTAAGTTGGGAATTGAGGTTTATTGCCACTTGTCCAAATAGTTATAAATAAAGTCATTCCTTTTCTTTGCACTTCAAGATTAAAACTACTTACCCACCCAGAAGACCATACTGTAGCTATATTTGTTCCATTTAGATTTAAAACAGCACTTACTGAAAAATTGGATTGCCCGGATACATACACCGAAATTCCAGTTTGTTGCCCGCTAGTTCCGTTACCACCCACAAATAATCCAGCACCAATCCAAGAAACTGAGCCACCCCAGTCAGCATAGAAACTTCCACTAATCGTCCAATCATTGGTTATTTTTGAAGTTCTTCTAAAAACATTTGACAATGTCATTAGAGCGGAAACAACTGTTGGGCTAAAATTTATTACATTACTGAAACTAACACTATTAACAGCTCCTGCATTAACTATCCAGTCAGATGCTTGGAAATATTGGTTGTAAAACGCATTCACTATATTAAAAGGCCTCTCTACCACCGCACTTGGTAAAAGCACGCTGGGTTTTACCAATAAATTTCCGAATGGATTTTGTTTGTAAAAATTCTATTATTTAGAGGATATTTATGAATAAACCTTGCCTTTGAAAAAATGTACCCATTTTTTTCATTGACAAATTATTACAATAGGCTTAACAGGTCTTTCTTAAAGGAGTTTTTATGGTAGTAACAGCAGGTTTAGTTGCGGCGGGAGTCGGAGCAGGAGTAAATTATTTCGGACAAAAAGGACAAGCTGAAGCTAATGCCAAACAAGCAGAACAACAACGTAAAATGGAAATGGATATGTTTAACGCGCGACGTGGCGCGTATAACGATTTAATCAATCGTGGTCGTGGAGATATGCAAGCCGGAGAGACAGCGTTCCTAAATGAAGCCAATACGCAACTTCCTGAACTTCAAACAATGCAAAACGATATGCTTTCCGGTAACGCGGCGGCATTGAATCAAGGCTCAGCAGCGATGAGAGCTAATTTAGCCACGCAAGGTGTTAGAGGAGGGCAAGCAGCGACACTCATGAATCGAGGCGCGGCAGACATGGCTGTAAATGCACAACGTGGCATGAATGAGATGGCATTTAATGAGGCGGCACAGAGAGCTAGCGAGCGGAGAGCATATCAGTCGCAAAAGGCACACATGGGGCAAAGTGGCTCAATGGCTGCTCCCACATTCTGAGGAGGAGAACATGGAGAACAACCGAGCAATGGATACGGTAAACGCTAGCAAACAGGCGGCGTTTCAGCAAGCTATGAGTAATCGCGGGCAATACACTCACGGCAAAGGTTTGGGGCAATCTGAATTTACTCCCATTGAAATTCCGGAATTAGAAAAACTAGAACAGCCTGCTCAAAAGCCTGAAGTGCAAACCGACACACAAGCTAATACCCCAACTGCGGACACACAACCAGTAAATAAGAGTTTTTTGACCCAGCTTGGAGAAGGGTTTGTAGGTGGATTAAAAAATATTAAGCCCAGTGCTTATGCCGGATTGGCAAATAACTCTGTGAGGTAGAAAATGGACAAATGTAAAATAGATGGTTGTAACGGATTAGGGAAAAAATTAAAGAGCGGAAAACGTTGCTTTACTAAGGGATTGTGTAATAACCATTATAATAAACTATTGCTATATGGTGATCCGCTATATGTACCATTTAATAAAAAAATACCGCCACCCGAAGGATTTACAGATATAAAAGATTATGAGGGTTTTTATTCCATAAATGAAGTCGGTGCTGTTTGGAGTTGGATAACAGGAAAATTTAGAAAAACAAGTATTAATAATAGTGGATATAAAATAGTTACTCTGTATTTAGGCAAAAGTCAAAAAGTTAAAACCTATCTTGTTCACAGATTAGTTGCACAAACATTTATACCTAACCCTGATAATAAACCTGAAGTTAATCATTTGAGTGGTGATAAAATAGATAATTCAGTAGAAAATTTAGAATGGGTAACTACAAGCGAAAATCACAAGCACGCATGGCGTGTTGGGCTTAAAAAAGTTACTGAAAAATATATGGAAAATGCGCGTACCATTGCAAGTTGCCGTAAAGTAATCATTTCTTGGAATCGCAAACTTTCTAATGAAGTTGTACAAGAAATATATCGCAAAAAAGGCTTGTTCACACAAAGATATCTTGCAAAATTATATAACTGTGGTCGTGGGACTATTAAGTATATTCACAGAAAAGAAATATATAAAGATGTTTTGGATTTAGTAACAGCCTAGAAGGAGAGAATTATGCAGTCGCAAGTGCCAATAGCAACCAAGAATATAACTATAGATCCTGCATTAGATAAGTCAGCCAGACAAGCGGTATACGCACAATTATTAACTCCTGCTACCCAGAATCCTTTCGATGACCCATATAAAAATCTGCCACCTGTAGAAATTCAAGATTTTAAGCCTGTATCAGAACCAGTACAACCAACAAAGACTCCTGCCATACAATCAACTGTCCAGCCTACTACGCAATCCGTTAAACCGCCCGAAGAAGTAGCGGCTGAAACACTTGCAGATAAACATTCTGGTATTGACTGGGGCGCGATTGGTAAAGGTGCGGCAGATATTGGTGGCAAAGCATTGAATGTCGGTAAAGGATTGGGTGGTTTCGCTTTAGACGTAGGAAAGAATTTAATAGGCGATGTGGACGAAAAAGGGAATGTTACAGCATGGAATCCCAAGATAAGAACATCGGATATTCTCGGTATACAAGCGGGGAGGGCTGCAACCAGTAACCCCTATTCTAACAATTCGTTTATGGGCGGGTCCCTCGCTAATCAAGCCCGCTACGCACGAGGTTTGGAAGACGATCAAGCCCAATTGGCACATTCTGCCAGAAATAATGCTGTTGGTAGCGCAAGGGGAATAACTGTTGAAATCCAAGATGGAGAATTTAAAGGCAGGAACGCGCATGCCTCATATAATCCGCAAACTGGGAAGTTTGAAGTTCTAAAAGATGAGCAAGGAAGACCTGTTATTGCTGGGTATGCTGGTACTGATATGGGTAATGTAAATGTTAGATATGGGACAACAATGGCGGGTTTGACTGCCGATAGCGACTTTCATAGAACTGGCGGCGGATTAGAGTTAATCGAAGATAAAAACAGAGCTACGGAAACAGGCAAAATAACCGGACAGACCCAAGCAAGAAGAGATGTTGTAGTTCCAGAAAAACAACAAAAGTTAGAAAGATTTAAAGATCTAAGAGAATTAAATGAACAAACACAAAGTGGAGTTCCCTCTGATATTTGGAGAGGGCTTGTTGAAAAAACTGGTTTAGGGTTAAGCGAACAACAGCAAAATACTGCACATGTTCAAGAGGAACTTAGAAAAATAGCTAGAGATTATGTAACAGAAAATCCAACAGGTCGGTATAACGAGAAATATATGCAGCAGCTTGAAAAAGAACTTGCCTCTAGTAACAGAGACACCCGAGCTAGAGCCATAGATAGAATTATCCGTGACATGGAAGATGATATTAGACTGGCTAGCGGCCAAAAACCACAAGGCGGCCAACAGCCCCAACCACTAAATACACAAGGTTCTATGGAAGTCGATGGTTATACAGTAAGTTGGTAGGAGAAATCATGGAAAACTTTATGGATTTAATTATTATTGGATCAGCAACGGCAATAGGCGGGGCAATATTGGCGGGTATATTTTTTGTTATATTGAGAATATATCTTGTTTATAAAGCTATCAAAGAGATGTTACGCAATGAAATCATAAAAACATACAACGAATACAATGGCGGAAAAAAACTTAATCATTATGAGCTAGAAACAGTAAATAAATTTTATGACCTTTATAAACTTCTTGGCGGGAATGGTTATGCCGAAACTGTAATTATGAAGATAAAAACTGGAATAAAGGATAAAAAATAATGACAACAGAATTTACAATAACAGCCCCAGATGGAAATGTTTTAAGAATGAGCGGAAGTAAACCTCCGTCTGAAGCACAAGTCAGGAATATAATTGCAGAGTATGAGCGTAGACAGGGCAGTACGCAGAGTTTTACGCCGAAGCAAGATTTGTCTAAACAAAAAAGGCAGACCCAAAAACCAGTCAGTCAAGACGATATACGTTCACAAAGAATGGTAGAAGATATGTATACACAAAGAAGACAAACAGATGCATCATACAGAAGTACAGAAAATAAATTAAACACCAAAGCAGGAGTCAAAACTATAGCCCAAAAAAGAGAAGCAGTGAAAAATATGCATCAGGCATATAACAAAAACCCTAGTGCTATAGACTGGGATAAAATGCCAGACAGTACAATCAATGAAGCGTATGCGGCATATAAAGACGAAACTGTGAGAAAAATAAACAGGGCGAAAGAAAATGAAAAGAGGTTTCCCGACCAAGCAGCTCGAGTTGTTCTTAATGTTGCTTCTTTAGGGAACGCGCCGAGAAAGAACTCGGAGCTTCTTCCCGATAGTTTTGCTGCAGGTAAAAATCCTGTATCGGAATTAAAAAAAGATGCTGCGAAAACAGCTGTTCATGGTGCAACTACTATAGGTTTATTGGCCAGCGGTGCTCCATTGGCTGCAGGTGGAAAGGCTGTTGCTGCTAAGATGGCCAATCCAGCCACACAAAAAATAGCATATGGAGCTATTCAAAGAGGAATACCTATAGTTGGAAGGACTACTGTGCTTTCTGGCGGAAGGTTTGCCGACAGTAAAATCTCCGGGAAGTCTACAGGCGAGGCGTTGGGAGATGCGGGGATAACAGCGGCTTCGACTGCGCTTATAGACTCCCTTATTACCGGAGGTGGGCAAATTATTGCCAAAAGCCCTACTGCTCAAAAAATCGGTAAAGAGATTGGAAAAAAGGTTGTTGAGCCGACTGTTAACACATTAAAAAAGGCAACCGGGAAAGTAGGAGAATTTCTCACTGGAGTTCCTGCTGAACACTATGTATATAAACTTTCGCACCCAAATATTCCAAATCTTCGCAATGACAGTTTGCGCCGTAGCGAACTTAATGTCTCAAGAAAGATAAAAGAAGCATTGGATAAAACAAGTGAGCATTATATAAGCGACAAAGGCAGATTAGTACAATCTTACAGGACTAATCCTGAGAGAGTAATTTCTACTAAACCATACATAAAAAAACTAGAGGAAGAGCTAGTACTGGCGGACTCTGTTGGCGGCAGATTGTCCAGAATTGAACCTGCCGAAAAACAATCTATTAAAAATTTAATAAAGCAGTTGAAAAAACTGGACAAGATAACTCAAGAAGAAGCCTTGTTTCTTAGAGATATGGCGGGTAAAAATACAAATTTCAATTATAAAATCGGAAAAGATAACAGTGAGAAAATAGATAGCATATATAAAGGTTTAAGATATTCTATAAAAGAAGATTTGCAACAAGATGCTCGACAAAAAGCCGTTGATGCGAACCTGCGTGAAATAATAGAACTTGGCAAAGAATTAAACAAAAAATTTGATACTCCGGGTAAAGGGCAGGTAGCAATTAAAAACTTAAAAAATAATCCTGAACTTCAGGATATGTTGAAAGAACTGAATCTGCACGCCCAGCCGGAATATAAATTTATAGATGACCTGACAGCATTGAAAACAGGAGAAAGTTTTGCTAAGGTTTTTCCAAATCTTGGTAATAACCCCGGTTACACCACACTAAAAACTGTTTTTGGAACTAAGTTTCTTCCTGTTCTTTTAAAAAATCCATGGGCGGCATCAGCAGTATTAGCTTCTTCTTCTCCGATTGTACATAGTGGTGTTATTTCCGGCGGGGCAAATTTATCTAGAGGTATTGGCGAGATTGCAAAAAACAAACTGGCTCGACAACTTGCTTATACCAAGTTTTTGAAAACTATCGGAGATAAAAGTGTAGAAGCTGTGAATAAAACATCAAAAAAATAAAGGAGTTAATCATGATAACAGAAAATATGGCAAACGTAACCGAAAATGCTGAGGAGAGTAAACTGGCAAAGGAGCAAATGTTAAAAGACAGGCTTAAAGAAATATTTAATACTGCAAAGGATATGACAAAAGGTACTTGGGAAAATATTACAAAACCAAAAGACTTTTTCCCTGAAAAGGAACTCACGGTTGACGAATTTGACAGAAGAAAACACCATCAAAAAATAATGGAGCATCTTGAAAAATATCCAAATGATGTAGTTATACGTACAATGGATGGCACATTGATTCCCAAAATGTGGCTTGACGAAGCTAAGCGAGAAGCAGCCGAACAGGGTTATTAATATCTCAAAGTGATTTGTGTTTTAAGGAATTGAAGAAGTAATTTGGGCAATCGTTTTTAGGTCGAACAGGAATACGACAATTAGCTTTAACAGGGTATAAAACCGTAATAAGTGGGTATATATATGTTGACTGCGCTATAGCTAAAACCTATAATGTGGTCATAATCTTGATAGGTAATACCTATCTCTACCCCCTAGTCACAAGCTAGGGGGTCACTTTTTAGGAAGGGTTTTCCCATGAAATCGGTAGTGTGTTTTATTGATGGTTTCAATTTATATCATGCGATAAATAATATTAATGGTGCCGCTGAAAAAGAAGTTGCCTTAAGCAAGAATACTATTTCCTGTATTAATTTATTACAAACAGATCAAATATCTTATTCAAACGGCAGATTAAAAGTTTCAAGTCTTAAAAAAGAAGTTCTCAATAAGATATTGACCTCGCCGCAAGTTTTGAACGATGACAAAAAGAAAATTAGAGATTTATACGAAAAATCTTTCAATCTTAATTATTTAAAATGGGTAGATTTAGTAAAACTTATGGATTATTTCATAGACAATAAAAAACAGAAAATAGAAGCCATTTATTATTTTTCAGCTTATGCAGAGTGGAGAAACAAGCAAAGCGTTAAAAAACATAAAGATTATGTTAGTGCATTAGTACAAAATGGAGTTATACCTGTGATGGGCAGATTTAAAGAAAAACATAGATACTGTCCGAAATGTAAATATGTATGGAAAGGACATGAAGAAAAAGAAACAGACGTTAATATTGCTTTACACGTTGCTAAGTTGGCTTTTTACAAACAATATGATGAGGCCTTTATAGTTACGCAAGACAGCGATATTGCTCCTGCATTAAAAATGGTAAAACAAATTAATCCATTAATAGAAATAAAAGTTATTACTCCTCCTAATATAAATACATCCAGAGAACTTGCTAGAATTGCCAACAGAACAGCCACCATAAATATAGAACATATAAAAAATAGTTTATTGCCAGAAAAAATAATTAATAAAAAAGGCGAAGCTATAATCACCAGACCAAGTGATTACTGTCCACCAAAACATTAAAAACTAATTTCCTATCCAAAGCCTCTCAAATTCCGCAACAAATATCTTGGCTAATTCCGCTTGCCCACCAGTAAGGCAAAAACGGGAAGCAGACAAATAATTAATTCTGACGG
>Ga0123357_10001121_pt1 | contig 27795 bp, 23 predicted proteins | sample TergutEmb28metaG_FD_89873 | JGI IMG/M metagenome (GOLD analysis project Ga0123357, IMG submission 89873) | Embiratermes neotenicus P4 segment gut microbial communities from Petit-Saut dam, French Guiana - Emb289 P4 | ecosystem: Host-associated > Arthropoda: Insects > Digestive system > Gut ...
GGAGAAAAAAAAAAGAGTGTGTTCGCCTGGTTTCGTGGGTGGAGGGAGAGAAAGATATTGGTTTTTGTTTGTTGGGTGGGGGGGGGGGGGGGGGGGGGGGGGGGGCGATGACATACATATGCGCTGTGGATAATGGAATGAACAGTTTTCATTTCCGGAAATCGAACCACTGTCACCCAGTCCGCAGAGAGTCTGCCTCTCTCTCTCACTGTCAGACACACACTAAAGCGCGCGCACACACATGTTTATATTGTCTTTTTCTGACCCTGCGCATGTATATATTTTCTTCTACACAGATACGAAGAAGCTTACCACGCCGGTCAGTCGGGGTGGTGTGGTGACGGAACAAGGAGCTTTTCTCAGCAGGGAGTAGGTCGTCCGGAGCCGTGACGTAAACATCACCGCAGCCACATTAGAATCCGGTTTATATTTAACTTGTACACAAAAACCACTGTTTACAACGCCGGCATAAATAAATACGTAGTCTCGTAACAATGACGTAGCGTCCCGGACACAGATTTCAGTGTCCGTATAATCCTGCACAATCCCACCTGAGAAGCTAACAGATCCACAACTAGTCAAGAAATTCCTCGGATTTTAAGCAAGCCGAAAGTTCATCACCCCATTCACAAGCGCCCGCCAACTGTCCCTGTCCTTAGCCAGCTTAATCGAGTCCAGGCCTCCCCATCCCACATTTTGAACATCCATTTTACATGATCGTCCCATCTACTCCTACGTCTCTCACGTGGTCTGCTTCTTTCAAGTCCCCACCCCAAGATCCTGCATGCACCTCTCCGGTCCACCATACGTGTATTCCAAGCCTCGCTCTTAAATCTTCGCTTCCTCATTAATGACCACATTTAGACAAACTGCTGTTTACATAACTCTTTCTTACAACATGTCAGTTATCTGCTGAAAACTGAGTAGTTAGAATATTTTTGAATTACACACGTTACAATGTTCTCTCTTTAATTCGTAATTCCATTGTGCAGTGCTAGTACTCAGTAAATAAATGCTTAAGCGTTACAATTGCATTGTAATTTGTTAGAATATTAATAATTTAATTAAAATATCTTGGCTCTTACATGCAACATTTTAATGTATTAAAAATACACTGACAACTGAAACACCATTCCATACTTCTCTTAAATACATTCATACTGGAGGAAGATGTCTCATTAAAACCAAAACTGTAGCTAAATAATACATATTTTAATTCACAAACATTGCTGTGCCGAGTGTGATAATTAAACATTCATCGAAGAATAGAGTGCTTAGGCGTCCATCCATAAGCATGAACACACCTTATGTTCACATTGCAGAATCACACACACACACACACACACACATGTGTGTGCAAAAATATGTGACTTTTAATAAGAGACATTTGGTGCATCCATAACCTCGAAATCACACAATAAATTTACAATTAAATTCACAATCGGAAACAACTGTCTTAGGCTCCCGGTAATATCATTCACTTCCCCTGGAAGAGGCGTGGTGGCCTCTTTCTCACAAAGCATTTGTCCCTCAGCCCAGGCCGCATAAACAGTAAGCATGACAGCTCTCTCTTGTTTATATTCATGTGTTCTTCTGTTCCCTCTACCTCCTACCCTAGCTTGTTCATTCTTCTTTTCTCCCATTATTTGTTTCTGTCAGCCTTCTTATTTTTCTTTTTTCTTTGATTTTCATTAGTTTCTTCATTGTTTGTTTCATTCATCCTTTGTCACATATTTGTTTTATGATGTCCTTTTTAAACAGAACTAACTTGTATTCAAATGCAAACATCATAATCTTGTACTATACACTTTCAAGTAGATGTTTAAGCAAACAGCTTAGAAATACACACATTTATTTCTGTCCTCCTTAGTTTTCCTTCTCCTTTATAAAGCTAGATCTCAAAATATGCCACGGCCACTTCCTGATTCATGAGCTACATAATTCCTACAACGACGATGCGACGCTTTATAACAACGTAATGGAAACAAGAATAAAACAAACCACTTTTCGTCCTCTTCTTATCTATCTCTCTTCCTCTTCCTTCTCACGCTTCCGATACCGCCTGTTTCCTTCCCCGTTGTTTCTCGTATTCTCTTAGTTTTCTCTTAATTGCTGAAACTTCAGCCCTTCCCTTCTTATTTTGCCAAATTCTATCCTTCCCTCTTATTTCGTTTGTTTTATTTTTATACAAAATTATGGCCTACATTCATGTACCGTTGGAACATACTAAAAATTAAAGCGAGTTGTTATAAGCGACATTACGTCCACATCTGATGGATACTAGGTTATAATAAAATGAGGAACAGCTACCTTCATCGTGCCTTCTTTCGTATTTCCAGTGGGGAGATGATGAGTTACTTGCAAGCCCCAAAATGAAAAACACCATACAAAAGTACGTAATCCATTCCCATATGTATTTCGAGCATCGCTTATTATCACCCTAACAAGTCGATTTATAGATACAACTGTAAGACAGCGTATTTCAATAAACCAAGACACACTGATGTAGCAGACGGAACGAAGACGGTGTGGACGTATCTTTAATTATGCGCAATGTCGTAAAGACGATTGGAGGAGGAAAGGTTGGGTCGGAGGAAACGTAACCTGCCACTAGCTGGATGTAAGCGGGCGGCATCACACCCCAGCCCTTTTGCCACCAGGAGAAGAGCTCCCAGGGTCAATTGAATAAGAGATTATTTGGGATCCAGATGCAGTCCCGATATGGCAGCGAAAGCGACAATTCCAGACCTTTCCTGGAACACAGTTCCTCTGAACCAGGCCTTGACCTTTTAAAGCCTAACGGTTATTGACCGTACCACCAGTATTAACATTCAAAAATTCTACATGGTACTCACACAGCATTTAAGTGTTCTGTATGGACTTTTACCTTGCAAAACATTAACAGACTGGTCTCGTAAAACTGAAGTGGAGAGTGTTTAATGTGCGGTACGCACTGAGTCCTTATATAAAACAGACAAATTTCGTCTTGAAAAGGTTAATCACTATCTACACTGGTTGTCACATCCAAACTTACAGGAATCTTCCCCTACAACCCTTCCTTCAGAATTACAAACCACAGAAATTAAGTTGGCTAATACACTACAAGTATATTCTGTGTACATACGAGTCTCTTACAAAATCTATCTTCGTTTCAACTGAGGATGGCTGTGAAAGAAATTAAGAACATCCGCAACGTCGTGAGCGCTCTCCAAATGTTGGAATGTGGTCGCATAGTTTTCGTGTCGACCGTACTGGCACTGAAGTCTGAATTACTGCAGAGACGACCTCTCGTAGAGTGGAAATAACAGACATGTATACAGTATGACTGACACATTACGGTTCGTAAAGGAAAACGGAAGTCGGTAAATCATTTGACAAATCGTATGTTAATTATTACTCTTGTCGGCAGGCATGCAGTTCAACCAGTCACAAAATTCAGACTATCTCGTCGTCCTTCGTTGCAATCGCAAATGGTTACTAACGGTAAATGTACTCCTGACTTATAGAAATCAGATCTAAAAATTCAGTATTTGTTTTCCAAAATATGTGAAGTACATTGGTGGCGTTGAATTTGGAGCCTCTAAAATTTGTCAGAACAGAGTGTAGGCCTACCATAAATCGCGCCCCTTAGCAAGGCAACTTTCACCGGAAACTTTATGACAACGGCGGTCTGCATACTCTGGCAATTTAGAGCCTGATTTTCATCCGCAGGTAGGCTTAAATTGTTTTGTAAAAGACTCTCGAAGATCGGCCTCCGCCTTTTGAAAATGTCTCTCCACACATGATGAAGCTCCTCTTGAAATATTTGTAATTTACTTCTAATATTATCTCCCACCTGTTGCAAGGAATGTGAAGATTTTACACAAAAGCATCTATCAGTGCACCCACAAATAATATTCACACGTATTTATATCTGCAGAAAACAACTTTGCCTGTGAGGACCCTGCTCTCTTTACGAAACATGCAGAAGCCTTGCCGTTCCCAGTGTCGGTACGAACGATCTGAACAGGAGAAGAACTTCTTGACCCTCCTGACAGTCGAAACAATTTCCGTGGTTCAACCGACCGTAGCCTAGTCACAACACCGACTGCGCCATCCCGTCCCCTAACAGGAAAGGTAAACTACAAAACAGAATGCAGCACTATGTCTAGTGCTCAAATAAAAATTGTATGATATAATTATTTGCTTGTGTGTGAATTTTATACCTTAAAAACTGACCGGGAGACAACCACACACAAAGAGCACTGATACATAAATGTGCTCTTTATTTGGCAACAGAGTAAAAAATATTTATCTTTTTTTAGTATGAATAAAATCCACGTTAACTTTCAAAGATAAAATTTCACACACCCGTTTCTATTGTATGAACCTTATGGCTAGTCTGACCCTCTGATAGGAAGAACTGATCTATATATTATCCCCCGTACGAATACAGGCAATAACGAATAATAACAACAGCGAATACTGAAAAACACATTACTCCTTCAAACGTTAACTACGGAGCAGCTGCGTTTAATTTCTGTCGTATAAGTTGGGAGGGGGGAGGGGAGGGAGGAAACACTTCTCTAAACAACCACAAAATTGTTAAGCTTTGTGTGTCTGACGTGCTTCTCACTCGCTGTATTTCAGCGAGAAAACAGACCAGGCCGCAAACATGTCCAGATAGTGGTACACTATTTATTTTGTGGAAAGGGCGACTGAGAGTCGTGCAAGCTCAGTGACATTGGGGGAGGGAGTGTAAAATTACGCACATTAATTTCACTTCTCCAAGTCACACAACGTAAGAGACACCTATCGATTTGCCGTATGCAAAACATTCCCCCTCCCAATGCCATCAGCGGGCTTTGGGGGGGTTTACAACACAAGCATATATTTATACAACTGTGACAGGAGGCATATTTCATTCGGGCCCGAAAGGCTTAAGACTAGCAGCCGATTTCTTTCAAATAGACCCTCACAGATAATACTGATGCTTCGATATAATATATTAATCTAGGCCTATATACAAATAATATTATTTTACCTCGTAGATGCCTATGCAAGGTCACCGTATCCATTTCTATACATACAAGAAAATTGAATAAAAAAATATAACCAAACTAATATAGGAAAAAGGAAAACTAGTTGATTTTCGCTAGATTAAATTATAGTAGGAGCGATTTAATTGCTTTAGTCGTGCTTATAGTACAAAATCAACATATTTGAATACAATTTCAATACTGAAATATACTGGATATTATAATAACATAACTACGAACAAGAACATTCATTACAATATATGTAATTAAGACTCTCTTCAGTGGATTTTTAATACAATAATATAATTCCAACAGATGATAACAGCAAAGAAGAGATCTCACCTGTAGCAACGATAATTCTAAATGTTTAACCACCATCCTTGTATCCATTTACACCTGATGGTGAATCCCATGGTCCCCAAAACGTAGCGTTTTAGCAAAACAGATTTTACTTTTGTAGAAAATATAGTAGTGCTGAGTGCACTATCCTTGTTATTGAATTCTGACAGTATCTGACGTCGATGTGTTACGTTAAGTAAAATTTTAATTCCGGATATTATGCGTCGGATTGAGATTTTTCAGAGCGTTTGGCTAGCCTCAAACACAGAGCTATACTGACTCAACACTATACAGCTTTGTCGATGGTGTATGACTCACTGACACAATCTCCTTATTTTTGGACTTTGTCCACCGTCCAAATTAAAAAAAAAAAGACTTTTGGAAGCAAAAGCCGCTTCCGAAACGTCGTTTTTTTTTTAATTTAGACGATGGGCAAAGTAAAAAAATAGGAGACGACAAAATCTGTCAGCCTCCTTACATATGATGGCGGAAAGAGATCCAGAGTGCTTTATGAAGCTAAAGATGATGGTGATCGGGGTTCAGTACATATACATCATTAAAGGTTTACACTATCACAATTACGTCGTTTTAACCCTCACAAATTCACGTTTAATCTCCGCAGTTGGAAGGCATTAACTTGATGCTTCATAACGGAATATCTCTGCTTCACCTCACCTCCCCCTCACCGCAAGATGTTAGTTTTATCACTAATTTCTTTATTCTTCCTTAATAATAAAAACTCGAAACTTTGTGTCGCAAAACCATTACACAGACTAATCGGATATACGTGTTTGAGGATATATGAAACACAGAACCACATTGTGTGCGCAAAATGTACAATTTATTATGCTAAAACGGGTGGTAGTCCATTTCAATCGTTACCACAGGGTTTCAGAAAGCTAGAATTCATAATGAAGGATTTGGAAGCGATATATAAAAAGGACGTAATGACGTTACGACCCAGCTGGTAACTCTCCTACTTTCATACGAAACACGTTTGGTAACCCGAATAAATTATTTGTAATTATTATAATTGGAAAAGTGAATGTCCATCGACAATTGGTTAAATTCAGAAAACATTCTCATATGTCATGAAAACGAAATCAATATCGAATTCAGACATGCAGGACGCCTCCAATATTAAATTTCATTACCCTTCACCAATTATTGATATTTGATAATCGATGATGGGCATGCTTGTGATCTTTTAAGTGCGGTCGTACCTTTCATTGGAGTTTCGTTCAAGTATACTGCAAATATGCATGTGTCGTACAACAAAGCTCGAACAGTCAGACAGCGTTTATGTATCTGGCCGGTACTGGAGAAATGAACTTTGATCCTTTTAAGAAGACATAGTTGTGCCCACTGGAATCTCAGACGGCATATGTGTATACACACAAACACACGCAAATTCACTAAACGCATCTGCTCCCACCTTCTTCCGTCATCGGCGCGTCACTTGACAAATTAGCCATTTGAAGACAAAATTATCTATCCTCGCACAGTCCTATAACACACACTGTGTATACGCGTACGTGAGGTGAAAGCACTTTTCTATCCAATGTTCCCCCACTTCCGAAACAACATTGCTTTTCATAAGGTTCCCAAGCTTCATCCGTTTGTACTTCTCGTAAGAGCAACGTGAAGATGAATATGAGTATGAGCATTGGAGGAATGATACTGACAGGGGAAAACGGAAGTACTCGGAGAAAACCCTGTCTCAGTGCTACTTTGCCCAAAACAAATCTCACAAGGACTGGCCTGGTACTGAACCCTGGCCTACGCGCTGAGAGGCCGGTGACTGACCACGTGAACCACGACACAACCTTGTATATATTGTAAGTTAGTAACTAACACAGAGTGAACTCCTGAAACATCACAAAATACAATTCGTTACGGCTACAAATGGCACTAATATTTCATTTTGATAATTATAGGAAACGCGTCAATACTCTATGTGACAAAACATGAAGTTTCTTAACGTTACACCAGGAGGCACATGTAATTACCACTTGGCCTTAAGCAGTTACACAAGCTGCATTTGTCGTACTGGGTTCATTGCAAGGCCTGTCTGTACAGGGCAATGCTGCAAGCACGCACATGTCTGCATCATGAAATACTTGTTTGGTTCGTGGAGCAATTATTCTAGTGTCACAATAGCGTTCTTTAAATTGTATCAAAATGGACAGGTTTTATATATCGTTAATCCGAAATAAACGTGCAGAAACTAAAAAAAAATGCAACTTAAGAGTTCTGTACGGGGTAGGTTGCCAAAAAAAAATGCAAAAGTTATTTGTTTTAACAGGAAATGTACCTCAATTAATATTAGACTCTTACCCGAGAGGAGCGCTTATCACTGTTCTTCCGAGCGGAAAAATGACCACGCGATTGAAGAAAAGTGTCACATGTTCAGTTTTGTATTTTTGCAGCGGTCCTTCCGGACTAGCTACACGTACTCGACGTAACCAGCAAGAAAGCTGACCCAAACAGCAAAGCCTGTCACTTGCAATCGACGGATGCAGGTGTGAGCACCGCGCGGGACACCAGCCATAATGAGTCAGGGATTTGTGGTTTTCCTTAGCACCCCCCCCCCAATACTAAGATCGTGCCTCAAACTGGGCCATAACCACATCCTTTCCAACTCATCATTTCCTATCATCCCATCATTTCCCCACTACGTTCTACTTTGCAGACACAGTAGTTACAGACACGAAATAAAATACACATCCACTCCTTGTACTCGCATTACACCCTATCGACATTAGCTAGACGCGATTAAGATAGTCTGTTGGTTTTGCACTGGAAGAGAACTAGGCTGTTAACCGATGTGAGTGCACAAAGGGTAAGTAAAACTGCGTGTATATTGCTATTAAAAAACGTTATTAGCCCTAGTTCTAGGACAGCACTGGTAGAATACCGCGCATTCTCAGCTGCCCTCCATAAGTGATTGTCGTCTTCATCACTGCATCCAGGAAAGTACAATGCCCTAAGACAAGACGTTAAACTCATAGTAATATAGTAATTGTGACTGGCACTTAGCCCTTCATGTCGGGCTCGGTGCATTGTACGGACCTTTAATTCTTCACCTGCTGCCAACCTCGGTGCTCTATAAGTTTGTATATGCATTTAAGGATAACAAAAATTAGGCAGGATAGTCAGTGTACGTATAAAGTCACCTTGTGGCGACTTCTCGTCACCATTGTTGCTACGAAAACGTAACAATGCCTTCTCTTTGTATTGATGTTGACCTACGCGCAGCTGTGAACAATATAAAACTGTTAAGTGTTAACATGGGAAGAGAACAATGTGTTCCTTTGCACTGTTGTCGAGCTACAAAACATTTCGTACTGCTCTCCACAATACAAAATAACTTAGGCCTTCTTGTAAAACGCCCGTTTTTTTTGCCCGATTTTAACGAAATGCGGAGTTTATCAACAGATTTTCGTAACAGTCCCGATTATCAAATTTCACGAAAATCCGTCCAGTAGGATCCGCTGATACATGCCGACAAACAGACAAACGGACTACCAGACATGACAAAACTAATAAGTGTTTATTGTAACTAAAGCGAACGAACATAAAAACCCCTCCGCCCTGGACAGCAGTTGGAACTGAAAACCCAGCGTCACTGAAGGTACTAACTGGCGTCTAGCTTTCTCGTTTCAACAATTACGATCAGCCACTGATACACATCATATTTGATAACGTCTGTCTGCCATCTCCAATTCTTTGCCGTTTACGTAGAGGGGAGAGTTGTTACCGAGCACGACCACCAACTGCTGCCCCTCTGTTGGGATATGTGATAACAATAACTTCTGTTTGAACATGATTCAGAATATAAACACAATGGGCACTGGGGACGGCAAGCAGAATAAAATTTTGTTCCCTATTTCAACGCGAATTATATTATTATTAACCCTAATTGTTCTGCAGGCTGGGGTGGACATGGATAACAATGAGAAAAAAGCTGTCGCATTGAACGACGTACTGGTTTGGGGAGTCGCAAAATGTTATTTTCAGCAATTAATGACTTAAATAATTACATGGTACTTGGGCCTGGGCTCAGTAAGTTTTGGGGGACATCTGACAATATGTTGTTAGGAAACTTCCCTGCCCCTAAGAAATACAGACGATAGTCACCGTGTAAGAACATGACAGGTACTGGAGAGTATCCGGGACCAGAAAACATATTCACGGTTTCATATACCAGTAGTCTGTTTGCTGGAGATGTACAGGTAAAGATATTCCTATGCAGGCCTGGGCAGATCCTTAAGGCTCCAGGAGGTTGTGGCTCCTAGATTTCAAGACAGTGGGCACATTAAGGTGGCAAGGTTTTCAGTCCTAAGCACCGGCCGCCTTTATCCACCAGGAAATATTCTTGGTACGCATTTCTGTTAAAGGTTCAGTCGAACCCAGGGCCATAGTGCGGCCGGAAGGACTATGTCGATGAAAACTTGAAATGATGCTATCGGGAATGGAACCCGCGATCTTCCGGCTGTGCTAGAGATGTCTGAACATAAATTTTATTAATTATGCTTCCTCTTAACGTGCTAACCGTCCCAGATATATATATATATATATTTCATTAAATCAAAAACAATTATTCAAGATTCTCTTTGTAATAATCATGCTTCTTGCTTAATTTCTCTCAGTTACAAATGTGTAATCATTTATTAACATACGTGTTTAAACTCGGAGATCTCATAGCTTAGTCGTTACAGCGACCAGACCGCCAAAATATATGGAGTGACAAGAGCCGGTCAATTCTCCACAGCCTCCAAATCAGTTCTGCGGCCCCACAAACCTCTCATACAGTCGACACTCTCTTACATCCAGTGTCATTTTTAATGCCGACATTAAGAATGTGTGGAAATAAAGTTACCTCCAATCTCACAGCGTGTTGCTTAATTAAGCGCGAAGTAAACGTTTTTGTTTTACCACCAGTTTCAATATTTATATAGCACACCTGCAATAAACTACTGTATTTTGAGTGCATCTACTGACAAATGTAAACACACTTTACCTAACAGTTCACATGAACGTGTAAACGCTTTTCGAAAGTATGTTTGCAACCTGTAACTATTGCAATTGTATCTACATTTTATTGTGTTCATTATTTTATATTTTTTCGACACTTCCAACTGTATTAAATACACAGTATCACTTTATATATTGCCTGCAGTACGTAGTAAAGGTAAAGCTGGAGTGGCCCACAGGGTTCCAGGAATTTAAGGTTCTCAGATTACATGACAACGGCACAGGATGGTGGTAAGGTTGTCAGCCTTACGCACCGGCCGCCTTTACCCCCAGGAAATGCTCCTGGTACTCATTTCTGTTAGATGCTGAGTCGACCTCAGGGCCATATTGCGATCGGAATGATTATGTCAATGAAAAATTCCAATGACACCATCTGGAATCGAACCAGCGACTTTATTATTTGTAGCACAGTACCTTAACCATTGTGCCACCGCGGTCCCCACAGTACGTAGTAGCTTATAAATTTCCGGGAAGTCGCTGGTACAGGAATTTCTGCATGAGGGAAATGTCTGTCTCATAAGTTGTCTTGTCGCTTTAGGGATGCGATCAGAAGGAAACGCCCCGAAAAATGGAGAATCAACAGTTGATTTCCCCTATACGATAATTCTCCAGCACACCGGTCGGTTTTGGCCAAGTATTTCGTAGCAAACAACAATATGACAACACAGGTGCATCCCTCTCTTGACCTGGCTCCAGCTGATTTGTAGTGTACAGTACCTGTTCTCTCCACTGAAATTAGCACTGAACGGCGGAGCTTTTGTGATGCTACTAACATCATAAAGAATGCAATGGAAGAGCCGAAAAGGCTTTCACAAAATGGCTTACAGGAATGTTTCCAAAACTTTTACAGTCGCTGTCAGAAGTGTATGGTTGCATAAGGGGACTATTTTAAAGGAAATGTAGTTTAAATAATTGTACTGTTGTGTATATCTCAGAAATAAAGTGATTCCGGGAACATTTTGAAGCTACCATCTATACAGAGTTGAATGTTCGTAAGAGTCACGATCTGTGAACTTTGTGTGTCGTAGTTAAGAATGACTTACAGCCATGATAAAACATTATAGAAATATAGAAATATAAATATAGAAATACATATTTACATGAATGCAGCCTTGCATGCATGCACATGCAAAATATTCATGTATCGTATACCAGGAGAGCACAAATTTTCCAAAATTCCAGCGATGACCTCAAACTCAAGAGTTCTAGGCGCCTGAAAAGTGACATGAAGCAAGTGGTATTCTGAGTAACCACAAACATTAGGTGCCATCTTATATCGCTTAGTGGTTACGACGACCTGGCGCCGAGAATTTTGCAACCTTGTTGTACGCGTACGTACACACACATACAAACATACATACAGACACACACGCACATATACAGACATACACACGCACGCACGCACGCTTGCACACAGCTAAATACACAGAGGCGGTACGGGCACAGCGTTGGAGAAGTATGCGTGGTCGTGTGAAAGTGTAGAAATTAGTGGGTAGTTAAGAGTTATATAGGCGGAAATGTAACAAGGACAGCGTACGTTAGAACACTGTTGTCCCATTACAAACTGAAAGGTATACTTCTGAGGACATCCTTCTTCGTAAACAGAAAATGTGGAAATTACTTTGATTATATTCCCAATTATTTTGAAAATGCATAGTTGTCAGTACAAAGCTAACTCCTTTCTGCGGCAGCTTTTTTAGTGAAATGAGCTTAAATTTGGTCGCAAAATCTACGGAATTTAGGAGAGATGTCGCTTGTCTTCACTGCGACTTCGGGTATCACAAGCCTTGCTGATAGAGGGTCACCTATTAGAGCAAAGTTTGTAGTCCACTTGTCCGAGTGGGGTTTGCTTGCAGCAGTTCCTGTTATCAAGGACAATCTGGGACGCGTGAAGGAACGCAGACGACTGGATTGGCGTTATATGTATAATATTCCTGCACGGACAGACGGACAGACAGACGAATACAGTATCGGATCCGATATTGCTGGACAGGAGGAGTAAAGGACAGTGTATCAGGCTGGGTAGGCAGTTGAGGTGAAAACCGTGCTTTCCCTCCCCTCCTGCAACCCGCCCTCTTCACACTGCATGCCATTCGCGCTTTAATTATTTCTCCATGTCACTGCGAATATTGGAATTACGGAAGAGGGAAGGGGTGATTGTGAATTTGTGTGTGTGAAAGGACGGAAAATTCGAGTATGGTTTGTGGAGAGAGTTTTAGCAGGGAGAGGACGGAGAGTCAGTCTCGGAGCTATCTCGCTCACTCGCGTAGATGAACCACAGAACAGTGGGAAGGTAACAATGATTTTTAGTCTCTTCAGTTCCAATAGCCGTCCGATCCTATCGACAATATTCAGTAGCAAGGCTTGTAAGGGTGGCAGACCTCATTCTACCTATATGACCAGGATACAAGCTCCACAATTTTTGTGTACACCAATCACATAAAAACGTTCCATTCACAATTTTAACAAGAAGCTCTACGAAAGCTTCTGTTGTCACAGTTTCCTCTCATATAACGAATTGCCAGAATAAAACCGCATTTAAAAATTATACGTTTGATTATCGTACCAGAGACCAGAAGAGCGTTTTCGTGTCCTTGAGACAACTGACATTCTACACTTCCTCTTCCCTTTCAAAGTTCTTCAACAGCATTTAAAAAAGAAAGTTTTCCTGTCCACGCCACGAAGGCATATATGGGGAGTAGAGGTATTACTCCCTTCATTCTTAACCTCGGCGCTAGGTGGAGGCGAATGGTTAACTTAACACCCCGGCCGCTTTACAGCTGGGAAACAAGTTTTGGTACCCATAACACAGGAAGTTGAGTGGGTCCCACGGTCGGTATGGACGGTTCGGAGAAGAGTGTAATCTCTTGCTTCGCCAGAGATTGGATCCCCGGACCGTCCAGACTGTAGCCTTGTCATTGTACCGTCTACGCTGCTCCGGCTTCCTATATACCGCAGTACAGTATTTACCAATGTAGGATACTTTGTGAGGTAAATGGGGAGGGAATGTCATCCGCGCTGAGGTACTAACCGTTAACGTGTCCTAGGGAAATGGAACCAGGAGACTGAAAACCCGTACCATGCTCTGCTCTTACCTTCCCGTACTGCCAATGCTGACGCCCTTATATAAAGGCAAATTATTTCCTCCTTCTGCACGTAACCAGACAAGGCAGGATTTCAGTTACAGTCTTGTCACACGGTATCACACACACATCTAGGAAGTTTCCTCAGTCATTGATTAACTACATAATATTGTTTCGAAAATTGTTAGTACGATAAATGATAAATTTGTGGGATGAGTCTGAGGCAATTAGGTATGGCGTGTCGATGAACTACGACGTGATACTCCCATGAATGAACCGAGAAAGATCACGGAACGGTGACACTGGGGTCGCGACACGAAAAGTTACTTGCTGTATCCGAGTCCACAAAATCACCACACTGTTATGCTATGATTTCTGGACGACAACGAAAGTAAACGTTTTTCAAATACCCCTAATATCAGAGTTAATAGTGGTTAGCTTATGTTACTAATGGCAATGGTATACCAACGAAGGAATGCAATTTAAAGCAGTATTTCCTTACGAAATTTTGCTGTCTGGCAGTGACTGGGCTAAAATTGCTTTTGGCTGACGGGCAGACCGTCTCGTCAAGCGTCATTGGATTCATCTGATGGTCTCAAGCAAGATAATTAATTTAATGTGACCGACCTACGCATTTTTATGCAACCCCCATACATTAGCACGGTTCTGTAGCTTCTGAATGACGGCCCGTATGAAATAAAGTATTATATTTTGAAAAGTGTAAGCCAAACACATTTGTCCATTTCCTGTACCGTCAAACTTGAAAAGAACAGCATCGACAAATTAAAAAAAAAAATTAAGAAGGACGCTCAAGAAATGCCTATCTACATGATGTTTAAAGCACATAATAATAATAATAATAATAATAATCCACGATAAGTGGGTCCCTGTCACCACGGCAAGGCGCGTCCTCAGGTTCAGGATGGAGGAACGGCCTCCAGTATGGAGGGTAGCTGCGAATATATTGAATAACCAGTCGCGGACAGCCGACAATGCGTGGTTCTCCAACTTTGGGATTTTGCGAGGGGCTAACAATTTCTCACCGTAAAAATTCGCCTTGTTACGAAACGGTTACAATTGCCTCCGGCCTGGACTGTAGCTCAGAATAGGGACAGGTGGCGGGCTCTTGTAAACGCAGTAACGAACCTTCGGGTTCCAGAAAATGCGGGGAATTTTTTTGACTAGCTGAGGAATTGATAGGTGCTCACGAAGGGATCTGCTCCATGGAGTAAGTAAATAAGTAATTAAGTAAGTAAGTGATAATAATAATAATAATAATAAAATTCAATTTATTAATGAGCAGGCTTAACAGCACAAGTGCCTATTATAAAGCCAGCACAAAGACACGAATAAAACACAGAAACAGTAAATATAATAATAGCAATAACAATAATATATTAACGTGCTATTATAACAGCGCAATGGCCACAATTTTTATTTTGTGGATAACACATATGATAACAATGTAATTATTTTATTCAAATGCAGTTTTATGTGCTGGATCAACAATCTAATGCGCAAAAATAATTAAAGGCAATTATAACTACTATTGTAATTTACTGCTATTATTAAACTTACCATCATTATTTGAAAATATAAAAGCCTGAACAGCCGACCTAGACATTAATTCAGGCTCACGCCATATCGCACATTAATTCAGGTTCACACCATACCGCTTATTAATTCATGTTCATACCATACCGCATATTAATTAATGTTCACACCATACCGCACATTAATTCAGGCTCACACCGTACCGCACATTAATTCAGGCTCACGCCGTACCGCACATTAATTCAGGCTCACGCCGTACCGCACATTAATTCAGGCTCACGCCGTACCGCACATTAATTCAGGCTCACGCCGTACCGCACATGAATTCAGGCTCACACCGTACCGCACATTAATTCAGGCTCACACCGTACCGCACATTAATTCAGGCTCACACCGTACCGCACATTAATTCAGGCTCACGCCGTACCGCACATTAATTCAGGCTCACCCCGTACCGCACATTAATTCAGGCTCACACCGTGCCGCACATTAATTCAGGCTCCCGCCGTACCGCACATTAATTCAGGCTCACACCGTACCGCATATTAACTCAAGTTCACACCATACCGCATATTAATTCAGGTTCACACCAAACCGCTTATTATTTCAGGCTCACACCATACCACTTATTATTTCAGGCTCACACCATACCGCATATTGACTCAAGTTCACACCATACCCCATATTAATTCAGGTTCACACCATACCGCACAATAATTCAGGCTCACACCGTACCGCACAATAATTCAGGCTCACGCCGTACCGCACATTAATTCAGGCTCACACCGTACCGCACATTAATTCAGGCTCACACCGTACCGCACATTAATTCAGGCTCACACCATACCGCATATTAACTCAAGTTCACGCCATACCGCATATAAACTCAAGTTCACACCACACCGCATATTAATTCAGGTTCACACCATACCACTTTTTATTTCAGGCTCACACCATACCGCACATTAATTATTAATAACATATTTTAATACAATTTCACACCGTACCGCATATCACATTCTAAAGAAGTAATTCAGGGAATCACATCAGTTGCTCTGTAACATACTGCCTCACGTTCCGTGCTCAACAAAGACATAACAAACAAATTGTCTGGTCAAGAGAAAAATTCGAATTATCAAAAAACCTGCTAGACTATTTCGAATCAAATTTCTGTCACTTAATAAAGGTTTAGTATCAGTAACCCTGCATGACTACAGTGAATGGGGCATAAAAACTTTAACTGTCCTTACATTAGTGTAAGGCTAAACAGCGCAACGTCCGCAATTTTTAGCCTTCATTTTTGTAAAGTTTTGGTTAACAGTATGGGAGTTTCTATTCCAAGTAATGAGAAGCTTTCAGCAGAAGCTTTTACATGTCAGTTCGACGCACAGAAGGCCCTCTCCATCTGTACAAAGTGCCCACCCATGTCCTCAACACAATTCGAAAGATCAAATTCGCTGTTCAAACCTGATTACTGATATCAGTCGCAATAATTTAGATCGTCAAAACAACTAAAAGGCTTCGTGCAAATTAAAGTCGTTGCTATAATTCGCCACTGTAAGATGTGGCGCAGTTGGTTGTGGCACTGTGCTCCATGGTGTCGTTGGAATTTTTAATTGATATACTCCTTCCGGCCTCACCAAGGGGACGAATCAGTCTCTAACAGAAATGAGTAAAGGGGTTAATTGGGGTAAAGGCGGCCGGTATGTAGAACTGACAACCTTACCACCTCCATGTGCCGATTGTCATGAAATCTGGGAGCCTCAACCCCTGTTCAGGTCTGTAACAGGGATTGCTTTACCTTTTACTTTAATTCCTTATTTCCAGTGAAGGCCTAACCGCTAATATAGGGAGCTAAATTTTACATACACTGTTGTATTGGTGTCAGTTCTTCCCCTGTAAAGTGGTAGGGCAGATGCCCGTGGCTAGGGATAAGGGACAGATCGAATACCAATGCACGTGATAACCTGCTGCCTGATCCTGCAGATAGAACTGAGCAGGGATACGTACAGTGACAATGGATGCAAACGTGACGGTTTCAAGTAACATCCTCATAGCTGACGAGGACAATACAGAAATGTGTCCGCAAGCTACAGAGGTGATGTTTATTTTCAATGTGGTCTGTTTCAGAAACCTCACTTTTAGTGCACAATAAAGTTAAAACTGCCCGTGATGTACTGGGTTTAAAATTCCACTTAATCCACACACATATTACTTCTGCGTAAAAAGCCAACATCACAGATGCAAACATTCTCAGTTAACGTATAATACTGTTAATCGGAAAACGACTGAATTAATGGTAAGAACAAATTTATCCTTAAAATAAAACTGTGAGCGTGGAAAGGCTTCCATTTCCTACAACTGGCACTGAAGTAACTACAAAAATGGCGCTCTACTAGCTATACGCCCTTCATCATATATATGAGAAGTCTAGGCTTTCAATCTAGGCCTAACGTAGCACGTCAGCTTAGCGGTGAGGCTCTACGCTTATCTTAGAGAGACGCTTGTTTCCTTCCATCTTGGCCAGAATATCAGATACTGAGATTTTTTCTTTTTTTTTTATCGATGTCTTCAGCTAAATTCCAGGACAGTCCTTCAATTAGCCCACGGATATTTCCTGTAAAGTCCATTGCAGTTGAGCTTACACTGACAGCGTCTATAATCAATCACAGACGTCTGGCCATGAGACACAATATCCTGACTCAGAAAATTTGAAGATTCCCCAGTGCATCAAAAAAATATATGTACTATATATATATATATATATATATATATATATATATATATACACACAAAATATCTTGTAATTTTACAAATTTTATCCTGCTCAAGGATTCACTAATATGAACACATGTAGAAGACTGCTCCCCGGGCTCTCTCCTGAGTAAAATGAAGCCAGTTTAATGTTATTCTACCCTTAAGCCCACGCTTACGGATAATACATTTTCACGTTGCTGACTTAAATGTGTAAGCATTGATGATCGATAAATTAATACACTATTCTGGCGGCAGTGACTGCGGGGACTATTATCTCTGTGGATTGATGCCGCATGCGGTTTGGTAGGAGCGTACTTAGGTGCCTCCAAAAGTCAACAAATTTCTAGCAGCCAGCGTAGCGTCACATCCGAGAAGAAGATAATATTTAAATATGTCCATAATCCTTCAAAGCCCAGTGGTTATTATACAAACCACTTACTTTAACAGTAAAAATTTGCACCTTTCCCACAACTGTTCTTGCTACATGATATAGTGTGTCCTTATGGATGCAGATGGAGAAGACGACCTCAATAAAATGAGGGCAACTTCAAATATACATTGAACAAGACAGGCAAGGTACTATAACGTAACATAGAGGCGCGTCCGTGCAAATATTGTTGCAGTGGAAAAGCAGTATTACATAATATGAGAGTGTGTCAGCATCCTTAGCTATCCAGCATGTAATGCGCATGCGCAATTTGTCAACCGTGGCCTGCCCGGTTCTACAATACTTTCCCACGTTATATCACATGCGGCACGATTTTCGGAAATCACGTTACGGAATATAAAACGCGTATTTTGATTTTCTCTACAACTTTTGTCTGAAACATTTCTCATTCTCAGAAGAACTGAGCGAGATATGATCATAACTGTATATAGTTCTGCATGTGAAGTATCCTTTATTCTTATAAGATCCTAATGAAACTTGACTTTGTTCCAGAAAAACTTTCGAAAAATCCTCAAATATAAAATTTCATGAAAAGTCGTCTAGTGGGATCCGAGTTTTTCAATGAGGAGAGATGGACAGACAGGCACGACGAAGCCAATAGTCGCTTTAAGAAAACTTTGCGAACGTGACCTAAAACAGTCTCAGACAGTTGATAAGAAGTGGTCCTTAACATGGCTACTGGGCGGTGGAGCTAAACACCCCTAAATTGAAGGAAAATTTGTTAGGAATTGTTACAGACAGCAACTGGCTTGCTGATGTGATCACGGTGACGAACTTTCGAAATTCACGCAAGGCGGTCATTTGTTTTAGGGGCAGTTATTAACATTTTAAGTTAGAATCTATTCGTGAAATTGGCAAATGTTGTTTCATATATTCTGTATAGAATTTTATACTAAGTTGGAAATTACAGAAGACAGGCGATCCGACAGGCGATGCGAGTTTTTGTAGGTGATGATGAGTGGAAAAAGTTTAAGTGCAGTCCGAATGCGCAATCAGACAGTATTAGCGTTAATAATAATAATAATATAAAACTATCCCCAACAACAAACCAGACATTACAATCCGTGATGATGAAAAGGGAACATGTATGTTAATAGACGCTGCAATCTCAGGAGACAGAAATGTGTTTAAAAAGGAAGCCCACAAGATTCTAAAATATAAAGACCTTACAATATAAATACAGCACTTGTGGAATGTAAAAACGAAGGTGACACCAGTAATAATAGGGGCGACTGGGACTATTTCAGAGTCATTCAGAAAATATGTGAGCAACATACCAGGTAAACATGAAGTCAATGAACTCCAGAAAACGGCCATATTGGGCACTGCACACATACTTCGGAAAGTACTAATGTAAAAGTACAATAGATTCAACACCGAAACTAACGATATAAGCACCATGAATAGTAACAACAGAATAGCTGCAAAACTGTATTCCCTAGGGACATTGTTTATGTCAGGAATATAGGTATAAATACCCTGCATAAAGATGCTGCTGCTGCTGCTGATGATAATAATAATAATAATAAATTCACCAGTTGGTTGCCACAATATATAAGCTTCTTGACAGAAATACTCCGCCGTACCGTAGATACAAACTACAACCAGTGCTGAAATTAACTAACATGGATTTATATTGGGACAGGTCTGTCATAACTGATACAACGGTAGATTTCAGCAGACCCGATACAGCGTCCATCGATAGAATAAAACAACACTTGTAATAGATATGGCAGTTCTTTGACACGTAATAATCCCAAAACCGAGGCAGAGAAAACTCCGAGATATGAAAACTTCGCCCTGGAAATCAAAAATATCCGGAAACTTAACAACTTATCTATATGCCCCTTAGCCGTCTCAGTGGTCACCACAACTTCCTAAAATATCTACAGAACATAAGTTGAACCACAAACATCTTAAAATTGGGGAAAAAAGCAGTACTATTACAAACGCGTCATACAGTAAGCAAATTCCTTGTATAGATCGTTTGACCTTAGGGGATAGGGTGAATTTCCTGCCCCTGACTGAGCATAATTCCACCAACAATCTGGAATAGGTGAAGGTTTCCCAGCACGTAGATGATGAGCGGTGTGAAATCAACAACAACAACAAAAACAACAAAAACAACAACATCATCATCATAATCATCATCGTCACCCTAAAACATCGATATAATAATAATAATAATAATAATAATAATAATACACCCCAGTATCGCAAATAATTCCGCTCCGGACTGCTTCCTATCACTGTCTTGAATGTCTAGCAGCAATAACAGCACTTTTACTATTTCAGTTACATTCTTTATTCCTGTTAACGTAGCAGTATAATGAAATTCTCAGTATAAATAAATATAAATATCGCTTTTCTCCAGTAATTAAATTTACTCTAATTTTTAATTTCTTTATCATCTTTAACATTTAAGGGTTCTATAAGCAGAATAGCCGATCTAGGTGGCCGCGCCTTCTAAGTTGTATGTCTGCGGCCGCTCGCTTGTTGGGATTGCTGGTTTGAATTCCGCCGGGGAGTGTGGATGTCTGTCTCTTGTGAGTGTTGTGTGTTGTCAGGTAGAGGTCTCTGCGACGGTCTGATCACTCGTCCAGAGTAGTCCTAGAGAGCGTGGTGTGTCTGAGTGTGATCGTGAAGCCTCGATAATGAGAAGGCCTGGGCCCACTAGGGCTGTCGAAACACGAAAAAAAAAGGAAGTTGTTGAAACACAACATTCAGTAATTGCAATACGCAAACTACGGTATCAGTTCCCGTGTTCCTGTAAAGGAGTATCAGACATGTGCGATGTACCTTATTTTTTGACGGCAATTTTGGGTTCCAGACGAATGTATGCGTCGTTACCTTCAACGATTTAAAATAATGAACTGCCATGACTTCCTGTAGCCGATGTCATTGGCCTTAGAGCAAGTCAGAAACTCATTAGCGAAAACAGTCACTTTTGATCACTCCCATTCTTTCAGTTATTAATTCCAAATTGAAAGATTTTTCTATGCTCAACATGAGTCCAATAATTCCTTTTGAAATATAAAATGTGTAAATGTCTTTATAAAGCCCCAGGAAATCAGCCCTGTGACTCAAAACGTTTTCAGAAATAAATGAAGTGAATTAAACATAAAACAAGTAAAAAAGGTAATTATGGCAAGCAATGCACACAGAAAACAAACTGTGACTTGTTTAAAATGCTTTCCCCCTTTTCCTTTTAAGTTAAATGACAATTAGAAGGAATCATCTCATACAGAAGTGACACAAATTGAAATCAATAAGTGTCAAAGTAATTGTTTGAAGATCCTTATTTTTGCTTTACAAACGGCATCTTTTTCTCAGTCCACGCTATTTTTTGCCACTTCTTTTCAATTCTGAGCTGTTATGTCTTTATCTCTCTATAAGAATTTCCCTAGAAGTAAAGCAAGAAGAATATTTAGAAGAAAGTAAACGATGCTCTTGCCTACAACCTCGCAACAGACACACAGTCTAAGAAGCAGCACAGACGAAGTCTTCATGCTTTGTGTAGCAGAATCCTAACAAACTAGATTGCAGACACATTTAGTCACTTTATTCCACGTGACTTCGTTACCTAGTGCTCCTCAAATAATATTTCAAACACCTTAATTTGTATTTACGTATCACCATACTTTATGGAGTATTATGCGCACTAAGTTTCAATTAGCCATACAGGAAATCAAATCGAATAACATGATGTTGCCCACATGCATAGCCTCCGGTTACACCACCACAGATAACAGCAACAAATATAATAATAATAATAGTTTCACATTATACTATCCGAAGTATTTCATTCACGATTAACCCTATCAGTGACTCTAGTCCACACCATCACAGCTTCTATGTGTTTTAATATTATATTCCCACATAAATCCAGCCTCAGTTTTAGAGATTATTTTCCTTCATTATTTTCTCCCATAAAAATATTGTGCAACTTTCTCATCTTCACCATTCGTGTTACAAGTTTCGCCCATGTTATCCTCCTTGCCTGCTCTAACAATACAGTAAAAGTTGCGATAACCGGAATCAAAGAGTTGTCGGATATCCTCATTATTCTGACATTAGAACATTACAACTAATATGCATCTTAGAGCACCTAGCAACTCACGGACAGGCCTAACTATGGAAGTGGGCAGGGGACAACCGGAACTGTGTTCTCTGTCGTGTTTTTTTTTTTTGTTTTTTTTTATCAATATTTACACAACACAGTTTATACATAATACAAAAAAAAAAAACCAAAGATACCAATAACTAGCGGTTGAACTGTCTAAATCGGTGCTGGAGGCTGCCGGTGGATGGAATAATGACAAGTATTGGGTCCCTTAATTTCATGTTAACAAAGTTTTCCGGATAATCCGATGCCGAATATCGCACATTTTACTTACATTCTAGCAACATGCTTAGAAACTTGGAAGTTTCTGATTACGTATTTTTCATTCTTCCATAAATTCCTCTACCATAAGTTAAAATATTCTCATGCCCTTTACTTTCGACGTCTATGCTTCTTTTAAGGCGAGAGCTTATACAGTATTTCGCACCAGAACAAAACAACAGATAAAATTAAAGTATTTTAGAAACATTTTACTTTCGGATGTTTAAGAAGAGACAGGAAGGAAAAAAGTTTTAAGACACAGGAATCATTCCCATGACTCCTTTGCATTTGATCACACTGTAATTCTAATTAGAGAAAACAAATGTATTTAGAAATAAACACAAATATAACAAAATATCTGAACCTGACACGAAACCAAAATCAGCATTTGATTGTAACCCCACAGCAGCTTATGTGAAGCGATCAGAAATTAATGTTCTTTCGCAGCATAGGGAAGAGTTCTAGGAAACAGGAAAATGTTATCAACCACATAAACGCGAAGGACATAAGGAAAAGAGCACGCGATAAAGCATTACATATTTCTAGATGATGAATTATCAAGATGGTTGTCTCTGATCCCGTGACATTAGACAGAACAAGAATCTCATCTCACGTTTTTGTCACTGAATTAATTGAATTCATTTGCAAAAGGAGAGAGGGTAGGAGAAAGAAGCAATAAAATATTCAGCTAGCAAAGTTATGGCTACTGATCACTGTAATTACACAGGGTGAACGAAAAATGTACTTCTACACCGAGAAAAGATGAATCTACACCACAATACAAGAAAAAAAAAATTGAACATAGGCCATCTGGACCGTGTTTCCGAGTTTCGGCCTTCTGAAGACTGAAGAAAATTCTGGAAGTGTCCACCTTGAGCTTTAACGCAGGATGTTGCACGTCTGAACAGTGGTTACCTGAGTCGCTGGAAAATCCCAGTGTCATACGGGTCATCTCATTTCCGTTCTGTACTCCTTGTTGCAAGCCCTCGAAGTCGTTGACTTCTGTGGCATGAATAGTAAGTAGACTTCAGATATCCCCAGATACAAAAGTCTAAGGAGTTTAAAACAGGCAAGCTAGCAGGCCATGTTGTTTGTCCGTCTCGTCGTATCCGTGGTTCCGGAAACACGTTCAAGAAAACCCGAGCTAAAAGAAGAACATCAGGTGGAGAACCATAAATGAATCCCAGTCTGCAGATCCACATATTGCAGCAGCTCTGGAAGGACGTGTCGTGGAAGACGCGGTAAACAGACCCTGTCAAATGTGGTGGAAGAAAGTGCGGTCCCAAACTCAAGGTGGACTCTTTGAGCATTTATTTTAATCTTCAGGAGGCGGTAACTGGAAAACCATGCCTCAGAAGGCCTATGTTCACATACTATTTTTTTCTATAGTAGCGTAGATTGACTTTCTGTAGAGAGAAATGTCCTCTTCTGAGCTATTACGCGGCGTGTAGAGGTGATTCCTTACCGACGTTTCGGGACAACCTATCGGTCACATCTTCGAGGGTAAAAAAGCCTGAAATCTCGCGCTATATTCTGCAGGTTTGGTCTTATATTTTTCGGTCTACCAGTACACATAATGTGGGCCGGGTAGCTCAGTCGGTATAGCGACTGGCTACGGTCTGGACGGTCCGGGATCGAACCCCGGTGGGGACGAGATTTTCCGCCCGTCCAGACCGGCCCTGGGGCCCACCCAGCCTCCTGTAAAATGGGTACCGGGTCTAACCCGGAGGTAAAGTGCGGCCGGGGTGTGCTGCTGACCACTCACCCCATTCTAGTGCCGCGGTCATGGAAGAGTAGAACTATACCTCTACCCACCCTCTGGGCCACACCGCGCCGGTAAAGGGGAACACTTGACCTATTATCTTTTTACCTGTACACTTAATAATGTCTAAGAAGTCGCTGGTAATGATTACGTCGAAATACTTCAGTGGATACACACGAAATGTCGCGGCCAAGTGTACTGGAACTAGTACGTCCACTTCATCTAATCGTGTCGGTTTCTATCACTGGAAGCCCAGAAATACTTCGTCCATTCTCCTTCAACCGCCCTAAGATGAATGCATCACGGACGACACACATACATCACATTCAATACGCAACGCAGAACTTACGAATACACTTCCAGGTAATTGAGTATCCTCCTTGTGTACTGAAAATGAAATCCTTTGGTTAGCAGGAAAGGAACTCGAATTCTCCGGAAACATTACGAATGACACCTTGTTGTGGAGAAACTACGAGCTGCGGATCAATTCCATTTCGCTAGGGAAATAAGAACAATGAACAACTGGTACAGAAACTGTGGAGGAATAAGGATTGGCTCATTTTTCAATCTTTTGGATCTGGAGTGAAGCTACACATTTTAGACCCCTTTGGAATGCTGGTAATGTGTTGAAGGCGGCAGTTTCATACCTCAACCTCGCTTTTACTCCACTTTATAATTAGAAAATGTCGGGGAGAATACGCGGGCTACCATTTTATCCAGTCAAGCCTTATTTTATTTTTAATTTGCTACGGAGATTTCTTTAAAGGGTGTCATCCAGAATTCTTTTCACCGCTGAGGCAGGGAGGTGGGGAAGGCAAGAAGACAGCACTTTCCCAATCATCACTGGGTAATTTGTCACAAGGGTTAATATCTTGCCGGCGTCACATGGTTCTTGTGGTTATGTTAATAGGCAAGAAGTCTCCCCCCATCTAAACTCCCACCCCCACTCCCACCCCCCATTGCTGTGCTATACACCGTCGTTCTCAACATTTCAAGCAGTTTTTCAAAAGAACTTGAAAAAAGAGATTAGCTAAGTGTTGGTTCGCCACCATAAAGGCATTCTATGCCGATAGCGGAGCCTCGCGACTCACGAGACACTACAAAGGTGTTCAAAGCATTTAAGTACAGCATTCCTTTTCGTAAACCTGAAACAGTAATTTAAGGCAACGTATTGGACAACGTTCTTTCTTTCCTTCTTCATCCTTTCTTCACTTCTGTCCTTTTTGCCTCCGTCCTTCCGTCTATCCTCCTATTTTGGTTCGTTATATTCGCATTCTCGTTTTTAAACCCAGGATTAAAATTAAATAACTGTCTACAACTACCAATGTAAACGAACAAAGTATGGGATGTGTGTATGCGTGTGCGTGCTCCTGTACGCTGGTCTACAACAAATTATTAGTGCTTTAGAAGTCCCTCGCCTAAATACTGCCGTGTCAATACGCAGATTATTTTGTGAACAGCCATCACATATTTTACATTTTACAGAAAAAGTTACCTTAAAAAAGTTAAACGTTATTCAAAAATCTACTGCTGACTCTGAGATGGGAGGCCATATATTAATCCCTGGCGACAGCAAGGACTTCTATCTTTGCCACTATGCTTAGAACAGATATGCAAACCATCTAGCTTTCTATGGTTCTTTTGGAATATGATACAGTGTAGTCCGGCAGATGGCAGGTGGTTACCGGCGTTTCGGAGGAAGGTATGCCTCTATTTTCGTGGTAATGATAGACGCGGTATATTCTGTTGAATTGTGGTAATAACGTAGGAATATCAGACTGCACGACGTCACATCTCACAAGACGACAGGCATATTATCTCTCTCACAGAGAAGTTCAAATCTGATGAAGTGAAATGTTATTACAATAAACTGCTTCAAAGGTATTTATCACCGTAAATTGTCAATCGATACTTCCTGCTATATTAAACATAAATTTCACAGCACTTTTAGAAGAAACTTTAAAAATTTGCACTTTTTTCCAAGAGGGATATAAGACTGTGTCAATATTTGAGGTTCTTAGGGTACTAGGCATCAAAATGTGACGCCGTTCATTGTGGTACAGTACTAATGTCTCACTGGAATATGCTGTAGCCTACCTATCTTCAGAAGAGAAGAGTGAATTTATACCCTTAAAATAAAGCAGCTGGATCCTTCGAAACGTTAGCACTTATCTACAAAAAACACGTTGCCATATCACAGATGAACATTATAACCATAATAAATATAAGTTCTCTTACACATCGCTTTTAATAACACTTGTAACTTTTTTCGGCAACTGAGCAGAAAAATGCCAACAATAGTGTACAAACGTGAGGGAAATGCGGTTTTAAAAAACGTCTAAGGCAGAACAAATTATCGTTGGATAAGACCGAATATATGGCGACTCAATCTTTGCCTTTGCCTTAGAAAGTAGAGTAGGTAGGTTTCACCCTTTTTATAGGCCACGAAGGCCCTTAGGGTGAGTAGAGGTATAGCTCTACTCTTTCTAGGACCTCGGCACTAGATGGGGTGGGTGGCCAGACCCACGTCCCGGCCGCCTCTACCCCCGGGAAAGACCCCGTACCCATTGTACAGGAGGATGGATGGGCCCCAGGGCCGGTCTGGACGGGTGGAAAAATCTCATCCCCACCGGGATTCGATCCCGGACCGTCCAGCCCGTAGTCAGTCGCTATACCGACTGAGCTACCCGGCCCACAGAAAGTAGAGTAACAAAATTGATAGCGTTTCAGAGAGACAAATATCAAACAACAAACAAAGCAAACAACTGACCTTAGGAACCCTGTGAGCATAATACAGTCTCCTAACACAGATATTTAACTTTGCGTGTGACATTCTTATTCCAAATTATCAGCCGCATCTTCGAAATCTTCCTCTTCTTCTTAAGTGTCATCTAAGTGACAAAGAACAGCGCAGTAGCATGCCTTATTAGTCGCTATTTAATAAGAATTGACGCGTGTCTGACGTGTTACTGGGAAATGAAGTGAGGCCTTACTTGTAATGCGACCCCTACTTTTCTCTACTTTTACCGACAAAAAAAGACTCGCCCTATATTCGGACTTATACATTATTGTTTCTCGCAACACCCGTTTAAAACTTACTCCTGTTCTTTACGTAATAACACTCTAACCACTCAAAAGATCTTAAACAATATTAAGCTAAAATCAAATTCCTTCCCATAATAAACACCATAACCGACTTCCTACTGGAAACTACTGCAAAGGTTTCGTCACAGAATTTTCAATACTCAACCTTACGTTCAATAAACTACAAGCAAGCAAGCAAGCAAGTAAAAAAAAAAAAAAAAAAAAAACCCCCGAAATTTTTTTTGCGGGTTAAAAAAGGGACCCCATGGTAAAATGGCTTTTTCCATTTAGATTTATTTTTATCTTTTTAGTTTGTTAAAATTTTTTTA
>Ga0123357_10001122_pt1 | contig 27792 bp, 15 predicted proteins | sample TergutEmb28metaG_FD_89873 | JGI IMG/M metagenome (GOLD analysis project Ga0123357, IMG submission 89873) | Embiratermes neotenicus P4 segment gut microbial communities from Petit-Saut dam, French Guiana - Emb289 P4 | ecosystem: Host-associated > Arthropoda: Insects > Digestive system > Gut ...
CGCGTGGTGATGTTGAGATCTCATCATCATTTTACGTGATTTTGTTAAGCTAAATTTGGTGGGATGTCTATTGGGTCAATGAATTTGTAGGTAGGTGGGTGTGGATCTTTCCGGAAAGATCCACACCCAGCTACCTACAAATTCATTGACCCAATAGACATCCCAACAAATTTAGCTTAACAAAATCACGTAAAATGATGATGAGATCTCAACATCACCACACGGTTTAGGCATGTTATATAAAACTCTTTTAGCAAGAAAGTTGTCAAAACCTGAAGATGGCCGTTATGGGCTGAAACATGAAGTTTTTCCATTGCTAATAAACACCATCATTTAGCCATATATTTATAGTTTTGTTTGTGACTGAATTTACCTCACCATATAGTTTAAATACACAACGGGGATGACAAACCTGAGAATGCAGAACAGTCCTGACACTGCATTTTCTGACCTATCAGTGCCACATAATGCCTCATATTTCTGTTGCTACACAAATAGCGTAGTCAGGACAGCGACTAGCTATAGGATGGACGGTTTGGGTTTCGAACCTGGTAGGAGTGACGGGCTACCTCTTCTCCACACCCGTGACCGTAACGCTCATCACCCCTTCTGCACACAGCGGCCGGGGCTGGCATTGACCATCCAACCCCATCTAGTGCTGAGGTTAAAAGTGAGTAGTTATACCACTACTCTTCCTCTGGGGTGTTGGGGGAGCCCTTATCCAGACAGTCGATTAAAGAATAAGTTAGGCTATATACACACATTATGATTCACTGCATTAAATAAAATTATGTACAAACACATGAATCGTTGTAATAAGCCAATAAGCATTTTAGTCTGAATTTAGAAACAAACCGATTTCGGTCTGTATGGAACATGTGATTATGAACCAGTTTATTTACTGACATCTTCCATAATGTTTATCTGTTTTGTGCTACTGAGGCCCACATTATAACCCACTCAACTAGTGTATTCAGCATGAATGCCTCACACTATAACGACTTAATAGTAATATAAACCTGAAGTAGATTTTACCATAAAAATTAATTAAAAATTCGTTCTCTTAACATTTTTCGGATAAGTAGTAGTAGTAGTAGTAGTAGTAATAGTAGTAGCAGTAGCAGAAAAAGTACAATTAAAGATGCGTCACTTGCGGCCATAATTTGCCCATTCGTATTAACAGTTCCTCAAAATATTATTTTGAAAGTAAATCATTTTAAACCTTCAAAGCCTGGTGGTTACTCTACAATACACCTGCTTCAACATTAAAATCACTGCAAATTAGCCAGCAGGGTATGTTTACGTGTTAAGTAAAATTATCACAGTACACTTTACATGTTTCCACCAAAAGTTCAGTCTGTTCGTCTTTCTCATGCAAATGCAGTGTGTTATCTGTACAGCAGGATCTCAATCTTTGCATCCCATTTAAGGAGTAGTCTTACTTGGAACGGTTTAAAGTCGTTTAGCAAACTGGGTGTAATGCGGTTTTCCCTATCACTAATATTTTACCATTGCTTCACACTCCTCATCTCTTATCAGAAGAAGAGGCAAATGAAGTGTGGAAACGTTTAAATAAACTATGAAGCATTACGAAGTACTTTCGTTTTCAAAAGTAAAGAAGGGAAAGGAAATAAACAAACTGAACTGTGAGTGCTGTTGCTAAGAATGTACCACAGAATAGTGTTAAATTTGCTGTTGATTGCAATTTCAACACACTTAGTCCAGTGTCTAATTTAAAGGCTAATAAATTGTACATCCGGGTGCAGTAATCAGCAAGAATGTGCCCTGAAGTGTTACAAGTGCTGAAATGCCGGCGTGCGTTGCTACATAATGGACAACACCCCGGGATGCGTACTGCAGCTGAAGCAACATTACAAGCAGCATAAGCTAGTGGTTATTCACCCCGGAATAGGCGTGTGTGTGTGTGTGTGGATGTGTGGATGTGTGTGTGTGTCGTCTGTGTTCATTGCTAAGGCGTTTACAGATGTACACTGGGCTTCACTTCTATGTAAAAGGGTGAATATCTTCCATTGCAACATGCCATATATTAAATGGGATTCAAACCAGTTCATGACGTCACGGATACAAAGAACAGGGTTCTGAATGCCTACATGGCAGTAACCAGTTATTTGATCATAAATAATTTGACAGGCAAATACTGCCTTAGCCCTCGAAACTCCCACGTTTTGTATAGATTTACGGAAGGTATTTGAAACGCTATAATGAAATTATTATATTCTATGGTCTCTTTTGGATCAAAGATGTAAGTGTAGAGACAAGAAGCTTGTTTTTTAAGAACCAAAGACCATCCGCATGGCATCCGATACGTGAGCAATGTAACATAGCAGTGGATACGCCTCGATAAGGGCTGGCTTAACGACAGGCCCATTTCAATAACAAACACGGTTTTGACAGTAAAAGTATTGAAAGTGCTGATATTGACCTCCAAATACAATGTCTGGATATGCAACCTACCCTTAGAATCTTGCGCAGTGCTTAGCTGCTCTAACCGTTCTGGTTTTACAAAATATTAGCCTAAGTACTATCACTGAACAGCACGCAATTTTTAACATAGCTAACTAATTGTGTATCGCAGTGGCCGCTCGGCTGCTGGGATTACGGTTTCGAACCCCGCTGGGAGCATTGATGTCTGTCTGTTGTGAGAGTTGTGTGTTGTCAGGTACAGGTCTCTGAGACGAGCTGATCATTCGTCCAGAGGAGTCCTACCGACTGTAGTGCGTCGTTGTGTGTGATATAGAAACCTCAAGACTGAGGAGGTCATGGCACGCGTTGGGTCGCAGCGCCACAAAAAAAAATACGTGTACCTATCACATTTCTCTACAATCTTAGGATCTGCAACAATGGTCGTAATATCTTTATCGTTGCACCGTGTATTCTGTAGTTTATTTAATTAATACACCAACAAAGGCACATATATTCATTTAATGTTCTAAAATTCACATTAAAACACTTAAAACGCTCCTAAATGTTTCGATCATACGATCATCCTTAGGGAACACACATTGTTCCTTGCTAAATTTATAGTTTAAAAACACTCAGCGATTTACATACAAACACACCAACACAACGTAACTGTGTAAATCACTGAGTGTTTTTAAACTACAACTTTAACAAGGAACAATGTATGCTCCCCGAGGATGATCGTATGATCGAAATATGTAGGAGCGTTTTAAGTGTTTTAATGTGAATTTTAGATCATTAATTGAATATATGTGCTTTTGTTGGTGTATTAATTTAATAAAATGGTAGTAATAATTTGTTACTAATAATTTAATTATAACACACGTACACATAAATGTTCATATATTTCATTGCACCTTTTCGGAAGCAGAAAATACATTAACATAACAGGCAATGTACGTAAAATGTAACACTCCGGCGTGTTTTGACAAACTCTACTCCTCTTCGGCTACCCTAATAGCCTGATACCATTTCAAGTTCGAAGAGAGCGCTTTTGTCGCCATTCAATTTCCCGGACAACAAAAAAACACACTTTGGTCTTCATGTGAAGTGCCCGATATTATTGTCTGATATTAACCAAATTTGGGTTGATAGATTTTTATAAAAGATCTCGGTATTAAATTTCACGGAAATCCGTCTAGTGGAAACGGCGCTGATACATGCGGACAGATGGACGGACAGACAGAAATGACGACGTTATTAAACATTTTCCATTGCCATTCGAATGCGCCTGAAAATCTACAACGCGCCCAAATATATTTATTTATGGCTTATTTAAGAAATCTTTCGATATATCGGAGTGATTATGTTAGTGTACCCAGTTACTTACTGTAGATGTTGCAGAACTGTTAGCTGGATAAATCGGTTTAAGATGAAAGGCGAGCCGATATTAACCTTCCCATTTATATTGCATCACCCGAACTTGTAGGCAGAAAGAAACGGCAAGGTCGAACAAGACAACTGCAAATAATTAATAATTTCAAGATTCATTGTACCTTGCGTCGGCACGTAGTAAATGTATACGGAACTATTAATGGAAGAACATTATCGCGATAAGCGATAATAATATTCATTGGCGAGTTGTGCTCGAGTGTGGCTAAATAAATGCAATCTGTTGACAAGGAAACAGTGCAACATTAAGAAGGATATTCATGTTTGTACCGCGCATCAATGACGATGAAAACACTTTATTATCCAACAGATGCACAAATATATAATTCGTAGGTACAATTAGAATTATTATAAAATGTTTAAAATATTTAAAATTGCTTCAACATGTTTCGGATCACAAGCAATCCATCATCAGGAAGCTCTCTATACAGTGCTTGGCTAATATTACAGTAATGGTTCTATCGTGTCCGTTGACATGGATGTAGTCGGTGTAATGGCAGCATATTTGCCCGTGGTGTGTGTGTGTGTGTGTGTGTGTACTGCACAGTCTAGAGAGGTACTAGAGTGCTTGGTGTACTGTAGAGTTTAGAGAAGCACTCTCTCTGGACTGTGCAGAACACACACGCACCACGGGTAAATATGCTGCCATAACACCGACTACGTCCATATCAACGGACGCGATAGAACCATTACTGTAATTTTAGCCAAGCACTGTATAGATCTCCCTGATGATGGATACCTTGTGATCCGAAACATGTTGGAGCAATTTTAAATATTTTAAATATTTTATAACAACTCTAATTGTATCTACGGATTATATATTTGTGCACCTGTTGGATAATAAAGTGTTTTAATTAAAGGGATCTTAAAGAAGTACGATATGAGAGCGTGGACTGGATTCATCTGGCTCACGATAGGGGAAAATGGTGGGCTGGGTATTTGTGAGCGTCATATCAGGTCAAGACTCAAGCCGTATGTTACACTTAGGTGCTATAGTTCAGATGTTCAGGTTTCTAGTCGCACAGATTTGGGTTCAGTCCCTGGTAACTTAATGTGGGGCTCGTGGCGGACGGAGAGGCATCGGAGCAGGTTTCAGTGTTTCCTTGTCTTCCCTCAGCTACGCAGCATTTCGCCAGCAATCCACGATCACGTGTCACCGCCTGATGATGCACGTGATAACCCTCAGCAGAAAACACGTCATTACATTCTCAGTCTTCAGTGGGGTGCTTCATCTCTTCCTCGGTACTGGGCTGGCTATAGAGTAAGGAATTTAAGATTCAAGTCTTCTGGGACGTTAAGTATTTTCGACTGGGAAATAGTTACCGATGTTTGGGAGGTTCGTAGTGCCTTCACAGTCGGGGTCCTGAAGTCCAGAGGCACGATGTCTTATTCCAGATCTCAATATTGAGCAGTACCGTTGTGTGAACTTCAAATCTCACGCCTAAGGAATTTTACTTTTGTAGACTATAATCTCTCAATCTAGAACACCAAAACCAAACATACTTGAAACATTCCGTACTTTTGCATATGAAAACCTGCAGGCAATTTGGCGAACATGCTGGAATTATGGTGTCTGTATCGCCTTCTTGAACTTGGTGCAAACAGGGGACAACAGTAAACACTCCAAGAAAAATAAAACTTGCATATAAGCCAGTCATTCGTTTATAATCATCCGTGCGTTTACAGAAGCCCCGCGTGTTGCCTGCTCCGAGAGGTCTGAAGTGTCATTTCCCGACGGTGGTAGTAGACGGCGTATAAAATACAAAAAAGTATCAAATACTCCACGACTCGTGGAACGAGAGGTGTAAATGTTAGTGCTGTGACTCGTAGTTTCACACAGTATCAGGACAGCCACTGAACCTATCTTAGCCATTAGAAAAAGACACTCAGATCGGTATGTAAACATTGAAGGACGACCCCTGCAGGTCAGTGTGACTTCGATGTGATTTAGATCGATTCGCTTCATGGTAAGCAGTAAGTGAAATGTTACTTTGAAATCTTACGCTGTAGTTAACGGAGCAGAAAACAACAATGAAAACCAAACTTCTCACAGGTAATTTTTTTACTTAGTCCCTCTGTAAGTTCTGCATTTACTCACAGAAGCTAGCAACTGCCCGACTGAAATAAACACGACTCAAATAGAACAAATTATATCGTGGCAACATGATTAAGGCAGACCACAGGGAGAAGCAAAAAGAATATTTCAAAGTGGAATGATAACACCGGATAAAGTCCATCGTTTGAAGTGTATTACATACGTACAGCTTTTGAGGAAGTGGTTCTAGTCCCACCTTCAGAAAATTTGCTGTCAATACATTGATAGATTCGTAAGTATTACACTTAGTATATTAATGATCCGTTTATTACATTTTGATCTTGATATTAAGAATAAAAATTTAATGAAATATGTCACATCTTGCGTAGGAAATGCCTTCTAAATAATGTTACTGAAGGAAAGATGACAGAAGGGAAATGTGACGGTAGGACGAGGAAGGAGTCATAAGTAGCTACTGGATGGCCTTAAGGAAAGGAGATGATACTAGAAACTGAAGAGGAAACAGAGTTCCCGTGTTCTGGAGAACTCGCTTTGGAAGAGGCCTCTCGTAAGGCATATTACGGAATGAATGAACGAACGAATGAATGGATGGATGGATGAACATCAATTTAAAAGCAAACGGGTACACTCTGCAGTATCGTGTATTTCTAATATACGCCAGGTAACAGTCAGTATTCAACATGACAGTATAATCATGTACTCATAGTCGCAGACCTTCCGAGAATCATGAGAACCGGTCGTTCTTGTCTGCTCATGTTAATTTAATTTAAACCTTAAAAAAGAAGAAAACAGTTTCCGGCTCTCCAAAAAATTCTTGACGAGAAGCGTATCCAAAACACATCGTACAGTTCCTTCACAGTATGCCAGAAGAACTAAGCGGAACTTAGGTGTGGATGTTTTAAATGCTGCACTTCATAAGTTAGACTAGTCACTTAACACTCTGTGTGCCGATCTAATTCTGTGCACGTCTGCCAATTACGTCAAGTTTGTCCGATATGACCTTAAAGTGTCGCACTTAGTCAAACGCGCATGTACACATGAAGCCACTTTCGTGCAGACTTTATACACACGTACGTGACAGATCTCCCGAACAGAATTTCGCAGAACTAGCTGACATGGTTTGTTAATTATCGCAATTAAACGGAAAGCCGAATATAGATTTTGTGTGACGATGGTACGGCTGCAACGCACATATACAACACATTCTTATGCAAAATTTTCCTAAGTTTCAAAGATTCTTTTCCACACAATATTTCAGAATTATGCTTTAGCAATGTAAAGGTGCTTCCACCTGAAAATTCTGCGCGCACTTCGTCTTGGTATTACAACTGTAGGGAATTAAACGGCTCAAAGGCGGGGACGGACTTTTGGGTCATAAAATTCTTACAAAAATAAGTGACCATGCCACAGACTTTGTTCCCTTATAAGAAACGTAAGCTAATAATAACAAACTAGCTGCAAATTCCAAACCTCCATCATTCCAGCAAATTCAGTGGATAAGCAATAACATTAGAATCGTAAGTGACGTGGCATAGAGACTGATGGGTACATGCATTGCAACTTCATACTTTCCGGAACTGAGTTGTCAGCTTCTTGTCCCGGGCGCTTTATCTCCCCAGAAAAGTGGTCTCGGGTAACCAAAGAGACAGGATGTTCCCTAAAGAAGGTGAAGGCAAAGAGAAATACCCTGCCTCCTCGACGATTAGGACTCCGACTGTCCACATTGTAGCCGGCGACTTTACCGACTGAGTTGTCAGAAGTGTTGGCTTGCTATGGCCTCAAAATTTTTCTGTCGAAAGTGCACATCGCATTGCCACTTCATGTCTCTCCAAGAAACAACCGCACGGAGTACAGTAGTTCCTAAGAGGTTAGTAGTCCTTCAGGAGCATGACGGTTCATTATTACGTTCAAACCAGCCTGCCAATTTTCCTTATTATAAGCCAAGTTAAACCACTCCATGCCTTCCCATCCTATTACAATTTCATAGGCAGCCGTAAAATGCACGAGCAGCAACGCATGAAGCTTACGTAAGTGTGTGACGTGACTCAGTGTACACTGATAAGCTACATGAGCGTCTCTTATAATGAATAGCCTTGCTGTAAGGTCGTAGGAAAAACTATGCCGTTAAGTATGAACCTGTTATTTGCTGTTATAATGATCCTACTTTGTGTTACTGTCACTGCGCTTACGAGAAAGCACTTTCTACCTAATAATACGATCAGCCCTCCGCACTACCCTACTGCAAACCATAATACGTTACTATAGTAGTAACGGCGCAAACTTGCCAGGCTGTGGGCCACAGATGATAGAAACTTAGGCCCTTACATAACAAGCAGATACCTTTCGCATGCCACTTCGGGCATGTGTGTCACAGGTTCGTCACCCCATCATATACCGTATCTTTAACAGGAACAGTTACTTGTTACGCGGTTTGAAAATGTGTTCTCTGCGTCTCCTCTTCATCCAGCGGTCTTTATACTCATATACTGATGATGTAAACTAAAATACAATTCTTCCTGACACCAGGTCAAACATGTGATCCCTCTGATACATATAAGCCCTTTGCAGTAGTCTGAAATGTTTCGATTGAACTTCTCCGTTTCTCAACAGTCGTTTAGCGTTTTATCTGGCGGCGGTGCCACTTGCTAAGACTAGATAGCATCGGTGTTAGATGTACGAAATATTTTTTAGTAATGGACAGTGAAGAAATTACACTGTCAGGGGAAAACCGAGCTATTAGGAGCAAAACCTGTCTCACAGTCACTTTGTTTTTATAACCAAGACAGTGTTTACTGTGAGGTACGATTTGCATCTTTAAATAAAGCAGGTAACGTTTCGTGCTTGAAGGGTTAAACACAGTCCTCTGAAACGTATTAGTCCTATATATCGCCCTCAGTGTATATATAATCATGTTATTTACATAAATATTAATTTCATGAAGTATATCTGCACTAAAATTGGTCTAGCTACCCGAAAAATTGTAGTACTCACAATAAGATGCCAGAAATACAGTTTCTGTGCATGGTTTTTATATTCCTTCTTCCTCTTTTCATTTCTATTGGCTTTCTGTTCTTGCAACTTGTAACTACCGACTGTTCTCAACGCGCGAGACTTTTTCACATCGGTATTCGTGAGGATTCAGCCGGATTGTCGATTTGTATATATTTACAGGTGTTTTAAGGCGTCTTCCTACCTCCATCTTCCCTGTAGCACTAGTCCAAAACACATTCCTCCAAATTATTTCCCCCCATCGTCTAATCAGTTCTTTGAAAACACATTTCCTTTTTTTTGCTTTTCTTATTTCATTTCTTGCATATGCAGTTTGCGTTATAGGGGTGACGAAAGTGTTCACTGTCTCCTGAAAGAATTGCATCACCACAAACAATTTGCTCCACTACTGCCTAGCGGACGTCTTCACATACTTATCATTGCAGTTCTTCCCATCATCTCGTGTGTGGCTGTTATGAAAGCCGTGCACACGGCACCTGTTGCGTGTCAGACAACGCCTCCTAACTCTGACTGCATTCCTGTCACGGAACAAAGAAATCTGTAACGAGCTGGTAAAAGTAAAGCTCTTCTTGTACACGCCTTGAAGGAGTTTGGGGACTAAAGTTATGGCTCCACGCATTCTTAACATCGGTACTATAAGGATGTGGGAAGCATTACGTTCCATCCGCTTTACCTCCCTGGGGGGTCTCCGGTATCCGTAGAATATGAGGTCTGGTGGCCCTAACAGCGGCGTGAAATCTGTGTGGACAGAAAAATTACTCTTACATGCAGAGATCGAAATACGAACCATCAGGCATTTAACCCACAGCCCAGTCAATACACTGACAACACTACCTCGGCGTCTGTAATAATATGTATTGCATGGACAACAAAGTTTCGTGTGGTGCAGCAATTTCTGTCTGAGGAAATATAACTTCAAACAGAAGTATAAAATAAGAGAAATTTAAATTCGAGAGAAACATTCCAGTCTGTCCACGTACGGAGTCATTTGCTCTCAGAATACGAAAAACATATGGTATAAAATTGATATCGTGTAGGCTGTTTCATTTTCCAGACGCCATTAGAGAAGTCTTTGCCACAAATGCTCGCCCTGCTGCTCATGTCGGTCCGCATAATGCTGTGTATTTCATTCATGTTCCTAACATGAGGCCATTGTCATCTAATCAGCAATCTCTCGACGCACCAAACCTAGCCATTAATTGGAGTCATATTCTCGCCATGTACTGAAATCTCCAACGTAAAACTCGTCTACTCATCTGATGTATGAACACTTCCGCTTCTTTAAAATTTGGAAATTCTACTTACTAGCATCTGCTTATGAGATGTGGCACATATGCAATCTCTCACCACCCGTTACTCATCACTTGACAAAATCTATCGGCATGACGTATACAGAGTGGCGTAAAAAGAACGCATGTTTTTTAAATGGATAGTAGTCGGGAGAGTTTCTTTCTTTGGGGTTACCTCAGATCAAAAGTCTGCGTTCGAAAACCTCGTACAGTCAACGATCGGAAAGTTTCCATTCGCAAAGAAATTGCAACTGCGCCACAAGAAATGTTAGTAAATGTGATGCAGAACTTTGAGGAGAGGCTCCGGACGTGTGTACGGAAAGAAGGACGCCATCTTTCCGATATAATTTTCCGTAATTGAGTAATCAATGTAAGTAATCAAAACTGCATTTATCACAGGTTGTTTTGGTGTTAACATAATTTTTTATATTGATAATAAAAAAAGTTACAATTATTTGAAAAAATGCGTTCTTTTTGCACCACTCTGTACATAAACCTCTGTCCTTGTAGTCTCGTGTTGGTTTCCTTATAGACTACGTACTTCACTTTCATCTAACATAATAACAGCATCCCCCCCCCCCTCTCCCTATGGCGCAACAGCCCCTAGTGGAAAAGGGCCTTCTCATTATCGAGGCTTCACGATCTCATTCAGACACAAAACACACGGTAAGACTCTTCTGGACGAGTGATCAGCCCGAAGAAAGACCTCTACCTGACAACATACAGCAATCAGAGGAGACAGATATCTATGACGCCGGCGGGATTCGAACCCGCAATTCCAGCAGGCGAGCGACCGCAGACCCACGCCTTAGGCCGCGGGGTCACTGGGATCGGTAATAGCAGCAGTTACTACGAAATTTAAAAGATGGACAAATGTGACCATAATGTAGTAAACAATCTAACGTTGCTGCAGTCGTTTATTTGGTTTCGAGGGGAGGGGGTTGTTTAAACAAAAACTGAAGTTAGAGAAAGCTGCTGTGAATTAGAACACAAAAGCACTAAGCACGTTTCTGACGTAAAAACTGGTACATTCATTACCGCACACCGTTTCTATAAAAATTACTGTCTTCGGGGCTGTAGAGCCGTGTAGTGTACTCTTACGATTGAGGAACACGTTTCCTCGGCAAAGTTGGCAGTTAGCTACCAGTCTACACAGTGTCACATCCCACATGACAATATATATCCTCACAGTCACCGCCGTGATAACGTAAGATCACACGTTCCTTCCATGGCCTAATCAAATGTCTTCACTAGAAGCCGCGTTTCCTTTTTGTCACACAGATTTCAAGAAGTTACAAAAGTCACTGCAGTCTGTGGACAAGAAACCGGACACAAGAAAATTAAACGTGTGCCATGTCGCTGGGACAGACTGCCCTTACATAGAACTCGCACTGTGTGAAATGATAACGTTTGTTCTCAACAGAACGTAGAGGAGTAACAATGAAAGTAAAACGTGCAACAATTACGACAACATAACAGGCATTAACATCAGGCTAAAACACACACACAAGCGGACAAAATTTAGTCTTATGATAAGAGTGACTACAGGCATATAGACAGAGTATGTTGGTCTTGAAATTTAGATGTTAACGTGGGTTTTAAATTTTACTTTTTGACGGTAAAATGTTACTTAATGCAGAAATTGTTGCAACGATAGGAATACCCATTATGGAGATAAGACACCATAATGCAATATTGTAGTAGTTAGAAACGAAAACAACTGTAGTGCCAAAGTTGTGTGTGTGTGTGTGTGTGTGTGTGTGTGTGTGTGTGTCAATGTGCAGGAAAGAGTCAGACGGAGACAGACGTGTGCAGACGGAGAAAGCAACTTAGTACTGGATGATATTTCCACGGTTTACGTCCCCACTTCAAATCATATACGAATATTCTGGATCTTACTTAATTTTCTCTTAGTGCAAATCCATTTTTTTTCATAAAAGCACAGGAGAAGACATTTGAAATACACGATATCTCCTTTTGTCAATGTTCCGTAAGGCGCACAATTATTCACACTTCTTTCACTGGCACTATAAATATATATGTATATGTAAATGTATATATATATACATTTACGTATACATATATATTTATATATTTATTTATTTATAGTGCCAGTGAAAGAAGTGTGAATAATTGTGCGCCTTACGGAACATTGACAAAAGGAGATATCGTGCATTTCAAATGTCTTCTCCTGTGCTTTTATGAAAAAAATGGATTTGCACTATATATACAGTCCTGAAGCCACACTACGGCAGTAGCCGTATTATTGCTCCCAGCACGAATGATGTTATCGTTATGATAAAACGGAAACGGAATATTAAAAAGTATCACGTCTGACATTAGTACAATAGAAACCAGAACACAATGGATACGTTTGTGACAGCAGCACGCGTCCGTTTGTCACTTGTTCCGTTAAACAAATCTGTGTTTCATTTCAGATTTTATCTATGAAAATATGTGTATGAATTCTGGTTAACGATCAGAATAGTACTTCAACCAAAATGGAAGCTTGTGTAGGGCGCATTCAGCATAGTGGAAAGCAGCTGACGGTGTGAACTGTGAATGTGTGGCGTGCAATAGAAACTTCCCACTTCCCGCCCACACCATGTCATCACTACAGGAACGCATCCTTACCAGTGTTCTTTTTCAGCCAACTGTAAAATGTAGGACAAGAAAGGGTACCTTATTAGAAAACTAGAAAAAATGTAAACCAATTTCTTTGTGAAGTTATGTGCTGTTAAACATGGTTTTAATTTCTATCTTTCTTTTCTCTTTTCCTTCAGTATGCCAGCGTTTAAGGAATGATGTAACATTGAGCAATTTCGGTAGAAATATTCCGATTGCGAATTTCTGAATTAAAAAGGAGAACATTCGTAAAATATGAAAAAGTTGTTTAATGTATCCATTTTCACTGTTGGCCTGCATCTTAACTTGCTGAACGAAACACCTCCCCTAACAAACAGCAGTGGGGTACAATTCCCGGGGCTTTCTTTGCGATTCCGAATGTACATTTAAAAACGCTGTTTCTCATGCACGTGTTGTTTTTATGTACCAAGTATGCTTCCGGGAATAAACACCAATAATTTCCCTGCAATTACTTAACTGACCGGTCTACGAAATTAAGTCAAACTACATTCTTTTTGAGGTATGGACTAAGTCTTTGCACAACATGCAGTTAAAATGAATGTGGCATATTTGAAAGAAAATAATAAACTATTTTTAACATACAGGGTCATTATGCTATCTTGCAACTATCGGTTCTTCTCTTCCTGTAGGCCCAGCTACCGTATTAATGTAACCCACGTACATGCGAAGAGGACTAGCGGCGGCAAGTGACAGATGATAGTTAAATCAGATAAAATAAAGACAATGCACTATTCAAATAATCAGTGAACTGTATTTAAATGCAATTCAAATGACCAGTATAGCAACAAAACGCCGGTCATGAAACGCGTGGGGATTACCATATTTTGTTTTCCGGACTGTCGGGTAGAAGGCAATATCCGAAAGGTTTCCCGTCACAAAGACACAAGTTTCCTTGGTTTCATCGCGTCTTCAAGCAAATTCTGAGATGGCTCCCAATTTTCTAGTTGCTACCGGGTGCTCCATATGCGGCCCAGCAAATTTAAGTTCATCACAAATAGTCCGAAACAGATCATCGTTCCAAATTTCGTATGACACGATTAACTAAAAATTCCTCGGCCCTTATTTATTGCCAACCTAATACTGTCATTGCAATTCCTACGTTTCTCCCTCTCTTTCGGCTTTTCAATGATACTTACAGCCCATAGAACATATCTAAGAAGCTACGATAGTGTTCTCTTATGGATCGCCCTTTGTCGATCCTATCCCTGTATTTTCATATAATCACCAAAGAAAACCAAAAAAATCCCAATCAGGAAAGTTGGTGTTAAGTTAAAAAATCTAAATAGAAACTATGTGAAATAGAGCCGTTCATGTGTTTCATCATCAGAACTGGCACCCGTTTATACGCTTTATTTTCAATATTTACGGTACATGGTACATCTTGCGTAGGAACTGCCGTCTAAAACATGTTATTGAAGGAAGGGTATATGGGACGGGGAGACGAGAAAGAAGAAGTAAGCAGCTACTTGACGGACTTAAGGCAACTGTAGAATTCTGGAAGTTGAAAACAGAAGCACTAGATCGCACCTTCTGGAAAGCTGACTTTGGGAGAGGCTACGAACCTGTCGTAAGACAGACTGCATGATGATAATGACGAACTGACTGTACGTTAAGTTTCTGCGTAGCCTATGTGACCACTTTATACAACTACGTGTGTACAACTTCTGAATCAAAGTGGACTTTGTGTCACTTTTGTCTAAATCTGTAATATATTTGCGCACTAACAGTGCGTGTGTAATGGAGCAAGTTTGGGATACCGTTTTATTATGTCCTACTGATTATAACGGTCCCCTGATCACACAGCATAGCATCTCAGTAAACAGAACTGGTTACTTAGGTGTACGTGTGTCTTTGTGACTGTGGTCTGTACATAATATTTGCAAGTCTACAATAGAGCCGTATTCTAAGGTTCCGAGTTACGGTAGGGTGATTTGTTTGCGAAGTTCCAAACGGCGTTCGATTCGTAACAGCGAAAGTTTACAGCTGTGACTGCAAAAAGGGACCGAATGTAAGACAAGTTAACAATGCTTTAGGCCCTGTCTTAGCTTTTACATCTGTCAACAGCTTTCAAGCTTAGTGTTTGGTGTGTGTATCTCTTTCATGACGCGTACTGAGTACTACGAAAATTGGTCAGTGGACCAAAACATGAGTAAGATGTACACAATCGTTGCCCTCACAACCTACCCCTTAAGAACTACACATATATAACAGCGGTCACTGAGGCTGTTAAAAATTTCATAAGAGACAACTGTCTTGTACGCTTATGTACTGGTTATAGGTAGATATTGAAACACCTCTGGAACAAAGTATCGATAATCGTACAGCAAAACTATCCTTCCCTTTATATTCTGTAACTAGGATATATTTATTAAGATTCATCATTATAATAAACATCAAAGATTGGACCTTTTGATCCGCCACGTCTCCAGAGTTACAGTTGCTCGCGCCAACGCTTCTTCGGTCTTCCAATTCTTCTCCTTCCTTTTGGTCTGTAGTGGTATGATTTCAAAGGGATTCGGTTTTGTGGCATTCTTTGCAAGTGTGAAAGCCAGTTCCGTCTGTTTTCATCTATCTTGTCTATTATGCCTGTAATCCGTAGTTCGCGGCGTATGTAGTCATTTGTTTTGTAATCATAAAGGGTGGAGCCTGACAGAGGTCACAGTAACTTCATTTTCGCCGCTTAAATTCTTCGTCTTTGTAAGGTTGTTAGAGATTTAAAATGGCAATTAATGACACATTTCCAGCATTTCACAAGGAATACGAGGATTAAAGTCATCCTGTAGGTCTCGGTTAAATCCTACACTATGTAACTCTACCTAGTAAAATACCTGCGTTTTCTTTTGTCTGTTCGTATAAATATTAAAGTGGTACTCACAGTTTCCTACTAGCAATTTGTCTTACTTTATGTCACTGCGATTTTCATGGTGGTCACTCTTAAAATTAATGAATGTCACTCACGGTACACACTTGGAGAAGAACTAAATTAAAACCAATCGTCTCGTGTACTATGTAAGAGCCCTCACAAAACACAGTTCAACAAATTATATAGATTCAATTTTAGTGTACGAGAGCTATTTAAATATTGACTTTTGCAATTGTACTTTCTTTATTAATGAGATTTGAATCCCGAGTTTACAAGCGTTACTAATCCAACAACAAATACATATTGTTTTTTCGTTTTAGAAACTATTAGATATGAGAGTTTTGAGGTTTTCGGAACGATGTTGCAAACGATCCCGTCCTTCCGGGATATGACACTGCTTCAATGGATAATCAGATTCCGAAGAATTTTCATGATTCTTCTGCGACCTATCGATCTTTCAAGGTGAAGGCACTATATCCTCCGAAACGTCGAGACCCAGTTACCAATTCACACAGCGTTTTGTCACAGAAGAACATAATTATGAGTACATACGTTTTATTTTTTTTTTCTTTACCATCACGTTCCTATTAGTAAAAAGTAAATGAAAATCGCGAACACCGCATTTCTATTTCATCGAATTTCTTCAGGTCTTTCTTGTGACTTCGAGGTTAAGCATTCATAAAAAACTACTTGGACTATCTTACCCTGAAAATGAAGGCACAATGATACTTCGAAACATCGTGAACTATTCGCCTAACGGCAAATGGTTATATTCCAGGGGACTTGAATCCTCAGCACCACGGCTGTGAGAAGCTTAAAGCCAGCACGTCAAATGTCCTTACATAAACACGTTTACAGTCGTGTGTTTAGACAAGAAATGAGGAACTACACAAAAGGGACAAATAGTCATTAAATTTTAAAGTATAAGCGCACTGAGTAAGCACAGAAACAAAACATCTGTATCAGAAGTCTAGTGGTTGGGGATGAAGTCCGAGGATGACAAATGTCTACAGCCTGGCACTAAAACATTCGCATTACTCTTTCTAAGGCAGAAGGCTCTCTTACGTTCCCCGTGTGAAACTCTTAAACAAACGCTTTGAATAACACAATGAATGTACACCTGGACCTACTTTAGCTTACCGGCAAGTGTTGTCACACATGAATTTCATAAAAGTAAACAGAAAGGCACTGTAAAATGTTAAACGGCCTGTCCTACTTGAAAATGAAGACGACGGTGTACTTTCGAAACGGCTGCATATATCGAGCTGCCTTACAAGAATGTGCCAACTCAACGTGCATATTTAGTGAAACTGTGATACTGCAGTATCCTTTCCTCCCTTACCAACTGAGGGTAGGGAACAGATTCAGTTGTCGAAATGTTTGTTTTTGGATGAATACAAGAGATGGATAATGTTCAAAACAATATCAATATTTGTCGAACACTTCAGTTAACCTCCAGCCGTGTCTCATCCACCGAATAATAAGATACAAATATATGTCGTCATTTTATTTGTAAAGGTGAATATATAAACTGGACGGTATTATGCTTGGTACAGGTGTCTCAGGAAATAAGTTTACATGATGTATTTCGTAATTAAATAACGTTAGAACATCACGCATACAATCCTGATCTGGCGCCGAGAGATTATCAAGTTTCTACAGCTGAAGCAAAATCTTAGCGGCAACAAACTTAGAGTCGATTGCGAGGTGAAGGCAGCGGTATTAAAATGGCGGATAACACAAGTCATTTTCGTCACTTCGCGAGGTACTATTAACTTCCCAAGAACTCCAGTCATGGGCCTCGTAATGTGATGTATGCTTTAAAAAAATTTCGGACCAATACTGCTTCAAAGATATTCTCCCGGTTGTGTTTATTCCGTACTACAAAGAACAAATTCCACTGAAATCTGCTTATTACTGTGTGAGACAAGACGGTAAAGCACAATCGTTCCACTATGGATTCACTTTACGCAATCGGTAAACACGAGAGATTACAAGACAGGCAATGTACGTATAACGTAACATTAAGGCGCATTCGCGCAACCATTTTTGCAGTGGAAAAGCAATAAGTATGACATATTGTGATTGTGTGTTGTTGTAGCGATGTGTAATCTGCCAGCTTACTGTGACTTAACAAAGCAAAGTGTTATACTGTGTTCTTTCTATTGCAGAAATGCCACGCTTTGGTGGAACAGGACTTCACCCCGACAGTTACGGCAACCTGCAAGGCTGGATACATGACCATAAACGTCAAAACGAACCAGACATTTCACGGTAAGAACTAAAAACCGCAACATTACACCAGCTGCGCTATCTTTCGTTCTTCTTTAGAATTAAGCGTTAACTTAATCGTTATTGGCTACGTGCGAGATGATGCGTCATTACGACACAAGACGTTTTCCCTTGAACTGAGAGCGTAGTGGTGACCGCGAGTGTTCGAGCTTATTATTGTAACGTCCTGCTAGTGTCTGAAACAAACAAGATTCTTTTACTCTGCAACAAATAATATTAGGGTGACCACACCCAAGATGATAAGGTGAAAGCAGAATGTAACATGCACGATAGAATGCGAAATACACAACTTTCTGCCTCCGTCAACAGTGTACCTTCCTAGGCGTTGAAATGATACAAGGAAGAACCTGGATAGGTTGCAAGAAATGTGACCAATCAGAATCACGGAAAAAGAAAAGGGGGCTAGACCTAGTTCATATGATCTAGACCACTCCCCTTTCCTTCAACATCCCTAAACATATGGTGGGATAGTCATTGGAAACAGGCCGAAATGCTTCCTTTCCAATGTATGAAGTCAATTCCTTCCTACATAATACTTCTCTTAAAGGTCGTCCTGAAAATACCCATGAAGTTTGCTAAAGCATTGTTAAACAATCTACCCGAAAACCGAGATAATGTGACAATTGCTGGCTTAAATATTTTCAACTAATCATATATATGAATATCGTGGCTAAAAATTCAAGTAAACTGAGAACTGTATGTATGCAAATGACTGACATGTGCCGACTGTAACAGCCTGTACAGACTTCCACATTGTTTCGAAGTTGTCAAGCATCATCTAAATTTTTTACAGGCAATAGACAATTAAACATGCGTTCCGAGCGGTTATTTTTTAATTTACATTGAAGGTTCAAGCCTCCCGGGATACGACAACATGCCGACTGTTAACTACAAAACGAAACTACTTACCAATTTACACGGCGTCATATCCCGGGATGCTTAAACCTACATCAGCGCGGCTGTGAGGGCTTTAAACCTGGCATTAATTTACGTTGTGAACAAGAAGGAAGTTCTCTAAAGATCCGGCTGCACTTACTTTCGATGGAACGTTTCAGCGCGCATAGTGATACTACAAGGAATTGCATTTGACATTTAGAGGACCGTGCATCGTGATATATTCTTTTAATAAAAGTCAAACAAGATGCACAATTTCTCAGATTTATTTGATAAAATACTCCACATGTTTCGGACAGGTCCACTCTCCATCATTAGGAGTATCGTAACACTGTATACACGCGTTAGGTATTTGTCATCCTAGTTCTGTTGGCTCTCTTTACGCAGTGAGTGTGTACAGTGTTGAGATACTCCTGATGATGGACAGTGGACCTGTGCGAAACATATAGAGTATTTTATCAAACAAATATGAGAAATTGTGCATCTCGTTTGGTTTTTATTATAAGAAGGAATTGAATATTTACACTTACATATTCAGGGTTCTTAAAGGTACACATAAAAGGCAAATTTGTCCCTGTCCATGCCATGAAGGCACAGGGGGGAGCAGACGTACAGCTCTACTCGATTTTAACCCTGGCGCAAGATGGAGGTGAACAGCCAGCATCAGGCCCTGGGCGCTTTACCGCTAAAAGTGGCCCCGATACCCATTTAATAGGCGGCTGTGTGGTTCTCAGAGCCAGTCTGGTTAATGTGTATGACTTATAGAAGAGAAAACTCGCTTGACACTGTCGGGCTTCTAACCTCAGTTTGTTCATCCCGTACAAATATCACTATACCGTATATGTTTTTTCAGCTCTATTTTGAGCCCAGGAAATGACTAATGACGACGCTGGATATTTTCGTCGTCTTCATATCAAACGCGGATCAGCCTATTATTTATCCCCAGCCACAGATTTCTTTTTTCTGTTCTCCCTTCCAATGCACTTAGTTACAAATCCAGTAGTCGCATTGCAGGTAATGGACACGGGTCACATTCCAGATGGATCGTTGTTTATTTACCTGTCAAATATGGGGCAAGTGTCTCATTAAATATTACTCTCATTCTACACTCAACATGGAGGCAGTGTTTTCCACCGAAACAGTGGTATCCATACATCAAATTGAATGCCGTAGCAACCCGGAAGACAACAATTCGCACAGTGAAGGTCGTGAGAACGCCCATCTCCAAAAGTGTCTTATTAGTCATCGCCAATGCAGCTGACGTGAAAAAGAAAGTAGTTCGTACACAGTAATAATGTAAATAGATGAAGCGCAAGCATTCAGTCGGAGATACACACAGATGTTCCAATCAAGAACTGAACTCTTGATGCCAGTGTCTGGCGAGGCTAAGGGGATTGACGTTGATTCGATGTCGGTTTAACAAGATTTGGAATAACCTGCAGTCTACAATTGCCACGACCGCAGTGCGAGCAATTTATTCGTAAAAACTCTTACAGGAGTAAAATTCACTTGTCAGCGTCGCTCTATTTTTGTTAAAGAAAAGGAAAGTGACAGTCGACATCTGCGAAGGCTACATGACGAGTTCTTGCATCGAGTCAGACTCGAGCGAATTTTAATTGGAATTAACTCGATCCAATTCCAGTCACTTTGCGTCGACAGTGACCCGATTATGGCTGATTCACGGCTTCAAGTAGACGTACTTTCAGAAATCGAGGCGTTTGACTAGCAATTTACCGACGAATGTCAATTATAACACTGACATGCACCTTGCATTGCTTCACGCTCATTTTTATGTTATCAAATTATCCAATTGTCTGCTTTGTGCGGAAGGGAATAGGTGGGGAGAGAATAGCAGATCCTGTGTGACTCGAAAAGAGTAGGGTGTAAGTATAACAGAGCATTGTTCTGGGCCGGTAGTACTGTTTTCTCTGTGTATGTAATAGCGCAGACGGTAGTTCTCTAACCTCCCTGTGTTTGTTCAGTTCTAATTCGTGCTGATTATCTTGCATTATCATGGTGATGTTACAAACTAAATTAAAAAGCAACTGTGATATGACATCGGCGTCAGATAAAAGAAACTAATTCTTTCACCGTAGGACTTAACAAAGTGCTTAATAACTAATCTGATTACTTGTTTTTGCACAAAAATTAAATTGCAGCGTCCTCACATACTAAATTACAGACTTTTGTGTCTAAAAGAAACTATGCAAAATAATACAGGGTGAGCATCAAGTCTTTCCCTGATTACAAACATTTATTTCAAGAAAACTACTGTACGTGGAATACAATTTTTTTTTTCAAAATGTAACTCAAAAAAATTTTTACAGCACATTAGTACACTTCAATTAAAAGAAATATATTTGTATTCCACGTAGTTTTCTTGTAATAAATGTTTGTAATCAGGGGAAGACTTTATTCTCACCTTGCAGTACACTCCATGTTTCTTTGCAAGTTGCCTCACCCGTTATGTCAGGATCCTCAGCGATTATCACAAAATTTCACCCTGATATTAATTTAATATTACAATTTAATATACCGTAAGTGTCTGTATATTATGCGGTCCATCATCAACATCATCACTGGTTATTTATCGCCTGTGATGCGTTATTCTGAATATCACGAATTCAAGGCATCAGTCAACACTCGGAATAAGGTATGATGTCACTCAAGAGGCCACAGCAAGGGTTTAGGAATTCTTTACAATACCGATGTATTCTACACACAGTCGCCACTTTGAAATACAGAACACATACTCCTGCAGTTTTTAAATACGTCTTTCTGCAATGGTCTAAAGTGAAAATCAGCAAACAGGGGGGGGGGGGGGGAAATGGCGTTAAAAGCCCTTGACCGTCATGTTACTGCTGGTTTTCGAATTGCATGCCGTCTAGAAATCCTACATAGCGTTACAGTAAAGCGAAATAAAAAAATTGGGTAGCAATTTACAATTAAGACACGACTTAATTTAGTGTTTTACGATTATTTACGTTAAGTTCACAAAAAGAAAGGGTGAAGGGGAGTCGTATCCGTCGGTACTGATGTCCGCATGTTTCTTCCAAGGAAACATAAAACGAGTCTGGATTAAATTTCATATTAGGGTCTACCGAGAAGGCTCCTGGATGCGTTTTTGGTTCATTTCAGTCCAATATAAGCCCTCCTATACATAGGTAGAACTAAAAACGAATATGCATGCGATATATTTCATAACCATGTCACTGAATCAAAAATACGTACAGGGCTGGTGGTCTCAAAGCCTTAAGGCATGCGTTAAACTATACATCCAGCGAGCCACCCCTCCCCAGTAAGCTTAGAGTAACTTAAAACAGTAACCATAACTCTTAAATCCTGCTGTTAATAATACCTCAGCATTGCCCTTGGGAAATTCGCCAACTAGGAAATACGTAAGGAATTTTGATGGGGATTCGAACTGAGTACGAAGCAAGATCAGTAACATAACTGCTGAATGATTAGTAAAACTACGAAATAAATGGAAGCATCACGATGTGCTTATGAACGTAATATATTATTAAAAAGTGTACGTCAGCACAACTACTTTATTACTGAAGGTAATTATACAGGCAACATGTTTCGACTATAGATTAGTGATCTTCAGGCCTATTTTTGTCATTTGAGTCATAAGATGCAATGCACACTTTGGGATCCCATCGTGTTTACATCCATGGAATACATAAAATGAATCATTAAATATTAAAATTAATCAAAGGGTGTGCCGTGCACACCCTTTGAGACAAACGATTAATTTTATGTATTCCATGGATGTAAACACGATGGGATCCCAAAGTGTGCATAGCATCTTGTGACTCAAATGACAAAAATAGGCCTGAAGATGACTCAGCTATAGTCGAAACATATAGCCTGTATAATTACCTTGAGTAAAAAAGTAGTTGTGCTGAGGCGCACTTTTTAATATTATACTACGAAATAAAGTCCACAAGTAGAGACAGTTTTCAATTTTCTTCGAAAGTAGTGATGGTAGCCCTGATAATTATGGCGGTTAGAAACAGTGCGTGAACTTTCACTCATTTGTACATTTGCGCTCGGCCATTTCCATTGTCTTCTCAGTGACGTCAGGAATGTAATGCATTTAACACAGCTCATCCATTGACACAATGCACAAGAGGTAGCGATCAACGAGACGTGTTTGGTGGTCAGAGTGTAAGAAAACAAGTGAAACTGCAGAAGGGTGGGGATAATTACCTGTGTCAGGGGAAATAGGGGAAAGTATGTGAATGGATTGAAATATTAGAAGGCTGACGGACAAGTGTTGATGCGCGTTCTGGGTGGCCAACTATTGTAACGTGTATTTAGATTAAGGAACAACTCGTCCAGCTTATCTGGAACAACCGTGGAATCAGCATTCACAAAACTTCATAAAAAGCGACACGAATTACATACAAAGCTGCGAAGGACTGACCCATGAATTTATGGGGTGTTTAATATGTATTGAAAGTGGAATAATTGCGTGTAAGTTCAATGCGCGTCTATATACTGTGAGATTATCTTGCCAAAACTTTTAATAAAATTACTTTTAATTTTTTTTTTGTTACCTGTGCAGATTACACTAACACGAATCTCATATTACTGAGTGACACAGAATGCCTAATTACAAGTTTCCTGCTTTATCCGTACGGCAAGTGCCACTAACAGTTTTGCAGCTCCTGTGTAAAAGCCTTGACCTAGACCGCTGTCTTTCCTACTGCAGAATGCCGATCCCAAAGGATGAGCATTTTAAAGGGCGACAACTCCGTAAGGTCACCGAATGCAGCTTTCATTCTCGTCTAAATCACAAAATTTTGAAATTTTTTTAAGGATAATAAGGGACCAGCCCCTTTCATGAAGAGAAGAGGTAGCTTTGCGTAAGGTGGAAAGTGAAAAAGGTAGTTTCTCCGATGTTAAACTTTGCTTTTAAAACGAAATAGGTTATAGGCGACAAAAAGTGGAAGCGAAGAGGAACACGAAAAATGGAAAGATCATAATTTTGATGAAGAGAGTTGTGGATTTTTTGAGCTTACCGTATTCTCAGCAGAAGACTGAACAAACTAAGAAAACCCTCCATTATAACTGTTGGAAAATCTCCAGAGATTAAAACAGGTCATTTTTAATAAAATATTGACACAGCCTCTGTGCTTTACGTAGTGGATACGCCGAACTTTTTTGTCCTTAAGACTAGAATACCAGTACAGTGCAGACTTGAGACCTTCAGGGAGGGGGAACTCCATAGTGTAAGAAATTGTAGACTGGAGTTTTGTTTCTGCTTTCTTCACACGATTCTCTTAATAAACTTAATGCACTGTTCGTGACGGCTTCCACAAAAATTTGTAAAGCGTACGATATTTAATGAATAGCTGACAACAACACCTGCGTCCTGACTCTTGGTTAGAATGCTAACACCTGGGCATGCAAAGGGAGTTAGCTTGCGTGATAATTGTAGTACAGATTACATTCATAACACAGGGGCCCGAATCTACTCTCTGGATTTGTGAATTGATGCGTCATGTTGCTATACACTGTGTCTCAAACCAAAGGCGAGCGTCGAAGTGGAACGGAATTTGCGAATATCTCCGTAAGGAGTATTCATTCTGATGTGGTGTCCATGAACGAAGTGGTGTGCTGTTCTGTGTCGCACATTGCCTTTCGCGTTGTGGTGGAAAATTCTCATGTAATTAATCACAACGAAACGTAGGGGGAAAACAAGCAGCGGAATGCGAAATTTGAGGTTCTCACAGCCGTGATGTCGAAGTTTCATGTCTTATGGGATGTTACGCCATGATGTTCAGTGAGGATTTCCAGGTATTTCGAAGCGCAGCAGTGTCTTCCAAATGCTACCGTCCTCTACACCTTCGCAAGCGTGTGGAATAGATAGCTTACATTCCGTGGCTCAGTTCAGTGAACCTTAAGGTCTTCTCTCAGAGAACTGTACAAGAGGGGTCCCTGCAGGGGTCGCGATCCAAGACTGCGCCTCTCACACGTGCTATACACACTAGGTCCTTGGGGTTTTTCTTTTATTTGGCAGATGTTTACTCTTAGATATACAGTAACAATTCAGATTTATAGGTGGGCCGGCTAGCTCAGTCGATATAGTGACTGACTATGGGCTGGACGGTCCGAGATCGAATCTCGGTGGGGAAGAGATTTTCCTCCCGTTCAGACCGGCCCTGGGGCGCATCCAGCCTCCTGTACAACGGGTACCGGGTCTTTCCCGGGGGAAAAGTGCGGCCGGGGCACGCTGCTGACAACTCACCCTCTTCTAGTGCCGCAGTCATGGAGGAGTAGAGCTATAACTCTACCCACCCTCTGGGCCACACCGAGCCTGTAACGGGATCCCTTTACCTTTACCTTTTATTCAGATTTGTAACACATAAGAGAGTGTATTCACGGCACTTGCACGGACAGTTACTTGTCACTTTCTAATTGAAACTTTATGTTCAAATTGTCCAAAACTGACGTAGCACCCAAATTTGTGTCCATTCTCCTCCAACTGTCAAAAACGGTGCCTCCCCCCTCCCCCCTGCTCGCTCGCATCTTGCTACACTTCCGAAGTCAAATACTCCTTCCATTGTACTTGTACCACAATGATTCTATTTCCTTAAATTCAAATTCAGAGAAACCTCATAGGCCGAATTCAATTTTTTTGGAAAGCTAAACTTGATTGGTTGTGCTAATTTAACTAAGCCGACCCCAAACTTAAGATAAACGAACATTTTTGGGTGCTACCCAATGGCACTTTCTACTCAATGAATTATGCCCTCAACAGTGTCAAAGTCCCGGGTTTCAGTCAGAAACACCGAGCTGCAAAACTCCTATCAACTTGACAGCTGATGTTCTTCCCAGGCTCATGATTTGGATGCCCTAACTGCATTCATTCTCTTCCGCTGTTTCCGCTAGTTATGTTTACTTACAGCCAAAAGTACCCATTTCTAATTAGCTGACGTAAAAAGAGTTCACTTCAATGAATCCTATTAAGGATATGAACCTGAATCGCCGATCCATTTCAAGAATTGTACCTGAAAGGCCGGTAACAGAAACAAATACTGAATTCATGAAGGCTTCAAAGCTTACGGAACTCATCGCCAAATTACACTACTTTTGTACGGCATAATAATCAGCAAAATATTTCAAAGAACTGTTGTTGATCAGTTCTAAGATTGTATTATATATAGCTTCCGTTTAATGGTAACAACATTGAGAGTTACATACACGTATCAAGCCATGATATGCAGTTAAAGCTAACGTAATGTTCGAAGTAAATAGAAAGCTGCATTTTGTCCTAGATAAATACAGGCTGCATTTTGTCCTAGACTCTACTTAAGAGATTTTAAAACTTATTCCGGAATGTAATTCACACACGTTACTTTGGTGTGCACTAGTAGTACATTGTGTTTACTGCCTACAATTCCTCATGGCCCTTATTTCAGATATTCCTCAAAACTCTTGACGCATCTGACCGTCTCATCCTGCAGATTATATAGCCGTGATTTACACGGTACTTTATATGCCCGCGTCTTCACGCGTTATTGTTACCCATTCCTCCGTCCTCAAGAGGATAATAAACCACACACACACACACACACACAAAGGCATGCTATAACATCTGATGTTTGTTGGACCGTGAATCATTGTGATAGTTGAAGAATACAAAACCAACTAGACAGAACTTCCTACTTTTATTTTACTTCTTGGAGACTCAACATGTTTCGGGCATTAATATGCCCATCTTCAGGATTATGCGACTATATTGCTGAACTATCACATTGGCTGTTTCGTTCTTGGTTTGCTGTGTGTTGAAGTTTGGGTGCGGATCGGCTGGGGTGGTTTCCGGGTTGCCGGCTGAAGCTCAACTGGCACCCGGATACCACCCCAGCCGATCCGCACCCAAACTTCAACACACAGCAAACCAAGAACGAAACAGCCAATGTGATAGTTCAACAATATAGTCGCATACTCCTGAAGATGGGCATATTAATGCCCGAAACATGTTGAGTCTCCAAGAAGTAAAATAAAAGTAGGAAGTGACATCTAGTTGGTTTTGTATTCTTCAACTATGCTATAACATCTACAGCAAGTCTCCCAGTCGTGCAGTTTTGAGCAAAATATATAACGTTTACTTTCAGTGGCTACAGATCTGTCCGTTTCTGTGTGTACTGCAACATACGGCGAACCCTTGGAAGAATTTCAACACACGATAGAGTTAAATCCCAAAACCCGAATTTAAGCAAACAGTATTACACTCGTGCACGCTTTTCATCAATACTCGTACCTGTACTTTGAATTCATAATGACTTTCCTCACGTTCATATTCTCGATTCAACGATAGTTTTTGGGGGGTAATGGATTATTTAATAACCCGATAAAATAAGATAAATACTTTAAATAATTTAAATTCGTATCAATAACAGCCTTTACAGCAAATAACACAAAACAGTCAATCTTCTTTACGGTTACCACATTTGAGTTTCTGACAGCGGTGTGTCTGAGTATTCAAGCCCTGCGGGGTGTGATGAAGTGTCGACTGCTACACATGCACCGACGTTTCGAAAAAATTAGTGTCTTTATTTTAGGTCGAATCAACTTGGACTGCTTGACCGTAACGATGAAGGCTCTAAAATTCTTCGAAGCATCGAAAAATATTTACCCAGCAACACATCCTAATATTACAGAAGACTTCAATCTATATTATTATTATTATTATTATTATTATTTATTACTTACTTACTCTATGGTGCAGAGTACTTCTTAAGAAGCTAACTGGTTTGCAGCTAGTCAAGAAATTCCCCGCATTTCACGGAACCCGAAGGTTCATTAACGCACTCACAAGCGTCCGCCACCTGTCTCTATCCTGGGCCAGCCCAATC
>Ga0123357_10001124_pt1 | contig 27781 bp, 25 predicted proteins | sample TergutEmb28metaG_FD_89873 | JGI IMG/M metagenome (GOLD analysis project Ga0123357, IMG submission 89873) | Embiratermes neotenicus P4 segment gut microbial communities from Petit-Saut dam, French Guiana - Emb289 P4 | ecosystem: Host-associated > Arthropoda: Insects > Digestive system > Gut ...
TACAGTTTCACCGGGTTCAACCATAAAATAAGCACTTAAAATTAAGACATCACGTTTCTGGAACGGACTTTGTTTATAGGAAAAATCATTTTTATTTATAGCCGCGGCGGCGACTTCGAAATTTTCATTAAGAATTTCAACTTTGACCAATACATCCGAGATAGATTTATCGTAACACCGCGCGTTCATCCAGACCGCCCCGCCAACCGAACCGGGCATGCCCGCAAAAGACTGCATCCCGGACAACCCTTTGGCAGCCAGATTCCTTGCAAGGCCGTCTATGGAAGTTCCGGATAAAACTTTAACAGTTAAAACTTCTGCTGTTAAAGATTCTGCTTTTAAAGATTCTGCTGTAAGTTCGCAGCCTTCTTTTCTTTTGACCGCGTTTTCTGGTGCAGCCCCTGATATTTCTTCCCAAAAACCTGTATCCAGAACAATTCCCCGGATTCCCTTATCGGCAACAAGCAAGTTGGCGCCGCCTCCAAGGATAAAAACCGGAACCCCTTCTGCTTTAGCGGCTTTTAACATGGCCGCAGTCCAGTTAATAAAAATAGATTTTTCCGGCTTTACCCAAAGATCCGCAAGGCCTCCGGTCTTAAATGTAGTATGGCCGGCCATTGGTTCGTTAAATTCCGCAAGCCCGGCAAAAACTGCTGTTTCGTTGATTTTTTTAAAGAAACCGCGCAAATCCATTGAAATTGTTCAATCATCCAGTACAGTAACCTTGACAGCCCTGAACCGCTGCGCTTCGTCGCGCTTGCTCCGCTCCTCGTCTTCCTCAACCTGGTATTTAACCTTTACAAAAGGCTTTAATTCCGAAAAATCCCTGTTGGTTACCGTGCTGTAATGGAAAAAAATATTATTGCGTTCTTCGTCTTTAATAAACCCAAAACCGTTCTGGTTAAGGCTTACAATAATTGATTCAAATTCCTGAACCGCCGCATCTTTTTCCATATCACCGTTGTTTTCCGGCTGGCTGCTGTTAAAAGGCAAAAATTTATCCCAGATTTTTTCCGGGACAAAAAGTTCCCTTATAAAATCACTGTTTTCCTGATCAATTTTTTGGCTCATCAAAACCGGGAAAAAAACCTCGTCCAGCAGCTGCCTGGAAGTCCTGGTTTCAACGATGTCGCCGTTCTCGTTATGGTAAGAAAAATCCCAGCAAACCAGCATAACCTGGGTTCCAAGCGTATGCAGTTTCCTGACCAGGGGAACATAGTCCCCGTCGCCGGCGACCAGCACCAGGATATCAAAATGCTTATATATGGCAAGCTCGTAGGCTTCAAGGGCCAGCCAAACATCTATCCCTTTCTCTATAACCGTATTATTTTCTGAATATCTTAGCGGCAAATAATGGGAAACAATGTTTTCCCTCATTAAAATATCTTCAAAAACCCGCTCACTCTGGACTTTATCCCCCAGATCTTTGGCAGAAGACCGGCCTTTAAAATAATGAGCATCGATAATCTGGCAGCGCCTGATGTCAATCTGCGTCAAATCCGCAATTTCCCTGCGAATGTATTCATGGAGGCCGCTTATGCTAATACGGGATTTCCGCTCATGCTCGTATTTATAATAATTACTTACTTTATAAAAATAATAACCGTCATAAAAAATACCGATGCGGATCACGTCAAGAAGATTTTTTTCCATTAATTTACAGTATATAAAGAAAAGTTAAAAATGAAAAGGTAAAAAAGTGGTTAATGTGGAGAGTGGGGAGTGGCTAGTGGGGAGTGGGGAATGGGGAATGGGGAATGGGGAGTGGTTAAGTGGGGAGTGGTTAAGTGGGGAGTGGTTAAGTGGTTAAGTGGGGAGTGGTTGAGTGGTTGAGTGGTTGAGTGGTTCCTACTCCCTACTCCCTACTCCCTACTCCCCACTCCCTACTCCCTACTCCCCACATCGAGCAGCCCATAATAACATATGAGTATCCAGGAGCAGTTTCAAGCTTCAAAATCCTTTATAATTTCATCTTGCCCCATCCGGTCAAAATCATCAGGCACTTTTATGATGCCCTTTAAAAACCCAATTCGCTTCTGTGTTGATTGCTTCGGTGAATAAGGAATAACTTTAACCATGGGTTTACCTGCATTGGCAATAATAAACGATTCACCCCCGGCTGCTTTTTTTACCAATGCCGAAGCTGTGTTTTGGCTGCATGAATATTATATTGCTGCATTTCATCTCCTGAATTAAATTTAGTCCATAGACTTAGTTTCGTCAATGAATTTTTTTCAAATTAAAAATCAACTAACTTGACATCGGTGAGGTTACACAGTATAAAAATTTTACATAATAATATTATAATGATCACAGGAAAAACCTGGAAAAAAATGACTTCCAAAGAACTTGAATTTACTGTCTTCTGCATAGAAAACACCGCCGATTACCTTGGTTTTAAAGGCGACGAAGTATACAGGCTGCTGACAGAAAAAAGCGATATACTGGACAGCTATATTGTTCCCTGTTATGACTCTCTGCATACCCAGGGTAAGGAATATATAATAAACGATATAGTTGATTACATGCGCGAAAAAGATTTAATTCAGTGATCCTGTACCATGGTTCTTATACAGCGATCCGCAAACCCAACTTGTCGCATGCAAGGGAAACCACAGACTTTGGCAAAGGTTTTTATACCACGGCGATCCAATCGCAAGCGGAGAAATGGGCTGGGCGTTTTAAACTAAGACAAGGCTCAGGCGTTGTTACATCTTATGAAATCAATGAAGCGGAATTGATCAATGGAGTATCCGGAGTATCCGTTCTTGAATTCGATTCATATTCGTTGGAATGGCTGGACTTCATTATTAGTTGCCGGCAAGGTCAGCCAACAGCGGATTATGATTTAATTATTGGCGGCATTGCCAATGATGATGTCTTTAACACCCTGACTGTTTATTTGAGGGGTTATATAGAAAAAGCCGAGGCCATAAAACGCCTCCGGTACGAAAAACCAAATATTCAGTATTGCTTTAAAAAACAGGCAATCATGGATCAATATCTGGTATATCTAGGACATTCAGCATTATGAAAGCCGATAAAACCCTGCTTCAGTTTAAATACGACAGCGTAATTGAAGCTCTGGCCAAACAAAAAAATATTACCCTGCGGCAGGCTCTTGACCTGTTCTATAAATCCGGCGTTTACCACGAAATGCGCGAAGGAATTTCCGATATGCACTGCCGAAGCGATATCTACCTGGCAGAGGAAATCCTGAACGACCTCAATACCACATTAACTTGACCCGCAGACTGCAGCGATCCGGAGTATGTAAATTAATGTTTAATAATCAAAGAAACTACCGCCGGCAATAAAAAACACAGTCCGGCAGCCAAATTCGCGATAAAATTCGCCTTCATTTCCTCATTTTCATCAAGATCATCAAGGGGAGATGGTTCTTCTGACATAAAATCTGCCATCATAAACCTGAATTTGCGTTTTTTTTTGCCTTCTCTGTCACTTTTTTTGCCCAAAAAATTGAATTTAAGCCCGTCCAACCTTAGATAAGACACCCATGCGATTGCAAAAAACAGGATTCCGATGATAAAAAACGCGTATCCAAATATCGAAAAATAGCTGCTGACATTAACATACCTGTTCCACAGCAGGGCAAGAATCAGCCCTATTACAAACCGCGGGATTACTTTGTAAACAATCGGACGAATCAGTTTATGCATTAATACATCCATTATTAATGTATACCCTAATAAAATATTCTGGGGTCCTGTCATCAGACCAGTAGGTCGGTGGGAAACAGTGCCGCTTGATCGCGACCCTGCATTCCCACCGACACCCCATGTTAAATTTATGGGGGGCATACATTAATAATAGCAGAAATATAGGCCCAATTATTTATCATGGGGTGGCGGAGGCAAGGACGCCGTGCTGAAAGCATGGTGTACTTGGCCTCCGGCAGGACCCCAAAATAACTTATTAGGGCCTATATTTCTGTTTTGATAATTCTATTTAACAAAATATTAAAAATTTGAATTTATGACTAGCCAATTTTAACCTTGTGTATTAAAATATCCTCTAATGATTATAACCTACTAGGAGGAGTGATCAATGAAGAGATTTGCAAAGACAATTTTTATACTGATGCTGCTGGCAGGTATCACAGTCAGCGCATTCAGCAGCGGCGGAGCGGCAACAGCCCAGTCCAGCAGGGACAGCAACAGCATAAAAGAACTTGTTTACCCCCTGCTCCAGACGAGGGAATTGCTGACTTTTAACGTCCTCTACAGCCAGAGGGCAGAAGATTCTGAAAACCTGACCAACCTTACCGACGGACTTCTTCAGACTGACCCCTGGGGCAGCCTGCTCCCGGCCCTTGCCGAGAAATGGTCGTCAAATGACGGCGGCAAGACCTGGACATTCAATATCCGCAAGGGCGTAAAATGGGTTGATATGAACGGCAAACCCAAGGGCGACGTTACCGCCAATGATTGGGGCACCGCTCTCGAGTGGATTCTTAACTTCCACAAGAACGATTCCGCCAACACTTCAATGCCCAACGAACTGATCGCGGGCGCCAAGGCCTATTATGACTATACCAAAACATTGTCCCCTGCCGAAGGAAAGGCCCTCAAGGCAACAAAAGGTTCAAAATTCTTCGAAATGGTAGGGATTTCGATTCCGGATGATTACACCCTCGTTTATACCTGCGTTGCGCAGAAACCGTATTTCCCCACAGTTTGTCTTTACCAGTGCCTGTACCCCATGGCCCAGGGCATGATCGACGAACTCGGCGGTCCGGATGCCGTCAGAGCCATGAACAATACCAATATGTGGTACAACGGCTGCTATACAATGACATCCTATGTCCAGAATAACGAAAAAATATTCACTAAAAACCCGCTTTACTGGGACACAGCCAGCAGCAGGTTTGATACTGTAACCGTAAAAATGGTCGATTCAATCGATGTAGCGTACCAGCTTTACGTCTCCGGCGAAGTTGACTATGTACAGCTTTCAGAAAGCAATTTAAGCACAATCAACAACAACGCCAACCACCAGTTCCACAATTACCTGATCCCGGACCCCATGTCAAAGTATTCCTACCAGTTCCACTTTAATTACGACAAACGGAACAAGGACGGCACCCCGGACACCAACTGGAACACAGCCATTGCCAATACAGCCTTCCGCAGGGCCTGGTACTACGGTATTGACCTTACAAACTACTGGAGGCGGACAAACGCCATTACCCCCATGGCATGCGAAAACAACTTCTACACCATGGTCGGACTTGTTAATACATCCGACGGAACCGACTTTACCGAACTGGTAAGGCAGGAACTGGGTATGCCCAAGATGAACGGCGTAACACCGGCAAGGCTTGACAAGGCAAAATTCGCGACCTACAAAGCCCAGGCAATGAGGGAACTCACAGCTTTGGGTGTAAAATTCCCCGTAGTAGTTGACCACTATATCGCCGGCGCCAACCAGACCGCCCTTGATACAGCGACCATCCTCAAACAGATCTTTACCGATTGCTTCGGCGATGATTTTATCGTCCTTAACATCTGCACCTACGTTTCCAACCTCCGCAACGAAGTCATTAATCCCCGTCTGCAGTCCATCGCAATTAACGGCTGGGGCGCTGACTACGGTGATCCGCAGAACTACCTTGGACAGGAAACCTACCTCGACGATAACGCCTATTATTCAGCTACCTATTCAAATATCAACAGCATAACTGCTGAAACACCGGCGAACAAAGATTTAATCGCAATTTACAAGCAATATACCACCCTGGTAAAAGCAGCAGACGCCATTTCCACGGATTTGGACGCCCGTTACAAGGCATACGCCAAGGCGGAAGCCTTCATGCTGGACAACGCAATTGTCGTACCCTGCAATTATCAGGTTATGATGGCGCTTGGAAAAATTGACAATACCAGCAGAATGAAGGCCATGTACGGCATCCAGGACATGAAGTACAAGAACTGGAGAACCAATGTAAACGGTTATACAACCGCGGAAGCCGAACAGCTAAGACAAGTACATGATCAGGGCAGAAAGTAAACTTTGATTAAGTACACGTTAAAAAGACTGATACAATCACTTGTATCAGTCTTGATTATTGTTACTATTGTATTCCTGCTGATGAGGCTGCTCCCTACCGATTACTACTTCAATGAGGAGCAGTTAATCAAATTTACAGAGCAGCAGAAGAACGAGCAGCTTCTTGCGGCAGGATTACTTGACCCCATACCGGTGCAATTACTGCGGTTTTACGGCAATATAGCCCGTTTTGACTTTGGCACTTCCAGGCGTATACAGGACGGAGTTCCCGTTGTCAAATTAATCGGTACAAAATTTGGGGTTTCCATGAGACTCGGGCTCACCGCAATCGGCATTTCACTGGTATTGGGAATTTCCATAGGCATTATACAGGCCCGTTTCAAGAACAGAATACCTGACCACCTTGGAATGGCCTATACCATTTTTGTTAACGCAGTCCCGCCGCTGGTTTCTTATTCATTAATTTTAATTTTTGGCTCAAGGGTACTCAAATTTCCTTCCCTTTACTCGACCAGAAATCCGGGAATTTCAAGTGTTCTCCCCATAATATGCCTTTCACTGGCAAGTATAGCCTTTTGGGCCCTGTGGATCAGGCGTTATATGATCGACGAGATCAACAAAGATTACATAAAACTGGCCAAAATCAAGGGAATGTCTACCAGGGACATCATGGTCAGCCACATTCTGCGGAACGCTTTTGTCCCGCTTGCCCAATACCTGCCTGCCGCGCTGCTCATGACCATAAGCGGATCACTTTTGGCGGAACGGTTCTTTTCGGTGCCGGGCATGGGTCCGCTGCTTACAGACTCAATAAACCGCTACGATACAAATGTGGTTCAGACACTGGTGATTTTATATTCAGCCATGAGTATTATGGGTGTGTTTTTGGGCGACGTGCTTATGATGATAGTTGATCCCCGCATCACTTTAACCAAAAAAGCAGGTGTAAGATAGTGTCAGACACAGCGATTAATCCGGATCAAACAGGCAAAATCGAGAATGAAGACGATCTATTTGTCTTTGTTAAGTATTCTCCGGAAGCCGCCGAAAGGACAGGCTATTCAGACTACTCATACTGGAAATCGGTTTTTCAGCATTTTTTAAAGAAAAAATCTGCTGTTGTGCAGTCGTGTATTTTTATTTTACTGGTAATTTTTTCGTTTATCGCACTGGTTATCGGGAAATACGATTATCATCATCTAAGACCTGACTATTTGCAGCAGTTTATTAATCCCAACAACCAATACTGGTTTGGCACAGACAACATCGGAAGGGACTACTGGTGCCAGGTTTGGTATTCGACACAGACTTCGATTAAACTGGCGGCCCTTGTCGGCGCCGGCGAATGTGTTGTTGGCGTTATTATCGGCTGTCTTTGGGGTTATGTCCGTAAACTCGACCGTCTAATAACCGAAATTTACAATATCATCAACTCCATCCCGACAATTCTCTACATGACCCTAATCGCCCTGCTGGTGGGGAAAAGCTTTACAATTATGGCAGTTTCCCTGGTGTGCTTTGGCTGGCTGGTAATGGCAAGGAACGTACGGAACCTTGTGTTTATTTACCGGGACCGGGAATTTAACCTGGCCTCAAGGGCTCTTGGCACTCCAATATCCCGTATATTAATCAGAAATATAATTCCGCAGCTTATAAGCGTAATAATCCTGCGGCTTGCATTGTCAATTCCCGGAACCATTACCATGGAGACTACTTTGTCCTATCTGGGACTGGGACTTGATGTTAATACGCCGTCCCTGGGGATCCTGCTGCGGAACGCGCGAAGCTTCTTCCTCGATTACCCTTACCTGCTGGTTTTTCCGGCAATCATTGTTTCTTTGATCACAATCACATTCTATCTAGTAGGCAACGCGTTTTCGGATGCCTCCGATCCGCGCAACCATGTGTAGCAGCCGGGAGTAATCTTAAATGGCCACAGAACCTATTTTATCAGTCAGGGATTTGGAAATCCGGTTCAGCCTGCGCGGCCGCAAACTTACCGCAATCCGCAAATGCTCCATGGATCTGTTTGAAGGCGAAACCCTGGCAATAGTGGGCGAATCCGGCTGCGGAAAATCCGTTTTTACTAAATCTTTTATCGGAATGCTTGACGCCAACGGTTCCATAACCGGCGGTTCCATCATGTACAGGGGAACCGACATCTCAAAATATAAAACAGAAAAAGAATGGCTTACTATCCGCGGCGGTAAAATCGCCATGGTTATGCAGGACCCAATGACTTCGCTTAACCCGCTTAAAAAAATCGGCGTGCAGATAAAAGAAAGCATCGAACTCCACCAGGGCATGACCGGCGACAGCGCCAGACGCGAGGCTGTGGAAATGCTGCGTAAAGTCGGGATACCGGAACCGGAACGCCGCTACAACCAATATCCGCACGAGTTTTCCGGCGGCATGAGGCAGCGTGTTGTAATCGCTATTTCCATTGCCTGCCGCCCGGAAATCCTGATTTGCGACGAACCGACAACAGCTCTGGATGTTACGATCCAGGCCCAAATTCTGGACCTTATCAAGCGGCTCCAGTCCGAGCTGCACATGACTGTAATATACATAACCCACGATCTTGGAGTCGTAGCAAATGTAGCCGACCGTGTGGCTGTTATGTATGCCGGCCAAATAGTGGAATACGGACTTGTAAACGAGATTTATTACGATGCCTGGCACCCCTATACCTGGGCCCTGCTTTCTTCCCTGCCCCAGCTTGGCGTTAAAGGCGAAGAGCTCTCGTCCATTGAGGGCACTCCTCCCAATCTGTTTAATGTTATCAAGGGCGACGCATTTGCCCCGCGCAACAGACAGGCGCTGGCAATCGACTTTGTAAAAGAACCGCCATTCTTCGATATTACAGAAACCCACAAGGCAAAAACCTGGTATTTGGATCCGCGCTCGCCAAAAATCGAGCAGCCGGAAGTTATCCGCAATATGCGCGAAAAAATGAGAGTTAAGGGATAACAATATGGCAGACAGGGAAAAGTTAATCGAACTTAAGGACGTATCTGTCAAATTCGGTACAGGCAGAAAAGAATTTACAGCGGTAAAAAACGTTAGTTTTGATATATTTAAAAACGAAACCTTTTCGCTGGTAGGCGAATCCGGCTCGGGCAAAACAACCATTGGCCGGGCCATTCTGCGCATCAACCCGGTTTCCGGCGGCGAGATCTTTTTTAAAGGTCAAAAAATAAGCGGTAGGATAACAAGGACGCTGGATAAGGAAGTAATTCGCAAGTGCCAGATGATCTTCCAGGACCCCATGGCCTCACTAAACGAGAGGGCAAAAGTAGACTACATAGTATCAGAAGGCCTGTTTAATTTTCATCTTTACAAAGACAACAAAGATCGCATGGAAAAAGTTCAAAAAGTGCTCAGGGAAGTAGGTCTTTTACCCGAGTTTGCCTCGCGCTTCCCCCATGAGTTCTCCGGCGGCCAGCGCCAGCGGATAGGTGTTGCCAGAGCCCTTGTAATGGAACCGGAATTTATTATTGCAGACGAACCTATCTCGGCCCTGGATGTTTCCATACGCGCCCAGGTACTTAACCTGCTTAACCGCCTTAAAAAAGAAAGAAACCTGACCTACCTTTTTATTTCCCACGATCTGTCGGTAGTGCGCTTTATCTCCGACCGGATCGCGGTCATACGCAACGGTACAATTCTTGAGCTATCCGAGGCAGAAGAACTTTTTCACCGCCCGCTGCACCCGTATACCAGAGCCCTGCTTTCTGCGGTCTCCCAGCCAGATCCGGAAATAGAAAAAAAGAAAAAACTCTTTGTTTACGACCCTTCAATGCACGATTATTCAACCGACAAACCGGTCTGGGAAGAAGTATTTGACCATCACTTTGTATACGGAAATAAATCCGAACTTGACCAATACAGAAAATCATAATTTATCTGACTTTTAGCTAAACCGTCTACTTTTTTATAACCCACGACAATAGTATTGTTTTTTATAACCCCATCAATAGTATTATTTTTTATCATTTATAATTTATTACTCATAAATCATACATAAATTTACAAAAAATTTGTAAAATATCATACAATTCTGCCAATTTTTTATTTCGAAAATAAACTAACAATTACGTAATTCCTTATAATATAAGGAATTAAAAAAAATTCTCAAATTGGTTGAAAAGTTGGCACAAAATATGCTATATTATAGGTGTAAAGAAAAAGTAAACAAGATCAGGAGATACCTGATTATTAAAAAAAAAGTGGAGGCACTAAATGAAGAAGTTTTTATCTGCGTTAATTACCCTTTTTGCGGCAGCCGCTCTTGCGTTAACCGGCTGTTCATCCCCGGTAACCGGTAGTAATCCCGGTCATGACAACAACATAACAGACGAAATTGTTACAGACAACGGCAATACTGATAACGGCAATACTGACAATCCCTATTTCCCGGGCGGATTTGAGGATTTTATTAAGGACGCCATTGCCGAAGGTTCGCTGGCTGCCAACACCGTTGACTTTACCAGCTACAGCGATGTAATAACCGGCTATGAAACCATAACCGTTACCGATTGGGGCTACCGCGGCGACTTAGTCGACGGCCAGTGGCTCAACGGCCAAAAATTCGATGGTCAGTGGATCGCAGGCGGTGAATTTGTTGATGGTCAGTGGATCCAGGGTGTAAAATTTGAACACATCATTGTCGCGGCTGGCACAAAATCCGGTAATAAAGTTGTAAAATACCAGGGCGCTGATACTTACGATACCTATGATATTAAAACTGGAGACAATACAATTGGTTCTTTTACACTAACCAATAATGGTAAGAACGGTAATGAACGGACAATTGGCATGAATCTTACATTAACAGATTCTACTGTAGATTCTGCCCAAAAACTGGTTACAATACAGGTTGATACAACCACAACCGGTTCTTATACTTTCCACGGTGTGTATAGTGTTGGTAAGGACAAAAACGGTAAAGACTTAGGTTTAATCGGCAGCAGTGCTCCCGAATTTACGATTCTTTCCAACGAAGGCAATGTGAATTTCACAGTTACAATACAATCATGGGATGGTACCTGGGATTACACAGAAGTTGCTGACGGCGAACCCCTCTTTGTAAAAGACGGCAAAGTTTACATAATTGACGGCCAGACCATAATGGGAAATGACTACGAATATTACAATGACACCGCAATATTTGAACTGAACGGCGGCGGCAAAGAGATGTTCAAGTCCGGCGATACCTGCCTTACCAGGGACGATGATTTCTACGCTTTTTCCGAGGCCAGCCTGTTCGCCTTCAACAACGGCAGCGACAGGATATTCAAAGCCGATGACGGCACCTATTACTACGGCGGCGAAGATGTACAGTATATCGACCTTGGAAACCAGATCCTGGTTTTAAACAGCGATTCGGAATTCCACATTGTAGCCGGCGGGAACGAATTCAGCTCAGCTATAGTACTCGATACTGACAAACCGATTTACGATGTTATCCTTAACAAGAACTTCGACCTTGAAATCGCCTATAACGACGACGTGGTTGTAGTCGGTACTGGCAAAGTAACCTTTGACGGCGAAGAAACCCTGACCGTTGTCTACAATATCGACCCCTTCTTTGGTATGCTGTTGGATGGGTTAAACAACTGGTCCATGACCTGCAATAATGAAGCAGTTATTGACAACGGAGCCGCTCTGGCTTACGAGAAAGGCACTGCGATGACAATTAATACAGTGTTTGCCTTTGAAGTACAGGCCGATGATAACGCTGATGCAGGTATTGCGGAGTAATATCCCAATAATCAACAAGTAATTAAATTAACCGGGGCTGTCAAGGAGACGGCTCCGGTTTTTTTTTGCTGCAGAACAGGTATTTTATTGTTTGATCCCGGAAACAGCAATGCTTTGCACTATATATCGCTGGCAAAAAGCAAAAACCAGCGCCAGCGGGAAAATGGAAATCATGGATGCTGCAGAGGCCATTCCGGCGTGCCTGCTTACATTGTCGGCGCCGCCGGTCGAGAACATGGCCAACCCGACCTGTATCGTTGACAGATCGATTTTATTGATGATGATCATCGGCCACAGCAGATCGTTCCAAACATCAAGCACATTAAGTACAACCATGGTTGCCAGCATTGCGCCGACCAGCGGGAAATATATCTGGAAGTAAATACGCAGTCTGGAAGCGCCGTCAATATATGCCGATTCCATCAGATCGTTTGGCAGATCGTCAAAGGCCTTTTTAAGCAAAAAAATAAAAAAGGCGCTGGTCATAAGACCCGGGAAAATAATACCCAGATAATTGTTGCTTAAGTGCCAGGAACGCATAAGCATGAATATTGGCAGGATTTTGGTTTCAAACGGAACCATCATGCTGGACATGATTGCCAGCAGTATAAATGCCTTTAATAGAAAACGCCCTTTGGAAAAGGCAAAGCCGGCCAGCGGGATTAAAAATAAATGCAGCCCGGCGCTGAGCAGGGTCACAATGACGGTATTTTTAATAAAGACCAGAATTCGCATATTTTTAATGACAAGCTGGTAGTTAAAAAACGAAGGGTGATCCGGAATAAACCTGGGCGGTATCGGCAGTTCGTAAGAATTTATCTTGTTAAAACTTGCGGACAGCACCCAGATTATGGGTACCAGAATGACAATTGCGCAAATGACAAGGACTATATAGTAAAGAACCTTATAATATTCAAAATGCCTTAATCTGCCGGCGGCCATATCAGAACCTCCCCCGTAATTTTTTGGGCGTTCCGGTATCGCCGCGTTCTGTCAGCGCGAAGTTGATCGCGGTAAGACACAAAATGATAAGGAAAAGCGTAATGGAAGCCGCGGAACCAACACCAAGATCCTTGGAGAATGTTGTTGAAAATGATTTACGGTAAATGTAGAGTATTATCGTCATCAGGGACTGCCCCGGATCACCCAGTTCCCTGCCGACCGCATAAACATCGGTAAAACGTTTTAATAAATTGATCGATGTGGTAATGTATACAAATGTAAGCGTATTCTTCATGCTGGGCAGGGTTATATGCCAAATTTTGTGCGCTTCGTTTGCGCCGTCTATTGAAGCCGCTTCGTAAAATTCAACCGGGACGCTCTGCAGCCCGGCAAAAAACAGAATTACATTATAACCCAGGCCCCTCCAAATGTGCATTAACACTACGGATTCGCGGGCCATGCGCGGACTGGTAAGCCACCCCTGCGGCGGAATATGGAAAAGTCCGATAAAATAATTCATAATGCCGCCCGGTTCCGCATTAAAAATAAACTTGAAAATATATGCAACAGAAACCATGGACATGATAAGCGGCAATAAAAAAAGAACCTTAAAAAACGACTGGCCGAACTTTATCCGGTTGAGCATTACCGCAATGATAAATGCGAGCGGGAGGTTAAGCAGAATGCCCAGAATACCCATGTATACGGTATTTTTAATGGACAGGATAAACTGGGGATCGGTAAACAGGATCTCATAATTAACAAGCCGTATATAAGTTCCCCTGTTATTTTCGAAGGACATCAGGAAAGTCCGCACAAGGGGGTAAAAATTGAACATAATAACCCCAAAAATCGGGATTAATATGAATAGATACCAGCTCCATTCACGCCTTAAGGTTCGTCCAAGGTTTAAGAAATATATGTTCATTGCCAATTTACCTGCCGTTACAATTTACATGCCGTTATATAAAAAAATCGGATTTCCCCCGTGAACAACCGGAGGAAACCCGATTTGATTATCAATAGCCAAGCTGTTTGAGCTTGTTGTCAATCCAGGTATTTACACCGTTATAGAATGTAGTCCTTGCCTCGGCCGCGGTAAGTTTGCCTACAAACACATTGCTGAAAATTCCGCGGATTGTGTCCCTCCAGTACCAGTAATCATCGGTAATAAAAGTGCCTGTAAGGCGATCCTGGTAACGCTGGACAGTAAAATCATCCTTCATGATATCCAAACCGCTTGTATCCATAAGTGCGGGAACATTGCCGAATGAATAATTGGCGGAGATTAGATTAAGCACATCCTTATCCAGGCAGATTGTTTTGAGAACTTCCCATGCGAGCTGCGGATCCCTGGCAGTTTTTGTAACAGCCAGTTTGTGCAGTTCCGGAAATGATGTTGCGCCGGTTCCGGTTCTGGGCAGCAGCACCGGTATAAACCTGTCGGTCACCGACTTGTCGCCTGCCGCTTTATAATTGTACAGGACCTGGGTCCTTGATGTGTCGAGCATAATACCGATATTGTTGTCCTGGGTGTAGAAACGCTCGGAGCCTGTCTCATTGGTCACGCCGGCCGGAGCGCATTTTATCATGTCCAGCAGGAACTGGAAGTAATCCAGAACAGTCTGGCTGTCTTTTATATAATCAACATCCTTTGCCCTGTCCAGTTTGCGCAGGTCCATGTCCGGAATGCTGATTGAATGGTACATATTGGAACCAACGCCCAGCCATTCACTCCAGCGGGCTACCAGGTAAATACCGTAGTTGTCCTGGCCTGTAACCGGATTCTTGCCGGTCATCTTCTGCGCCGCGTTTTTTATTTCTTCAAATGTAGGCTTCATTGAAAGGGGCTGTACTCCCCACTGTTTAAAAAGCAGCGAGTCGTAAACTATATAATATGCGCTCGCGTCATAGGGCAGACCGTAAATGGCGCCGGTAAATTCCGGATAATCAAAGGTGCCGTACCTGGTGTATTTTTGTGCTCCGGGCGTAAAAGTCTTGTTAAAGGCCGCTTCGTTAAAACTCGGGTCCTTTGCCATAAAATCCCTATGATCCACAAACCACGTGGGCGCCTGGACCTGGTTGGTATACCAGCCGATATCAGCGTCGCCGGCCAGAATGGTAGTTTCCATTTTCTGGATCCAGTTGTCCGAAGGTATCATAACAAATTCGATATTAACGCCGGGAAGCTTTTTCTCAAGCATGTCCTTTAACGCATAATTACCCTTGTAGGTAATGCCGCTTATTGGATCAATCCGGTCATCCGGGCTTAGATCAAGCCAGGCAACCCGTACTGTACCCCTGTTTGCTGCCTGGTTCGGCGCTGCTGTCTGTCCGCTTCCTCCTGCAAATACCAGCGAACATGCCATTACGGCCATGATTGAAAAGACGGCGATCTTTTTCATGTGTTTCTCCTCCAATTTCAAAATATAAAATTCATATAAATAATGAATTCATTTTTGGTATAATGAATTCATAACATTGAAAATGCATATTGTCAATAATATTGACAATAATTTTTTTTTAAATTAATGTATATTTTAGCTAATGGATTAATATTGTGAATGCATTTATTTTTTTTTGTATTCACGTTCTAAAAATATTGGCTTTCCGGGAATAAATTTTAAATGGCAATAAATAAAGGTTTTTAAATAGATGAATATTACATTGGACAGCATAAAATATGAAACACCGCAAAAAGACGTAATACTGGAGATATACGAAGACCTCAAGAGCCGTATTATGCGGCGGGAATTGCCGCCGGATATAAAAATTAATCAAAACCAGATAGCCAGCGAACTTGGCGTAAGCCGGACACCGGTTGTCAACGCCCTGCATATGTTAAAATCGGGCGGATTGATCGATAACATCCCAAACCGGGGGTTTTATGTCCATAAAGCCTCTCTGCAGGAGACCGTAGAACTTTATGAACTGCGGCAGGCTGTGGAAATGGTGGCTGCAGGCAATACTGCCGAATATGCCAAAATGGAAGATATACAGCAGTTTAAAGATGCTTTTTTACCTTTTTTACAGGCAAAAGAAATAAATATTACAGATTATGAGAAAGTAGACCGCAATTTCCACAGCAGGCTTATCGAATTGTCACAAAACCATGTACTTCAAAGGGTCAACCAGACGATTCTGCTGCTGCCAAAAGCATTTTCATTCGGACTTTTACGCAGTCCCAAATCCACCCTTATGGGGCACCTTAATATTGTGGACGCGCTTATGCGGCGTGATATAAGGCAGGCGCAGATTTTGACCCAGGAGCATCTTGGTTTATCATTGAAAGTCTTAAAAGACGCCTGCGAAGGCCTGGTAAAAATCGGCATGGATCCGCGTAAAATCGCGGTAACAGATGTTGAACTCGAAATCAAATAACCGGGAGAACAAACCGAATGGGAAAAAATGCATTTACTGTCCGCGGAAATAAAACATACCTTAATGAAAAACCAGTCCTGGTCCGGGGGCTGCGCTGTTCCAACGGTCTTTATTCCGAAAAGGCCGCAGCAGAGCTGATCAACAACCTGGGTGTTTACGCATCCGCCGGTTTAAACGCGATAAGTGTCTTTTTTATGGGCAACAGGTATGGGAATGTAAAAGGTTATCGCAGGGACGCGGCTCTGGAACCTGTTTACGCGGAGAGAATGGCGCATATTATCAAAGCGGCGGATGATCTGGGAATAATTGTACTTGTCGGCTGCCTTTACTGGGAGGAGTCGCAGGCAAAGTGGACAGACTGGACACAAAGGGAAGCTAATCTGGCGGCTGCCAATACCGGCGACTGGCTGCGCAGCATGGATTTTAACAATGTTTTTATCGATGTTGACAATGAGGGAATGGCAAGGGCCAGGGCCGGTTTTGACACAAGAGAATTGATTTTGGCCGCCAAATCCGGCGGTGCCTCCTGCCCGGTCGCTTCAAATTACATCGGCCCCGCACCGGAGGAAGCCGACCTCTGTATTCATTTTTCCCATTTTAATAAAAATAAACCATACATCGAAACAGAGGGTGTCCCGGAGAATGCGCCCGGAGCCTACTGGAACAGGTACAGCAAACAGGATTCCAAAATCTGCAATTACGGCACAAGCGATTACCAAAACTACATAAACATCGGAGTATACACTCCGGAAATGAAGGAAGATCAGATAAAACGCAGCAATACGCATTTTGACCGCGGAGACGGTTATATGCTGGCATCCACGTGGCTGCAGGCAGCAGCTCCGTACGGGCCCAATCATAACCCGGGCGGCAACGGCAGTGCGGACAATCCCGGCATAGCATGGTGGCTTGATTATACAAAAAAACGTTTTGGAGATAAAAAATGAACCGGCTTGCGATAATATCAAGTTTTTTGGGAGCGGCAAAAAACCGCTATATGACATACCAGGAAGAGCGTCCGCTGGAAGAAAAATTCAGGCTGGCCTCCCAAATTAACAATATATCCGGCTTTGAACTGTGCTACCCTGCGGATTTCGAAAATTACGCCAATCTGACGGCATTGCTCGCGCAGTATAAAATGGGGATAAGCGCAATCAATTTTCGATCGCGGCGGACGGGAAAATGGCAGCGCGGTTCCTTTAGCTCGGCACTGGAAAGCGAGCAGAAAGAAGTTACCGGGGAATTAAAAAAAGCCATGGATCTGGCGGAGAAGCTTGGCTGCGGCCGCATTACCACCTGTCCGTTAAACGAAGGGCACGATTATATATTTGAAATGGATTATTTTAGGGCGTACGACTCAATGGAAAAGACAATTGGTGAAGCAGCGTCGCATAACAAAAATATCAGAATATCCATAGAGTATAAACTGAACGATCCCCGGGCGCGCTGTCTTTTGGGAGGCGCAGGCGAGACACTGGCATTTTGCCAAAAGCTGGGACTTGATAACGTGGGCGTTACCCTGGACACCGGACACGCCATACAGGCCGGTGAGCGGCCGGCCCAATCGGCTGTAATGCTGGCGCGTGCAGGCAAACTGTTTTATGTCCACCTCAACGACAACGATAAACTGTGGGATTGGGATATGATTCCGGGATCATATAATTTTTGGGACTTTATCGAATTTTTTTATTACCTCGAAAAAATCGGGTACAATGACTGGATGTCATATGATATTTTTCCCAAAGAAATCGATATGGTTGAAAATTTTAATGCCGCCACAGAAATTACCAGGAGGCTGCAGACGCAGGCGGCAAAACTGGATTCACAAAAAATTGAAAAAATACTGGATAACCGCAACCCCGCAAAAAGTGTAATGTACATGTATGACGCAATATTCGGCAGCGATGATTTTACTGCGCCTTTATACTGAGGCATCTTTATGAACCAAAATCCAGAAATTCCCAATAATCAGATTAATAAAATCGGACAAATAGGACTGGGTAGTTACGCGTTCAGGTACGCTGCCAGGAAAAAAGAAAACCCGATGGACGCCATAACTTTTATCGAAGAGACAGCGCGTCTTGGCCTTAAACGCGCCCTAATCTGCGAAAACCTCAATTACTGCGATCGCGGCGATGATTACTTTCAAAGGCTTGCCGAAACAGCCGCGCGGCTGGGAGTCACGGTGGATGTAGGGATGAGGGGCTGTTCTGCTATAAGCATTGAAAAGCACATTCAGATAGCACGGATTCTCGGCGCCAAAAATATCAGAACAGTCCCGGGTGAATATTCGGAGACCCTGCCCAAAAAATGCGCAGAAATAAAAAATAAAGCCCTGGGCTCCATAAAATCTGTTCTGGACAAACTTGAGAAATACGATCTGTACTTCGGGCTGGAGAACCACTTTGATTTAACAGCAGCCGATCTGGCTGATTTGGTAACACGGATAAACAGCAGTCATGTCGGTTTTATTTATGACACAACCAACTGTATCGGATTGATCGAAAAGCCCCTTGATGTACTGCAGTTAATGAAGAACAAGCTTTTTTCTGTACATTTAAAGGATTATGAATGTTATAAAACCGACGGCGGGTATTTTTTTGCCGGAGTTGATTTGGGCAAAGGTTCCCTTGATATCCATGCGGTAATACAGACCGTTCTGGCATCGGCCCCGGCCGCGAGTTTTATCGTTGAGTATGCCATAAATCCCCCGCCTGGTTTGGGCGAAGAAGAACTTCTTGCCTGGGAGCGGGAGCGCGCCGCTGTGAATATAGCAGCGATGACTAAGGCCGCCGGATTATAGAACAACCGCGAATATAAAGCAGCCGCAGGATTATAGAGCGGCTGCCCCGTTCCCATTATTGATTTAATTCCCGATATACCTTAGATTACAAACAGATGTTAAAGCTATATAACACCCTGGGCCGCGAACTTCAAGATTTTAAACCTATAACACCGGGAAAAGTCGGATTCTACGGCTGCGGACTTACAGTTTATAATTACGCTCATATCGGCAACCTAAGAGCCTATGTTACCCATGACATACTTACCAGGACTCTAAGACGCATGGGGTACGATGTTACCCATGTAATGAATATTACAGACGTGGGCCATTTATCTGATGACGCTGACAGCGGCGACGATAAAATGGTCCGTTCGGCGGAAGAACGGGGAAAGTCGGTCCTGGAAATAGCGGAATTTTATACGCAGGCTTTTTATTCAGATATGGAAAAGCTCAATATTGCAAAACCTGCGATAATTTGCAAAGCTACCGAACATGTGCCGCAGATGATTGAACTTATCAAACGTATTGAGGCAAACGGTTTTACATATTCTGCCGGCGGTAATTTATATTTTGACATTTCAAAGTTCCCGCATTACGGTGATCTGGCCATGCTGCACATGGATGAGCTTAAGGCCGGCGCCCGCATTGCAAAAGACGCCAACAAAAGGAACCCGGCTGATTTTGTCCTCTGGTTTACAAAAAGCAAATTCGAAAACCAGGCCCTGGTTTGGGACAGCCCCTGGGGCCGGGGTTATCCAGGCTGGCATATTGAATGCTCGGCCATGAGCATGAAGTACCTTGGCGAACATTTTGATATTCACGCGGGGGGAGTTGATCACATTCCCATTCACCATACCAACGAAATCGCCCAAAGCGAAGCTGCTACAGGCCGGCATCCCTGGGTAAATTATTGGCTGCATAATGAGTTCCTTATAATGGAAAAAGGCAAGATGTCCAAATCCGCAGGTGATTTTATTACACTAAAGGATTTGATTGACAGGGGTTTTGACCCTATGGATTACAGGTATTTTCTGCTTGGCGGACATTACAGGAGCCAGCTGCAGTTTTCCTGGGCAGCAATGGAAGGCGCCAGGAATGCCAGGAAATCCCTTACAGAAAAAATCGCCGCGATGGCGCAAAAGGTTCCCGATTTTCTTGAGGACAGAAAACCGCCGCTTGTGTTCGAGAGTACGGAAAATTATCTGGAAGCCTTTAACAGGGCTATGGAAGAAGATTTATCGACACCCAGGGCCCTGGCCGAATTATGGGGGCTTTTACGGGAGAATTCTTCTGTTCCGGGCGACACAACAGTATCGGAGTCAAAGATTACCGGTATCCTTACAGCCGTACTTGATATGGACAGGGTACTGGGATTGAATCTGGAAAAGATTCTTAAAAAAAGCGAAAAACAGGAAGATAAGGCGCTATCCGCGGAAGTTGAAGCTCTGGTTCTGGAAAGGACAGAAGCCAAAAAAGCAAAAAACTACGCAAAGGCTGACGAAATCCGGAACAAATTAAACAAAATGGGTATAATTTTAACGGATTCGCCTGCAGGAACAACATGGAAGCTTAACGGTTAACGCGGCTTAAGGTGTAACAAGTAAGGATTTATATTGTTATTAAATATGAAAAACGATGCGGCAAATGGGGAGTTTCAGAAGTTATATAAAACTGTATTCCCCATACTTTTTAGGGTAGCATACCGCATTGCGGGAAGCGAGGAAGCCGCAGAGGATCTTTGTCAGGAATCTTTCTTTCGCCTTTATGAGAAGAAAATGGTTTTCCCCAATCCGGAGGAAGCCAAATACTGGCTGATAAGGGTAGTCAAGAACGCCGCCCTCAATTATGCCAAGCGGAAGATGAGGGAGCGGAAGGCTTACCAGAAGGCGTTCAGGGAAGATACCAGGGTAGAGGAGACAGGAGAAAACCTGCTTCTTAAAAAAGAAACCCGCAGTGAAGTTCTTAAAGCAATGGAACAGCTGCCGGAAAATTTAAAAACAGTTCTTATACTTAAGGAATATGCTGAGTTAAATTATAAGGAGATAGGACGGGCCCTTGGCATAAGCGAGGGGAACGTCAAAGTAAGAGTGTTCCGGGCCCGCGAAAGATTGGCTGGTCTTCTAACGGAGGATGATTCGAATGTGTCCTGATCGTCAGATTCTTTCTCTCTACGTTGATGATGAACTTCCTTCTCCATGGAAGGAGAAATTTGAGGCTCATCTGGTCTCCTGTATTGACTGCAATGTCCGGATGGGAAATTATAAAAAACTCCGAACTGTTATGCAGGAAGACTTTATCGATGTGCCTGCGGGTATGGAATCCCGTATCTGGGAAAAAGTTTCTGCCGGCAATGGTGTATGGCCGGTATTCAGTGATTTAAAAATCCGGGATATTGGCCTAAACAGCAAAGAAGATACCCGCAGCCGTTCCTTCTGGAACCGTTCGGTTTCGCTGCCGATTCCGGCTGCGGCCGCGGCGGCCGCTGTCCTGGTTCTGGCAGCTTTTTTGGCTGTCCAGAGCGTCCGCTCTCCCCGCAGCGCAGTAATCCCCGATACTAACGCAATAGCAGGTCTTGGTTCAGATGCCAACATGCTTCCTATGTCGGACATAAATGATGTACTTCAGTATTTATCAAAGGAAGATAACTCAAATTACCTTACAATAGAGCTCCCGCAAACAAGAAATTTCTCCAGCACAGGCGACCCGGCATTGATTAAAGCAGCGGATTATTCAAGGAGTAACACGATCCGATGATTACCAGGCATTATTGGGTATTGTTCGGGAGTGTTTTTTTTCTTGTTTTGCGGACAGCGGCGGGCGCGCAGGAAACGCCTTCGCTGGACAATATCCCGCAGGGAATGCGTGACCGGGCCATTGTAATGGAAATTGCGACCCGCGTTGTGGAGCAGAATGAACAGGTTGTCTGGGATTCAGAAAACACCCGCGTAACCATACCGGGAAAAGCGGTTGGGCTTAAGCTGGTCGGGACCAATATTGTAATCGTTGTACAGTTTACCCCATATATACGGCCCAGGGGCGAAAATTTTTTGGTAGCCCAGGGCCAGATTTGGATTCATATACCGGACTCCGGAATGAGTTTTCATACCAGTATAGAAACCATTCCGATGGATTTTAACGAAAAGATTTTTTTCTTCCCCCTCGGCACTGACGGATCCGGTCAGGACGGATCCCAGGGAAAAGCGGATTCTGATGACTCGGTAAACCAGGCCCAGATCGAAATGCAGATTGTTGTTTATCCTTATTCACAGGATTCGTTCAGCAGGGATTCCCCTGACAGGGACTCGTCTGACAGGAATTCATCAGACAGGGATTCAACTGACAACTCCGGAGCGAGAAGAAGCCGTCAATGAGCAGCCAATGATTGGTATGAATCGAATTAAGCAAATCCTTTTTTTTTTCCCTGCCGTATTTCTCCTTTTAATCCTTGCAGGCGCTCTAACAGGCTGCGTTGAAAAAATTCCGGTAATTGATTCCATCGATCCGCGTATAGGCAACATGGGGGATGATTTAACAATTAACGGCGCACACTTTGGCAAAGATCAAAATGAATCTTATATAACCATTGCCGGCGCTCCCCCTACCCTGTCATCGTATAAAGAATGGAGCGATGATAAAATTGTCCTTACAATTCCGGAGTTCGCCGAACCTGGCCTGATCTATGTACACAGGGAAGGCAGGATCAGCAATCCTGTTCTTTTTGCCAACAGGGCTACCATACCGGCAACCGTCCAGACAGACGAATTGTATTACGAACCCAGAATTACGTCGGTGGAACCAAAGTCGGCCGCGATAGGATCGCTGATTACCATAACAGGAGTTAACTTTGGCACTTCGCGCGAGAACTCAGGCGTTTGGTTTGCTTGGGACGCGGAGTCCGCGCCTTCCGCGCCCGCGGACCGCCGTACTGCGGACGGGGTCGAAGTTTTTGATACTGAATTCGGATACGATCTCTGGAGCGAAAGGGAAATCCGGGTAAGGGTTCCTGACGGCGCAGTAAGCGGGAATATTGAGATCCGGACTCCCAGGGGAAATTCCCGTCCCATTTATTATGAAATAACCGGTAAACCCGGGACCAAGACATTCAAGGATAAAAGAAGTTATACACTTTCATATTCGGCTGATATTAAAGTCCAGGACGCCGCGATCCCAAACTCGCTGTACATTTGGTTCCCAAAACCGCAGCCGTCGGCTGCGCAGAAGAATATTCAGCTTTTATCCCGCAACACAGAGCCGTATGTGGAAAATTACCGGGGAACCTCACTTTACCAGTTTAATGACCTGCTGCCGGGAGTTTCAAAACAAATCAATGTTTCCCAGGTAATCGATGTGTATACGGTGGAAACAAGTGTACGGGCCGCCTCTGTTAAAGACGGGACCGGTCCGATACAGACCGTATATACAATTTCGTCTTCATTGATACCGTCTGACGACAGTAAAATAATGGCACAGAGTACCGCAATAATCGGACGCGAAAAAAATCCCTACACAAAAGCAAAACTAATATACGACTGGATGCAGAAAAATATCAAAATCCAGGCCGAATCAATGAACGGCGGCGCGCTGGATGCTCTTGACGAAAAAAATGCCGACAACTACAGGGCAAGCCTGCTCTTCTGCGCGCTGGCCAGAGCGGCCGGAGTCCCTGCCCTGCCGGTTTCCGGTATTCTGGTAAACCGCGTTCAGGGAACTACCAGGCATTTTTGGGCCGAATTCTGGATTGATTCCTTTGGCTGGATTCCGGTAGACCCTGCGCTGGGAGCCGGAGCTGCGCCGCCGGATTTTATGCTCAGGGATGATCACCTGGCTTATTACTTTGGAAGCTGCGACAACCAGCATATTGCTTTTTCCAGGGGACAGATAATGCTGTCTCAGATGGATCCCAAAGGCAGGATTACGGGCCGGGTAAGGGAATTTTCAATGCAGAATATTTGGGAAGAAGCCACAGGCGGACTGGAGTCCTATTCTTCGTTATGGAGTGATGTTACAATAACCGGAGTATACGCACAGTAGTGCGTTCGAACAACGGTTCGGCACAGTAGGAGTAATTAATGATCACAGTAATATCGCTTGGGGGCTCCATAGTCGCTCCGGACAAGGTTGACGAAGATTTTTTAAAAAATTTTGTTTTATTGATAAAAGAATTCCTGCAAAAAGATGAAAAACAAAGGTTTATCCTGATCATTGGCGGCGGAAGTCCGGCCCGAGACTGGCAAAAGGCCTACAGGAATATCTGCGCCATGACATCCGCACAATCAAGCGACGAGCAGGCGGACTGGATCGGAATAATGGCTACCAGGCTTAACGCGCGGCTTGTAAAAGCGGCAATGGGAGAATGGTGCGCCCAGGAAGTTGTCACCGATCCCACCAGGGTTGAACCGTTGATCGGAAGAGTCCTGGTCGCCTCGGGCTGGAAACCAGGTTTTTCAACCGATTACGATGCCGTGCTTCTGGCTGAACGTTTTAATGCGGATTGTGTAATAAACCTGTCGAATATAGCCAAGGTCTATACCGACGATCCAAAAAAAAATCCGGACGCTGTTCCCATAGACACAATTACCTGGCATGATTTTTGCAAACTGGTGGGAGACGAATGGGTTCCGGGGAAAAATGCTCCGTTCGATCCGGTAGCCAGCCGCCATGCCTGGAAAATAGGACTAAAAGTAATCTGCGCAGCCGGGAAAGATTTGGACAATCTGCGGAATATTTTGTCCGGCGGACACTTTACGGGAACCATTATTTCATAATATGCTGTTAATTAATGTCTGTCCATAATGTGGACACATTATGGACAGACTACCTTGAATACCGTATTTTCGTAGCCTTAAGGCGAGAAAATACAAAGTTTGTCTGCAAAGTAACCGACTTTGTAGACAAACACTAATTAATTACCAGTAAAAGGAAGGAGCACATTTAATGGATATTTCCGTTCTGCAAAAAACCCGCTATGAATATAAGCCCAAATTACCGGCAGGCATAGCCGGAGACATCAACGCCATAAAAATTGAAATCGGTAAACCTACGGAATCCATTTCGGACCATAAAGCCCTAAAGGAAGTATTTAAACATACTTACGGCAAGCCGCTTGCTGTTTTTTCCAAAGGGAACGGCAGCCATTCAGGCGAGTACAAGGTCGGAGTCATATTGTCAGGCGGGCAGGCGCCGGGCGGCCACAATGTAATCGCCGGACTTTACGACGGATTAAAAAAGGGAAACCCCGGATCGAAACTTTACGGATTTTTGGGCGGGCCCAGCGGCCTTATTGATAACAAAACCGTATTGTTTACAGGCGAAATTATCGACGCGTACAGAAATACCGGCGGCTTTGACATAATCGGTTCCGGGAGAACCAAAATCGAAACACCGGAGCAGTTCGAAGCTTCCCTTGAAACAACAAAAAAACTCGGCCTTGACGCTGTGGTAATTATCGGGGGCGATGATTCGAATACCAACGCGGCCCTTCTTGCGGAATATTTTATGGAAAAGGGATCAAAGGTCCAGGTAATCGGCTGCCCCAAAACAATAGACGGTGACTTAAAAAATGAACATATCGAAACGTCATTTGGTTTTGACACGGCCTGCAAGACCTACAGCGAACTTATCGGGAATATCGCGCGGGACGCAAACAGCGCCAAAAAATACTGGCACTTTATCAAACTGATGGGAAGGGCCGCCAGCCATATTGCCCTGGAATGTGCCCTGCAGACCCAGCCCAATGTCTGCCTGATTTCCGAGGAAGTAGAAAAAAAGCAAATGTCCTTAAGCCAGATCGTGGAATCGATCTGCGTTTCCATATGTAAACGCGCGGAAAACAAGGACAACTTCGGAGTCATTCTGATTCCGGAGGGACTGGTTGAATTTATTCCGGAGATAAAAAAACTAATCCAGGAAATCAATGACGTTGTCGCAAAACACACAGAAGAATTTTCAAACCTAAGTTCGTATATTGATCAGCAGTACTGGCTTTCCCGCGTGATTTCGCACGAATCATATAACGTGCTGCTGACTCTGCCGCCGGAGTTCGCCAGGGGGCTGCTGGCCGACCGCGATCCCCACGGCAATGTCCAGGTATCCCTTATAGAAACCGAAAAACTGCTTATGCAGCTGGTGGAAAAACGGCTAAACAAGCTCAAGGATGAAGGTGTTTACAAAGGCAAATTCAGTTCGCTGGGGCACTTCTTTGGATACGAGGGCCGCTGCGCTTTCCCGTCGAATTTTGACGCGGACTATTGCTACTCGCTGGGGTTCAACGCTTTTTTGCTGATCGCTTCCGGCCTGACAGGCTACCTGTCCAGCATTAAAAACCTGACCGCTCCCGCTTCTGAATGGATTGCCGGCGGAGTGCCGCTGACTATGATGATGAATATGGAACAGCGCCATGGTCTAAAAAAACCGGTAATTAAAAAAGCCCTGGTTGATTTGGAAGGCAGGCCCTTTAAAACTTTTGATTTAAAAAGGGATATATGGGCGGTTAAGACATGTTTCCTGTATCCGGGTTCCATTCAGTATTTTGGCCCTCCTGAAGTCTGCGATATCCCGTCGAAAACAATTGCCCTGGAGCACAATAAGGTAATTTAAGAAGCTGATTTTTAAAGGGAAATCTTAAAATGTATAATAAAAAGGCTGAATTTTTATTTTTTGCTCCGGTTTTGTTTTTGACAGCAATGACGGCTTTTGGCCAGCCGTCATTTGCTGCTGCCCCGGCGGTAACACCGGCGGCAAACGCCGCTCAGGACAATTCTGCACAAAATAATACCGGTCTGCCGCTTAAGCGTCTTGCACTGTTTTCATCGGGCGTAGGGTTTTTTCAGCATTCCGGGAATATTACAGGTACAGCGGATTCTCCTTTTGAGATTACCCTGCCCTTTAGTTATAATACGGTAAATGATGTTTTAAAATCGCTGACTGTCAATGATCCGGCCTCCGCTTTGCCTTCGGTAAACTACGCGGCCTCGGACACGCTTGATCAAACGCTTAAAAGCCTGGCAATTGATTTATCGGGCAACCCGGGCATGGCAGAAATCCTTAACAGCCTTAAAGGCGCGGAAGTCACAATTTCCGGCGCTCCGGGAACAAGGTCTGTTGAAGGGAGAATCGTCGGAGTTGAGTACCGTTCTGCGCCGATTGGCCCATATGGTTATCCGGCGTCCGGCAGTGAACCTTATCTTACCCTGTTTACCGCGGCAGGCCTGCAATCGGTTAAGCTGGAAGATTACAGCGGGTTTTTATTTGCCGACGAAAAAATCAACAGCGATCTTCGGCGGGCTCTCGATCTGCTTTTACAGTCCGGGAACAGCGATACCAGAAACCTGACTATCACCCTGCCGGGAGAAGGCAGCCGCGATGTCTCAATAAGTTACGTAATTCCTGCGCCGGTCTGGAAAATATCTTACCGCCTGGATCTAAGTAGTTCATCGCCCCTGCTGCAGGGCTGGGCAATTGTTGACAATGACAGCGACAGCGACTGGAATAACATTGAGTTATCGCTGGTAACAGGGAGACCGGTTTCCTTTATTCAGAATCTTTATGATCCGTATCACACGGTAAGGCCGACTATACCGCTGGCAATTGCCGGCGTCGCCGAAAGCCGTTCCTATGATTCCGGTTATGGCATGGCCGCCGATGAAAAAATGTCAGCCCCTGTTCCGGCAGCTTCACCGTCATATGGAATGAGTTCCGATTCGATGTCTTTGCAGAACCGCAGCAGCGCTTACCAGGACAGAAGCGTCATTACCCTGGCCGGCGGTACAGTCCAGACAGCCGCAGGAAACGCCGCGGGAGACCAGTTTGAGTTTACATTTAAACAGCCGGTAAATGTACCGCGGAGACAGAGCGCAATGCTGCCCCTTATGGAAAGCGGCA